>OQVS01000031.1_pt1 | contig 58244 bp, 42 predicted proteins | sample 1691601 | NCBI WGS metagenome assembly OQVS01 (sample SAMN03418268, study PRJEB22391) | human gut metagenome | biome: human-gut; feature: organic feature; material: feces | host: Homo sapiens | place: Tanzania | collected 2013-01 | reverse complement strand
GTTCAAGAAAATCAAGCACATAAAATGGTTACTTTTTATGCTCTTTTTCATAACGCTACCCTTTTATTTTTAGAAAGGCTACCCTTTTGTTTGCCTTTCGTTTGGGTTTTGAAAACAAAAAGGCTACCCTTTTTGTTGGGTTATGCTTGGTTTTTTGAAAAACGTAAGTGTAGGGATAAAAAATAGCGGCCTATCCATCGCGGACGGGTCGCTAAAACTATGAGTGAAAATTGCGAATTGTCGGGTCTAAAAGTAGATGTGATAGACGGTGAGGTATGGGGTCAATCGTCCTCATCATCATCTTCGTCAGCGTCCTCGCCACAGAGGGCGGAAAGTTTGTCCTCGATGGTACGCACATTTACTCTTGCGGACATATCCACATCAACGGCTTTAATCTTCGGTGTGTGGAACTCCAGCAAGCGCAGTTCGGCATTCACACGGTCGTCCGGGGCGAGTTCCGCCATGTCAAGTTCAAAGTCGGACATGATTGTGGCTTTTCCGTTGAACTTGACGTTCTTAGGCTCGAAGTAACTCAAAGAATGTGCGCGGATAAACCCTTTCAGAGGGTTCTCCTTGTTGGGCGTGCCTTTCTTGCGCCCTCCTGTTTTCATACCTTTCATGTTCTATTCTTCTTATCTTGTTGTGGCGTGGGCGTTGATGGAGCGTCCACGGCCTTGTGATACAAAAGTTAAAAGTCGTGGGCAAAGATACCTTATTAATTTAGCGCACGAATTATAACTTTTGAAATACAAACGATTATGGGACTGATAGGAGCAGCGGTAGGAGCCGCAGGAAGCATCTTCGGTGGCATCAGCGCGAGCAAGGCGATGAAGCGCATGAAGAAGAATGTCGAGGCACAGCGCAAGGCCAACCAAGACTGGTATGACCGCAGGTATAACGAGGACGCCACACAGAGGGCTGACGCGCAGAGGATACTCACCCAGACGGAGCAGAGCATCAAGAACCGCAACCAACAGGCGGCAGGTGCGCAAGCCGTGATGGGTGGCACGGACGAGAGTACGGCAGCGGCCAAAGCCGCCAACAACCAAGCCTTGGCCGACGCCACATCGCAGATTGCCGTCAATGCGGACGCACGCAAAGACCAGATAGAACAGACGTACAGAGCCAAGGACGATGAGTATGTGAACCAGCTCAACGCCATCGAGCAAGGCAAGGCACAAGCCATTGCAGGAGCCGCGCAGGGCGTGGCAAGCGCGGCATCGTCCATGCCGTTCTAAAACTTAAAGCACAACGAATATGAGCACAGGAAATCCACCTAAAGGCAGTGCCTACTGGCTTGCAGAGCAGGACGGAGCGGACAACACCACTCCACCTGCCAAAGGTACGCAAGCATGGACGGAGCAGCCTCCACAGCCCGAACCTGCCCCGAAAGGAACGGAGGCATGGACGGAGCAGCATAGCGGAGAGAACGCCCCTGCACCGACAGAGAGCAAGCCGACACCGCAGACAGATGTCGCCCCACCTGCCGACAAGGGCTTGGGCGTGTCGCCACAGAACAATGCCGATGCCGTCATGGGCTACGACCAACAGATAGCGGCATTGCAGGAGGCAGCCAACAAGACCAAGCCCGAAACCGAGGAGGAGCGCAAGAAACGCGAGCGCAGGGAGAAGTCGAAGAAGATAATCGCAGCCGTTGGTGACGGTCTGATGGCGTTGAGCAACCTCTACTTCACGACACGAGGTGCGCCCAATATGTACGACCACAAGACCATGAGCCAACAGACACCCTTGCAAGCGCAGCTCGACAAACTCAAAGCCGAGCGTGAGGCCAATGCCGACAAGTACTTGCAGTATTCCCTCAAAATAGGCGACCTACAGAACGACAGAGCCAAGACCTTGCGAGAAATGGAGGCCGAGCAGGAGCGTAGGAAACTGGCGAGGGAAAAGGCACAGCGTGAGCAGGAGGAACACGGCTGGCTTGCAGCCCTGCAACCCGACAAGCAGCGTGAGCAAGCAGGAAAGGCCTCGAAAGCCGAGCAGGAGGCCGTTACCGCAAAGGCGGAGGCAGACAATGCTCCCGACCTCTACAAGGCAAAGGTTGACACCGAAAAGGCACGAGGCGAGGCACAGCGAGCGTCAGCGACTGCAAGCAGGGCATCGGCCAGAGACCATGACGCATCGGCAAGGGCGCACGACCGCTCCAACAACAACGAGTTCAGCGCATGGGACGAGAACGGACGTGAACACAAGTTCAGAACGGCAGCAGCTGCGGAGGCATTTGCCAGACAGCACGGTACATTTGAGGAAACCGATGTCACCTCTACAAGCACTACGGACAGTGAAACCAATGGCAAGTCCACTACGACTTACAAGAAGAAAAGTGGTTATGCCAAGCGCGTAGTGCGTCAACCTGCGACAAAACCAGCACCGAGACCGCAGCAGGGGTCATCATCATATAAGAATACAAAAGCATTAGGATTATAAGGATATGCCATACGATAAAATAGACCAACTCTATGACGCACTGAAAAAAGACGGTGCAGTCAGCAAGAGCCGAGAGAATTTTCGCAGTAAGATGCTTGCTCCCGGAAAGGAGGGCTATCAGAACCGTTTGCAGCTTTACAAAGCTCTGAAAGCAGATGGGGCTATTGATAGTCCTACATATGAGGAGTTTGGCAAACGGTTGGGACTTCATGCAGTGAATAACACACCTGCACCAGCCCATCCACAGCCACAGAAGCCGACCGCAGCCCCGGCACAAGCTGCCACACCTGCGCCAAGCTCGGCTCCAGCAACGCCACAGCAGAAAGACAAGCCGCTCACCCCTGCACAGCGACAGGCGATGATAGACCAAGTGCAGCAGATGCAGCAACAGACGCAAGCCATGATAGCCGACAACAACGAGCGCATGAAGAACATGAAGCAGTATGGGTTCGGACTTGGCTTCGGTCAGACAAAGAAAGGTGGTGTGAAGTACAATCCACGTACAAAGAAGTTCGAGCAGACCTACATCACACCGACTGGCAACAGATACAGCAGCAAGGCGTTGGCTGATGCAGAAAGCTTCCGTTATCGCAAGGCTGCAAGTGAGCCTCTTGGCCTCAATATGAACGACCAGCAGGTGAACGACGCTCAGAAGCCAGCCAGTGCAGCCGTTGCAGCCTTGTGGAAAGAGGCAGAGGCGAAGTATGCGGCTGACCGCAACAAGAATGCGGAGGAAGTGTATAGCGGCAATCCGTGGCTTCATGGAGGGCGTGAGATGCACATTGTCGATGCAGCCACCAACTCACACAAGAATGAGGTGTCGCGCCTTACGCGCTTTGACCTGCAGAAGATGATGGACAATGCGTGGGGACGTGTAGGCAAGCAGATGACGGCATCATGCTATGCGCAGCTGAAAAAGCAATACCCCACCGCAACCGAGCGTCAGTTGCAGAACTCGGCATCGGCAATGGCTCGTCAGTTGTCTGACAATGCCGTGTACAAGTATGCCGTGGCAAAGAACACGCCCAAGAGCACCTTGGAGTTCTTCGCCAAGACCGCAGCCGACATGAACCTATTACGCACTATCAACAAGGGACTGGCACGGAGCGAGGCTGGAACGACAGGAGACATGGCGGCATACGAGCAAGCCATGAGCGACTATGGCAAGAACCACCGTTGGGCGCAGATTGGTGGTACTGTAACTGGAATGATGTTCGACCCTACCACTTATATTTCGGGCGGTATCGGCTCATTTGGCGGCAAGATGGCCTTGAATGTAGGCGGTCGCATTGTAGCAAAGAAAGCAGCCACAAATGTAGGCGCACGATTGTTCGGCAACACATTGGCAGGGCGTGTCGTGGCTGGCTCGGTTGGCGGAGGTTTGAACTTCGGCACATACGAGGGCATCAAGGAGGGCGAGAACCAGTGGCTGCATGGCGGACACACCAACCCACAGACAGGCGAGGATGAGGGATATTCGGCAGAGGACATCTTGAAATCGACAGGACGAGGCACTATCCTTGGATCTGTAACTGGCACTATCTCCCCATTGTTGGGCAATGTGGCCGACAAATGGGTCAAGGCTACCTCAAACACAGCTGGCAAGATGGGTATCCGTGCAGGAGAACTTGCCACGTCCACCGTTGCTGAGGGTACAATTTTCTCCATTCCAGAATGGATTAATGGTGATGGCGATGCAATGGACGTGTGGACAGACAACATGTCGATGATGCTCGGTTTCAAGGCACAGCACATGGTAAAGTCCGCTCCGAGGGTTATCGCAGGGTTGCGCCCTATCGAGAACCCCAAGACAATGCAGGAGCGCAACCACAACCGCATGACTTTCTTGGAGAGACTCCGCACGCAGCTGGACGCAAGTCCGCGCGACATGGCTTTCACCAAGGAAGAGCGCGAGGAGTTGCAGAAGTACGGTTATGGTGACCTTGCGGCACTCTTCACACGTACACCAAAACAGCAGCCCAAAGCTAAGGCAAAACAGCCGACAGCCACGGACGGAAAGGTAATGAACTTTGACATTCCCGAAGCCGAGGTAGAGGACTTGGGCAAGCAGTGGCTCAAGACACACCCCGAGTTTGACGGATACGAGGCCATGCAACGCCTCATTCAAGACCCAAGCGTGAGCCAGAGCGCGAGAGCCAAGGCGTACTATATCCTCACCGGGCATCAGTTGCCGATGGGAACGGTTACCGGGTACACCACCGAAAAGGACGAACACGGCAATATCTTCGTGAAGTCCGTTACAGCCAATGGCGAGGTCGTAACGAACAGACGCTTTGCAGACGAGGCATCAGCCAAGAGGGAGCAGGACAAAATCATGCGACAGGCCGAACTCAACAGCGTTGATGTAGGTGAGCGTTACACCGAGGCGAAAGCCGACAACAAGGTGTGGGACGCAGCCGTTGAAGCCGTTGCCCCTGGTGCAGACCCCGAAACCGTCAAGCGCAACTACCAAGCTGCAAAGGAGGGCAACAAGGACGCAATAGCCAACTATGGACAGATGGTAGATGCCATTGACAAGTTCATGGAGGAGAACAGAGGCATGGCAGACGCAGAACGTCCCGAGGCAATTCGTGCGGCCATAAAGGAAGAGACAGGCGTAGATGTGGACGCGGCCATCAAGAAAGAGCCGGGCAAGCGCACCGAACCAGAGCAAGCAGCCGTGGAGGACTATCTGAAACGGTTGTTCCCCGAACAGAACCAAGAGACAGAGCAGCCCATGTCCGATGACGAGGCAGGAGCTGCGGCCATCTATGACAAGTCGCGCCTGTTGTGGGACAAGGTGGAGCAAGGCGATGCGGACGCAAAAGCCGATGTGGATGCCATTGTTCTTCGTATGCAGGAGGCATTGCAGGAATGTGAGGACGCTTTCGGCACTGACGCGGAAATGCGCATGACCGAGATGCAGGATAATCCGTGGGCATTGGCCAACGACCCCGAACTGACGGAAGACCAACAGAACGCAGTGCTCTACTACATCAATGCCAAGGCAGCGATGGACGGAGTGCAGGACGCTTCCAACGATGCGATGGAGAACAAGCGCAGGGAGGTAGCCGCCAACGTGGAGCGACATACCCACAAGGACAACGGCATGGTGCAGCCAGCCACCATGAAGGTGGACGACAAGCCTGTATATATAGTAAAAGGTAATGTCGTGCCTCTTCCCGATGGTACAGGTATCGACACGCAGAACTCCGACCAGAGCATTGTGATTTGCGATGCCGAGACAGGCGAATACAAGTTCACCAGTCCCGACCAAATCTTCAATCTCGGTGATGCCATCGACCCACAAGCCGAACTTGACGAGGCTTATGCCAACATTCAAGCCGAGCATGAGGCCGTGCTTGGTGGTACTGGCAATGATGAAAGCGTACCAAATTCGGATGAAAGCGTACAGGAAACGCCAGAAAACGTACAGAATGAGGGCGAGAACGTGCAGCAGCCCATGACAGACGAGCAGTTGCAGCAGTACGCCCAAGGTGCTTTCAACGAGGCCACGCAAGGCGATGGTGGCGTTACACTTCCACAGGAGCAGGTTGAGCAGATGCAACAGCATAACCAACAGATGTTGGAGCAGGATCAACAGCGCAGGGAGGAAGAGGCCAACCGCCAGCCGACTGCACTGGAGCGTGTTCCTCTTAATGAGGAGACTGGCGAACCCATGTTTGAGAAAGCCGACAAGGAGACAGCCCTTGACGCACTCAACGAGGTTACGGGCGGCAACGATGCCAACACCACAGCCATTGTCAATGCGCAGGTGGAGCAAGCGCAAAAGACACTCGATGCGCTGAAAAAGAAACAGCCGACCAAGAAAGCACCGTCCCTCAAAGGCTCGCCTATGGCAATGGTCAAGGCACAGCAGGAGGCCGATGCCAACTACAATACCGCCATGGAGCAGTACAACGCACAAGTGGCGGAGGCGGAAGAGACACTGGGCGCATGGTCGAGGATTTACGCCCTTATGAACGAGCGCAAACGTGCTATCCGTGAACAGCAGGAGGCAGAGCGGAGGGAACGCGATGCACGACTGCATGACGAAGCCGTGGCGCAGGTTGAGGAGCAGAAACGCATTGCGGCACAGAAAGCTGCCGAGCAAGCCGAGGTGGGCACTCATGCCGTAAACCCGAAGATAAAGGCCAAGTGGGACGGAGCCGCCAAGGTGGAGGGCAATCCCAACGCACTCACCCTTGCGGACGGTTCTACCATTCGTGGGCATTACGTCCTCACCGAGGCAGGAGCCGCGTCAGCAAGCCACGATGTGAACAACGCCTTTGAGCCGACCGAGGGTTTCCCCATTGACGAGAACGGAGAGAGCGTGAACGACCGCGACTACAAGCGCGACACGGACGCACAGCGGATAGTGAGGGACATTGCCAACAGCTACGACAGCCGCGCCTTGCAGTCGCCTGTCATTGTCAGCAAGGACGGTGTGGTGCTTTCGGGCAACAACCGCACCATGTCTGGCGACATTGCAGCCCAGCAGGGAACAGACAAGGCGTATATCGACCACCTGCGCGAGTTCGGACAGATGTACGGTTTCACTCCCGAACAGATAGATGGCATGAAACATCCGCGTGTGGTGTTTGTCCCGGATGAGCAACTGCCCTACGATGCAACCACGTTCGCACGTTTCAACGCTGAACAGCAGAAGAAACAGAGCAAGCCAGAGCACGCGGTGAAACTCGGCAAGATTGTCCCCGACAATGTTTTCACGAGCATCACCAATGACATCAGCCGCTTTGACCGCCTCTCGGACTACTACGCAGACGACAAGGCAGTATCTTCGGCTATCAGTCAGTTGCTCGGTGCAGGAGTTATCAACGAAATGCAGCTGCCCGAAATGCGCACAGGCAATTCGTTGTCGGCAGCAGGAAAGGAACTTATCGAGAACACGCTTATAGGCAAGGTCTTTCAGACTTCGCCCGATGCCGTACGCCACATCATCAGCACACCCACATTGCGCCAGTCGGTCATTATGGGTTTGAACGATATAGCCCACAACCGCACACTCGCCAAGAGCGGCTACGACCTAAGCCAAGAGTTGGGCGCAGCCGTTGACCTTGTGGCAAGAGCCAAGAGCGCACACCCCGACATTTTCAAGGACGGAATGCCTGTGTCGCCATTCGGCAGGGAGCAAGGTCTGTTTGATGATGAATACGGAGACAGCCGAGTGACGGACGGAACGACATTGTTACTCGCAGACATTTTGAACAGCGGTAAGCCGAGCGACCTACGCAAAGTATTGTCAGCTTACAACGCCCAAGCCACTGCCCCAGCAGGTGGTCAGTTGGATATGTTCACAGGCGATGTAACCTCAAAAGAAGAAATACTCAACACCATTAACGAACATTTCAGAAATGCAACACCAAAAGAACAACAAGCCCTCGTCGATGCAGCCATTGCAGAACGCAAGCGCATCGCAGAAACCGAGGCAGGACAGCGTGGAGGAAACGAGGCAACTGAACAAACTGAGGATGCTGTACAACGCAGTGCAGAGCCTCAACAGCCAGCAGTAGCCGAGACCGAACCTGCCAAGCAGGAGGAGACTCCACAAACAGAAGAACCCAATGCCGACACCATTGCCGAGGAAGAGGAACAGGCATTGCGCAACCGCATCACCGAAACAGATGAAGAGTGGACAGAGCCAAGCGCAAATGGCGACATCTACAAGCAGAAACTCCTCATTGACGGTAAGGAAGTAATCAAGGTGGACGCTCCAGACGAGAGCAAGAACTATCCCGGCACTTACTACGAGGTGGACGGCAAGCAGTTTGGCGACCTGCAAGAAGTGGTCAGACACCTTGACGGAGCGGAACAGCCGTTGTCAGCCAAGATAAAGACCGCATCAGCCGATGTGAACACCGAACCCACAGAGGCACAGAAAGAGGCCGGCAACTACAAGAAAGGCCATGTGCAGGTCGGCACGTTCGACATCACCATTGAGCAGCCGCAAGGCAGTGTGCGCAAAGGCACGGACGCTAACGGCAAGCAGTGGGAAAGCAAGATGCACAACACCTACGGCTACTTCCGTGGTACGGAGGGCGTGGACGGAGACCACATAGACGTGTTCCTCTCCAACGACATTGACGGTTGGAACGGGCGCAAGGTGTATGTGGTGGATCAGTACAATCCCGATGGCACGTTTGACGAGCACAAGGTGATGCTTGGCTTTAACGACATGGACGAGGCGAAGAGCGACTATCTGGCCAACTATGAGAAAGGTTGGGAAGATGGGCGCAGGATTGTCGTGTCCACAACGAACCTCGAATATTTCGAGAAGTGGATAGACAGCAGCCACCGCAAGACCAAGCCGTTTGCGGAGTATGCCGGGGTGAAGAAAGAGACCGTGGCAAGTTCTCCTGCAAAGGAAGATACGGCAGCACCGACAACGGAAAATGCAGACAATGCAGCTTATACCATAACTCCTACCACCTATACTAATAAGAAAGGTAAGACGAGCGATGTATCCCTGCTTACGTTTGATGGCGCACTGACAGCCGACCAAGAGCGTGCCGTAAGTGAATTTGCCAAGGAGAGACTTGGCGAGGGACGCTTTTCTCCTGCACGCGGTTGGAAAGACCGCAAGAGCGGAGGCTGGATGTTCCGCAGTGAGGAGGACGCGAAGAAAGCAGCAGACATGGTGGGCAATGCCGATGCCGTGGCAGACGCACAGCCACTGACCGCACAAGAGTTGCGCGATGCCGTAGAGCCGAAGAAGCCTGCAACACGGAAGAAAACCATAGCTAAGAAACCTGCCAACAAGGTTGAGGTGGCCGATGTGGCAGAGCAAAAGCCGACAGAACCGACCAAGGAAGAACCCAAGCAGCCGACCAAGGAGACAGAAAAGCCGAAGTATGAGGTGAGTGACGAGGAAATGAACGGACTGATGAATGACATTCGTGATATTCTCGGCATTGGTGCTGACGAGGGCGATGCAGGGTTGAAGTTCCGTGATCCCGATGAACTGACCGCAGAGCAGCGTCAGAAACTCATGTCCGTTGGTCAGCGTCTGGCTATGGCAATGGTGGAGCGTGGCAACGAGTCATTCGGTGACTATGCCTCCATGATGGTAAAGGCACTTGGCGACAAGGTGCGTCCGTGGTTAAAGGCTTTCTATGGTGGATTGGAGTATGTTCCCGGTTACGATAAATATGCCCTTACCACATACGAGGAGGTGAAAGCCTTTGATGTGGAGAACTTCGACAAACCGCAACACGATGTGCTTGCCCAAGCCGACATGATTGTTGAGGAGGGCAAGGCACAGACCGCAGCCGACAAAGCAAATAACGAACTCAAAGCAATAAGAAATGAGCAACGAAAAGAAAATGACAAGCAAACAGAAGCAGATACAGCTGCTGTTGCAGAAAAAGCAGAGGCTACTGCAAGCGAAGCAGAAACTCTCGCAGAAACTTCAAGCGACAGACACGAACTCAGCGCAGCCGCAGAGAGAGTAGATGACAGTCTCGAAGAGGTGAACGAACAGCTTGCCCTGCTTGGCTACTATGAGGCCGACCATGTGGAGAAAGACTTCAACGAGGCATACGGTTATATGCGCAATGCCGAGAAGAAAGCAGTGAACGATGCCGCCAGACTTGCTGGGCAGTTGGTGGACGACCTCGGACTTGACCTGTACGAGGCTACCCATTCCGACAAGACCGACAAGAAAGGCAACCGCAAGGCAAAGCCGTTGGCAGTAGCGAACATTGCCCCGGCAGGAGGCGATGTAACCATACACTTGCCATTGGCCGAGGGCAGGGAGTTGTATGTGAATATCCAACTTGAACCAGCTTTCGATAAGGGCGATACAGACAGAAGAGGTGATAATCTTGAAGTGACAGGTATCATGTGCCGTGTGGAGAACCCGAACGCAAGCGGTAACGACCGCTACGGACAAAACATGTGGTTTGCAGAAGATGTTACCTATGACGACTTGCTGAAGAATGTGCAGCGTGCCACATACAAGTATATCCCCGAGCGCAGCAATACCAAAGAGGGAGAATACAAGGTAGGCGACAAAGTGCAGTATTCTCCCGATGGCAATACATGGCATGATGCGGTAGTGGCACAGCCTAACGAGTTGGATGGCATACGCATAGACACAGGCCAAGCACCTGTCATGTGGGTAAATGCCCACCCCGACCAGTTGCGGCACAAGGCACAAACCGAGCCACAGAATGAGGACATTTTCCAAAAGGCGGAACGCATTGCCAAGGAAGCACGCGAGAAGAAAGCGGCCAAGGCTGCATCAGAGCCTACCACTACTCCAGCATCGACAGAGCAGCCGAAACCAGCGATGAAGAAAAAGGCATCGAAGAAGAAAGTTAAACCAGAGCAGCAGGTAGGCAATTTGTTTGCCGGGCTGTTCGATGAACCGAAAGAAGAAAATGGATTACAACGAAATGATGATGCGGTACGCACCGAAGCAGTGCCGACCGACAATCGTGGACAACAGCAAGGACTTCAAGGAGGTGAAAGAACACCTCGCAAAGCAGCTGCACAAGAAAGTGGAAGACCTGACAGAGGACGAGGAGGACAAGGCACTGGCACAAATCGGGCTGAGTCCGCTGGACTTCATGGACTGACAGAGCCGAAGAACACGCGCAACAACCATTCGGAGCGAGGCGCAGACCATGCCCCGACCTCGGTAAACGGCAGAATAGAGGCCAACATCAAAGCCATTGAGTTGGCGCATGAGTTACTCGAGAGCGGTGAGACTGCCACTCCCGAGCAGATGAGTGTGCTCAGACAATTCAGCGGTTGGGGCGGACTCGGAGCCGCTTTCAGTGATGGAGGCTACGACTGGAAACTGCGTGAGCGCAACAAGAAGATACGCGAGTTGCTGGGCGAGGAAGCCTACGAGCAAGCCGTGATGAGTGCCAACAGTGCCTACTACACCCCTGCCTACGTTGTTGATACCCTTTGGGACATAGCAGGACAACTCGGTTTCAAGGGCGGCAACATCTTGGAGGGGTCGGCAGGTATCGGCAATATCCTCGGTCAGATGCCGACCATGGTGAGCGAGCGCAGCGACATTCACGCCATTGAGATAGACGGCACATCGGGCGGCATACTCTCGTTGCTCTACCCCGATGCCAAGGTGGACATACAAGGCTTTGAGCAGACACGCATACCCAACGGCAGCGTGGACTTGGCCATCACCAATGTGCCGTTCGTTACCGGGTTGCGTGTGAACGACACCACAGGCGACAGCGACCTGTCGAAGAAGTTTCACAATATTCATGACTTCTGCATTGCCAAGAACGTGCGCAAACTGCGTGAGGGCGGTCTGGGTATCTTCATATCGTCAAACGGCACACTCGACAACAGCAAGGCACTGCGCGACTGGGTGGTGAACGAGGGCGGTTCGGACTTCATCGGAGCATTCCGCATGAACAACAAGACCTTTGGAGGCACGACCGTAACATCAGACATCATCGTAATCCGCAAGCGTGTGAACGGTCAGAAGTCGGCACAAGCCATTGACGTGAGCAACATCAGCGGTGAGCGCACGGCAGAGTACCAAGAGCCGGGCGCACGCAAGGCCAAGCAAGTCTCCATGGACTACAACAAGTACTTCATGGAACACCCCGACCACATGGCAGGTGAAATGCGCTTTGCCTTTGAGGAGGGCGACACGTTCAGACCTACAAGCAAGGGATTGTACCCCGTAAGCGGTAAAGACCAAGGCAAGATGTTGGCTGACTTCGTGAAGTCTTTCACCGAAGAGACAGGCGGCAGCGTGGCAAGCACCGAGAGCGCAAAGCCCTCTTATGTGAGCGACACGTCAGCAGACGGCAAGAAACTTGGCGAGATGTACATGAAAGACGGTAAACTCGTCACCGCAGGTCTGGGCGGTTACTATCCTCTTGAAGTGAACGACAAGAAGATAAAAGGACACACCAAGCAGGAGTGTTTCAATGCCTATGCAGCCATCAAGACCGCATTGGCAGACGTGATGAAGTATCAGACAGAGAACGAGGACAATGCTGGGCTGAAACCTTTGATTGCGAAACTCAACAAGGCATACGATGACTTTGTGAGTACCTACGGCCATTTCAACAAGAACAACCAGTTGGCATGGTTGCGCAATGATGTGGACTATCCAAATGTGTTCTCGTTGGAGACCTATAAGGAGCAAGGAGACGGCAAGGGCGGTGTTGTCAAGACCTACGGCAAGGCGGACGTGATGAAAGACCGTGTTGTTGAAAAGGAAAGCGAGCCACATCCCGAAAACGTAAAGGACGGTGTTGTGGTGAGCATGTTCAAGAACGGACGCATAGATGTTCCCTACATTGCAGAGCAGCTTGGCAAGAGCGAGGAGGCGGTAAAGCGTGAAATCATTGACAGCGGACTTGGCTTTGAAGACCCTGCCACCCGGCAGATGGAAGTGTCGTACCAGTATCTTAGCGGCAATGTGCGCGAGAAACTGCGCCAAGCGGAAGCCAACAACGAGAATGGCGAGTACACGGGGAACATCAAGGCATTGCAAGATGTAGTGCCTATGGATATTCCTGCCCACTTGATAGACTTCACGCTCGGCTCGTCATGGCTTGACCCTAAACTCTATGACGAGTATGTGAAAGACCACACCGACATAGACGTGCATTTCACGTCAGCAGGTGGCACATGGTTCATGAAAGCCCCCACCTATGGAACGAACGTGGAGAAGAACCGTGCTATGGGCATTGTGAGCGAGATGTTGAAGAAAACCATCATGGGCCACGAACTCATTGCAGCCGCAATCCAAAACAAGAGCGTTGTCGTATCACGCACAGAGAAACACTATGACGGTACAACGGAGACCATTACCGACCGTGAGGCAACGGCAGCGTGTGCCGCCAAGATAGACGAGATACGGCAGGACTTCAAGGACTGGGCGCGTCAGAAAATGCAGAGTGATGCCGACCTTTCGGCACGCATGGAGCAAGAGTATAACGACCGCTTCAACAACTATGTGCCTATGAGCATTCCCGATGACTTCGTACCCGAATACTTCGGAGGAGCGACCCACAAGTTCAAGATGCGCCCCCACCAAGGCAAGGCCATCGTGCGCGGAACTATGCAGCCGTTGCTGCTCGCCCACGAGGTAGGCACAGGCAAGACATTCACCCTTATCTCCACCGCTATGGAGATGCGCAGACTCGGTACGGCACGCAAGCCAATGATTGTTGTGCAGAACGCGACCGTAGGCCAGTTTGCAGCCTCAGCCAAGGAACTCTACCCCAATGCCAAGATACTCACGCTTGAGGACAACGACCGCAACGCAGAGGGCAGAAAGAACTTCTATGCCAAAATCAAGTACAACGATTGGGACATGATTGTTGTGCCTCAGAGCACCTTTGAGTTTATTCCCGACAGCGATGAGCGTCAGATGCAATTCGTGCAAGACAAGATAGACGAGAAGATGCTTGTACTTGAACAGATGCGCGAGGCAGACACCAGTGGCAGAGACCCACTTACCAGACGTGCCGAAAAAGAATTGGCCGACCTGCAAGCGGAAATGGCTGCATTGTCTGACGGTATATCCAAGAAACGCACCGCCAACAACGAGAAGAAGAAAGCTGTTGCCAAGCAGAACGCGGCAGTCAAGGCACAGGAAATGCTCGACCGCCGCACGGACGATGTGGAAGACTTCGATGACATGGGCATAGATGCACTGCTCATAGACGAGGCGCATGAATACAAACACCTCGGATTTGCCACTGCCATGCAACGCGGTGTGAAAGGTGTTGACCCCTCATATAGCAAGAAGTCGCAGGGCGTTTACTTGAAAACGCAAGCCGTGTTGGAGAAGAACAACGGACGCAATGTAATCTTCGCCACTGGTACGCCTATCAGCAACACAGCCGCAGAGATTTGGACTTTCATGCGCTACCTCATGCCCAAGGACACGATGAAGGAATACGGCATTTACTACTTTGACGACTTCGTGCGCAACTTCGGCAACATACAGCAGATGCCAGAGTTCAACACCAGCGGCAAGTTCAAGGAAGTAAACCGCTTTGCAGGATATGTGAACCTGCCCGAACTTGTGCGTATATGGTCGGGCGTGGCCGACACCGTACTCACCAAAGACCAAACCGAGTTGGTGAAGAAGATACCCGAAATTGAGGGCGGAAAGGCACAGGATATCTACCTGCCACAGACACGCGCATTGCGCAGCGTGATGAAGTATGTGCGCTCGGAACTTGACCGCTTTGACCAAATGAGCGGCAAGGAGAAAAAGGAGAATAGCAGCATACCTCTCACCATGTACGGCATTGCCCAAGGAGCCGCAGTAGATGCCCGACTTGTGGAGATGGATGCAGAGGATGATCCAAGGAGCAAGACCAACGAGGCCGTGCGCCAAACCCTGCGCTCGTTGAAAGAGACGGACGACTACAAGGGAACGGTGGCCATCTTTGCCGACCACTACCAAAACAAGCGCAGCGGTTTCAACCTGTATGAGGACATCAAGCAGAAACTCATAGCGCAAGGTGTTCCCGAAAGCGAGGTTGTCGTGATGAAACCCGGTATGACCATCAAGAAGAAGTTGGAAATCTTCGACAAGGTGAACCGTGGCGAAGTACGTGTTGTACTCGGCAGTACAGCTACCCTTGGCACAGGCGTGAACATACAGGAGCGTCTGCACACCCTTATCCACCTCGATGCGCCCAACCGACCGATGGACTACACACAGCGCAATGGCCGTATCTTGCGACAGGGCAACCTGCACAAGCAATGGGGCAAGCCTGTGCGTGTTCTTCGTTTCGGTGTGGAGGACAGTCTTGACGTGACAGCCTATCAGCGACTGAAAACCAAGGGAGCGATTGCCGACAGCGTGATGGAGGGCGACCGACTGATGCAGGACAGCATGAACAACCGTGTGCTTGAGGAGGAAGAAGACGTGTTCGGTGACACCGTGGCGCAACTTTCGGGCAGCGAATATGCCCTGCTGAAGAACAATGCGGAGAAGAACGTGCGCAAGTACGAGAGCCGCAAGAAGCAGTGGGAGGCTGACCAAACCTATATCCACAACGCCAAGCCGAAGTTGGAGGGACAGATAAAGGCGGCAGAAAAGCGAGCGGAGGAAGCCAATGCCCACCTGCTTGCCGTGCAGAAAGCATTCCCCGGTGGCAAGTTCACGGAGATAACTGTTGGCAAGCAGAAGTTCAGCACGGTTGATGACATGGCAGACTTCATCAAGGAGCATAACAAGAAAATCCTCGATGCAGTGAAAGCCATGAAAGAAACTCCAAGCAATTCGTCACAGACCAACACCCTCACGTTGTCGTTGGGCGGTTACGACTTTGTTGTCAAGACCGAGATGTCACGTGAGACGGTGAATAGTGGCGGTTCGCTCTTTGCAGAGATACACCGCAGAATGTCCTACTCATGTCCCGAACTCGGACTTAAAGATGTGCCAGTCAAGCAGTCGCTGTTGCGCAATGCCGTTGAGGACATCACCGAGAACGTGATTACAGGCAAGGACTTTGCCGAGCGTTTCGACAATGCCACACGAGCAGTCGCACATGGCAAGTCGGAGTTGGCGCAGTTGAAACAGCGCGAGGGCAAGCCGTTTGAGTTCGGTAAGGAACTTGAAGAAGCCAAGCGTCAGTTTGAGGAATATTCCGAGGCCATGAAAGTGGAAATGGCAGAAAAGGAGAAGAAATATGCCGAAATGGACGCAAGCGTGGAGGCTGCAACCGATGTTGTCGCAGACGATGAGGACGAGACACCCGAAGACAAGACCAAATTCCGCTTGCTTGAGGACGATGACCCCAAGGCAATGGAGCTGGAGGCATTGCCCGACAGCGAACTTGTGCCAGTGTATCGCAACGTGCAAGCCTTTGAGGACGATGCACTCGGCTCGCCTATGGCGTTCACCGATGCGGAGACAGGCGAGCGCAGAACCTTGCAGGGCGGCAAGTGGAACTACTCCAACCCACCGCAGATACAACTCACTGACGAGCAGCAACGGCTGTTGGACGAACTCAACAAGAACGGCTATATCACGGTGAACGGCAAGAAAACCACGGAGTTGCAGATAAATGACGGCTTGAAGTTTGTGAAACCCAAGACCAAGGACGCGCAGTTGCAATACTTCTTGAAGAAGAACCCCGAGGACAAAGGCTTGTGGGCGGCATACGACCCCTACGACCATGCCATTGAGACACCGCTGAACACCCAGTTTGGCGAGGCGTACAAGCGTCCGAACCTTGTTGTGGTGCGTAGCCTCATTCCGAAGTCGGAGATTGACGAGCCATTCCATGCCGACTATGCCCTGTTGCCCACTGGTGCGCATCAGTGGAACAACGGACGTACCCTTTACCTCTCACGTTGGAGCAAGATAGACAAGGTGCTCACACGCGAGGAAGAGGCGAAGATGATAGACGAGTATTGGAAGAAGAACCCCAGCAAGCGTGAGGCGTTGAAGACCCACCGAGACTACAACCGCTTTGTGCCACAAGTGCGCAGGGAGTTGGAGAAGATGGGCTACCGCTTTGAGTTGGACGGCAAGGAACTGACACCCGAAGAAAGCCGCGCACTCGATGAGCAGAATTTGGAGAACCGCGATGTCATTCCCGGCAGGGAGGGACACATACCATTCGTAAGCAACGAGGACATTGCACGCATCAATGCGAAGATGGCTGGCAAGTGGGTTGGTGAACCCAAGGAGGCTATGGAGAATGCAATGACCGCGCGAGTGAACGAGTTGGCAGAAAGCCTCAACACGCCTGTGCGCATTATCCGCACGGACGAGGAAGTGGCTGCATTGCCAAGCGCACGACAGCGCAGAATGAAAGGCAGCTTTAACCCCATGACTGGTGAGGTGACCATTGTTGTGCCTAACAACGCGAACATGGCAGATGTGGAGAACACGTTTATCCATGAGGTTGTGGGGCATGACGGACTGCGTGTGCTGTTCCCCGAAGAGGAGAAACTGAACAATGCCCTTGATGAACTCTACCGCGTGTCGAACACTGGCATTCAGCAGACCATTGACCGCATGGCACAGAGAATGTATGATGCCGAGGTTGACAGACTGCGCGAGAAAAAGCGCAAGGAACATGAGGCAAAGGGCGAGGATAGCAACGCCTCTTACTATGCGGACATGGCAGAGGCTCATGCCGAGGCAAGCAAGAAGCGTGAGCAGTTCAAGCGTGATGCCACCGAGGAGTACGGAGCAGACCTTGCAGGACGCATCGGTGAGAAAGGCTTTGAGAAGATGAGTGCCGAGGAACTTACGTTCTGGGGCAAGTTGAAAGCCATGCTTCAGAAAGCACTCCAAAAGTTGTTGGCAGGATTGAAAATCCCCGGCAAGAAGAAATGGAGTGATAAGGAATGGGCATTTGTGCTGCATGAAGCCTACAAGCGCAAGAAGAATGGCGGCAATCCTACCGTGTTCGATGCAGCCGACACCGAGGTTATGCGAAGAAAAACAGGGTTTGGAGAAACAAAGTTCAGTGATGGCAAGCGTGAGCAACAGACCGCTAACGAGCGTTTCAATTCCGAACTCACTCGCTATCAGAATGGCGAAATGGATAAGAACGAAATGCTGCATCTTGGCAGACCGCAAGGTGTAATGCGTGCATTCTTGCCTAACTTGCCTATTGTTATGCGTCAGCGCATTCTCACCAAAGGCAGTGTTAGAAAGCATAATGTGGCAATAGAGGCACTTGCAGATATGCCCAATCACTTGTCGCACCCAATCTTCGTATTTAAGCGTAGTGACAATGCGTTGGGAGTACTGACTGAAATGCAAGACCGTGACGGAAAGAATGTATGTGTTGCTATTGAGTTGAACCGACAAATACAGAATGGCGGTGAAATACTCGAAGTGAATGATATACGCTCGGTTCATGGTCGCAATGTAGCGGACATCGTATATCCTATTGTTCAGAACGGAACACTGAAATGGGCAGACAAAGAAAAAGGTCTCGCTTATCTCTCCTCAGCGTCCCGGTATGTTCAGCAGGAAATAGATAAGCAAGACCTTAATACTGCGACAAAGGTAGTCAAAGATTTTGTAAACCCCAAAGTTTCTGACGAAAATGTTGCAGATGAGGGTATTATGTTCCGCGATGGTGACATGGGACTTGATGAGACCATTACGCAGATGAAGATAGCAGCGAGCCAAGCCAATGCCGACAACTGGCAAGCCAAGCAAGAGGCTATGAAAGCCATTGGCGGCAACTTGAACAAACTTCGTCAGGCGATGGCACGGCAGAGAGAGTACGACCTTTCAACCGTCAAGAGCATCACTGACCTCGCCAAGGTATTGCTTGACAACGGACTGCTTGATGATTTGAGCAAGTACGAGACCAAGCGAATACTCTCGGCAGTGAACAACGCCCACGGCAAGCAGGACACCAGCAACCAAGTGGCCAAGGTTATGGACATCATGGTGGATAACCAGTTGCGCATGGGCGCGAATATGCTCGGCAGACTGCTCTCCACTCGTGGCAGTCGCGTAGATGCAAGAGGCATTGAGGTGCAAGGACAGCTTGACCCAGACGGACAGACCATTGCGCAAGTGGTAAGGAAAGCCAGTTCCCTACCAAAGGCAGACATTGAGGAGCGTATTGCAGAAGCATTGAACTGCATGGGCAGTGATGACCAAGCCGTGGCTGATGAAGCAGCGTTGGAGTATAACGGTCTGTTGCTTGCTCACCAGTTTGCAGAGGATATCACCGACAGCAAGTCTGAAGAAAAGGCTTTGCGCGACAGCATCAAGCAAGCCAAGGAAGATTTGGACGCTGGCATGATGGAGAAAGATGCCTACCACGAATATGTGGCAGCAACCAATGATGCTATCCGTCAGAACAAAATCGAACGAGCCGAAGCCTATCGCTCCATCGTGGAGCAAGTAGGTGGAGTGCTGGGCAGCAGCGTAGAGCGAGCCAAGCAGTGGCGTGAGGCAGAGAAACAGCGTGTGGAGGCTATTCACCACAATGCCAACTCCGACATGGTAGGCCGTCCGACAGACGAACACCACAAGGAGAGTAAGGTGCAGAAGATAGCCAACAACAGCATTGTACGCTTTTTCCTTGCACCATTAGGCACGTTTGACCAAATGCTCCGAATGTTCGGCAAGAAAAGCGTGAACGGTGAGGGCTACTTGTGGAACCGCTATATGCGCGGTTGGGTAGATGCCACCGAAAGGGAGTACACCGGGTATCAGAACGCCTTGAAAACCCTTGACGAGAAAGTGAGTGAGGTATTCGGTAAGAAGATGCAATGGGGCGACCTCTTCGCAATGGAGCGCAAGATGCCCAAGGCAACTGTCACATTCTGGGACGGAGGCGAGAAGAAAGCCCATGAACTGACCCAAGGCAACCTGCTCTACATCTACATGGTTGACAAGATGGCAGACGGACGCATGAAACTACGCAGAATGGGTATCACCGAAGATGATGTCGAGAATATCAAAGAATTCGTTGATCCACATTTCCTTGAACTTGCCGATTGGATGCAGGAGGAGTTCCTCGTGGAAAAGCGCAACGAGTACAATGAGGTGCATAAGCGCATGTTCGGTGCATCAATGGCCGCGATTGAAAACTACTTCCCATTGAAGATACTTGCCAATGCGAGAATAGAAGATGTGGACGTGGCAGACGATACGACCGACACCGCCCTGCCAGCCACCTCAACAGGCAGCATCATCAAGCGCAGACGCAACAATCTCGCCCTTGACGTGATGGGCGCAGACGCATTCAGCGTGATACTTGACCATGTGCAGCAGATGGAGCGTTGGGCAGCGTTTGCAGAGTTCAACCGCGACTTGAACACCCTGCTTTCGTACAAGCACTTCCGCAACCAAGTGATGAACATGTCGAGCGTGTACGGAGGCGGCAAGACCCTGTGGACGAACTTCCGCAACGTGTGCAGCATGGCCGCAGGAGCATACCGACCACCCATCGCCCAGCTTGATAAGGCGGCAGTGAACATCGCCAAGGGTGTGACCGCAGCCAAGGTAAGTTTCAGAGTGTTCACCGCATTGAAGCAGTTCCTCTCCATGCCAGCCTACCTTTCGGACAGCAATCCGATATACCTTGCCGCCAACATCGCCAACCCGATAGGCGCATGGAAATGGTCGATGCAGAACCTGCCACTCTTTGAAAAGCGTTGGAAGAGCCGCATGGCTGGAGACCCACGACTGATGAAGAGCGAAATGGACTGGAAGATGTGGCAGAACCGCGCTGTTGAAATAGCCTCGCGTATCGGTATGTCTCCTAATGCCTTTGTCGATGCACTGACTGTTGCCATTGGTGCACACTCTATGTATCAGACCAAGAAGAAGAAATATCTTCGTTACGGCTATGATGAAGAGACCGCAGAGAAACGAGCCAAGCAAGACGCGACAATATTGTTCAACCAGACGCAGCAGTCGAGTGAGAGCGCATTTCTCTCCACCATGCAGACCGACCGCTCATGGTTGAGCGTGCTGTTCACCATCTTCCGCAACTCGTCCATGTCGTACACACGCCAGTTGTATGATGCAATCCGCAACATCAAGCACCGCTTTGAACCCAGTTACGAGGCGATGAGCAAGGAATACATGGCCAAGCAGATGCGCAGGGACGGCATAGACCCCGACAAGGCAGACAGCAACGCCAAGAGCGAGTATCGCAGAAGCCTGTTGCGTGATATTGCCCGAATAGGCGTGTTCGGCTACATTCTGCAATTCGCTTGGAACTTGGGCGCATATCTGCCATACCTCATAGCAGGTGATGACAAGGACGAGAAGAGCAAGATGTGGGACGATGTAATCAACCACACCATGTTCGGCAGCATTGATGGATTGACAGGCGGAGATGTGATGAGTTCGGCAGGACAGATGGCACTCAACGGAGACGCCAACTGGAGTTACCTCGTAAAGGACATGCCGTTGGCAAGCGACCTTGCGACCATACTCCAGAAGATGCCGAAAGACAAGGTAGCCGCCATGAACGATGTGGTGAACCTGCTTGTGCAGTCTGGCGTTGGAGTCAATCCGCAATCGCTGACCGATGCAGTGGTGGCCATCATGGACTACTGCGGAGACGATGCCGAGACCTCACGCGAGTGCGCCCTGCTCATTGCACGCATTCTCAACTGCCCACAGAGCCAGACCGACAAAATCTATTTTGACGAGTTGGGCGCAACGGCAGCAGAGGCAAGCAAGATGACACCAGCAGAGATAGCCGAGCGATATGCCGAGTACAAGATACACAGAGGCGCACCGCTCACAGGCTGGGCATATTCCGAGGAGGCACGGGACAGCGTGAAAACCGCACAGCAGAACCGCGTGCTGACCAAAGCCAAGGAGAAGATGAGCAACCGAATGGAGACCGAGGCCACCAAGCAGTTGCTCTCCACCTATGACGAGGTGAGCAAGCAGCAGACAGAGTTGTCGAAATTGAAACAGACCGACATAGCCGCCTACCGCGAGGGCATGAAACAGCTCCGTCAGAAGTACAATATGCGAGAGCACGGACGCATGAAACGGTACAAGCACGACATGAAACTGCTCACCGAGAAGTATCTGCGCAGCAAGAGCGCAGAGGAGCGCGACAGCCTTGTGAGGGTAATGACCACCACACGCGACAAGCTACTCGATGACATTGGCAGAATGAACCAACAATAGTTAAACAATGAGGGACGGTGCAAGGGATTACCTTTGCATCGTCCCAAATTACACAATGAATATGGCAACAAAGAAACTACATAGAATGAGCCGTGTGATGCCGCAAAAGGAGTTGGACAGCGTGAGCCATGCACGGCGCACGATGGGCAACAACCGCGCCTTTGAGGTGTTGTGGCAAGCACAGCAGTATTGGCTTGCGATGGAGACATTCCGCAGAGACCGTGAGAGAAACAAGAACTACACTTACGGCAGGCAGTGGGATGACTATGTATGCGTGAACGGCAAGATGATGAAGGAAGAGGAACTCATCAAGAAACAAGGCAACGTGCCGCTGAAGAACAACCTCATCAGACGCATGGTGCAAGCCGTGCTTGGCGTGTACCGCAGCCAAGCCAAAGAGCCGACCTGCACGGCAAGAGACCGAGATGAGCAGCGGTATGGCGAAACCATGAGTACCGTGCTGCAATGCAATATGCAGCTGAACCGCATGACCGAGATAAATGCAAGGTGCATGGAAGAGTTCCTCATATCGGGATTTGTGGTGCAGCGGAAGTGGTACGGCTGGCGAGAAAACAAGTTGGACTGCTGGACGGACTATGTGCAGCCCAACAATTTCTTCATCGACAACAACATGAGGGACTTTAGAGGTTGGGATTGCAGTTGCTTGGGCGAGATACACGACATCAGCTTTGAGGACTTGTGCGGACGCTTTGCCCACAGCAAGGCCGACTACGACCGACTTGCCGAGATATACAAGTATGCCAAGGACAAATCGTATCTCAGTGCCATGTATGACAACTTCGGCTATCCCCTGCAAGGATACTACGACTTCCTCGTACCCTACGACCAGAGCCGATGCAGGGTAATTGAGGTATGGCGCAAGGAAAGCAAGGAGAGAGTGCGCTGCCATGACGTGAACAACGGAGACGTGTTCAAGGTGGACATGGAGGACTTCAAGGCACTTGTGCTTGACGAGAACGAGAAGCGGCTGCAACAGGCGCGAGAGTTGGGCATGAGCGAGGACGATGTGCCGCTTATTCGCTATGAGTGGTTCATGGACTCATACTGGTACTACTACATGCTCACCCCATTCGGAGATATACTTGAAGAGGGCGAGACACCCTACGAGCACAAGAGCCACCCCTATGTGTTCAAGGCATACCCATTCATAGACGGAGAGATACACTCGTTTGTTAGTAACGTGATAGACCAGCAGCGGTACACCAACCGCTTGATAACGATGTACGACTGGATAATGCGAGCGTCAGCCAAGGGCGTGTTGCTGTTCCCGGAAGAATGTCTGCCCAAGGGCATGTCGATGGAAGATGTGGCGGACGAGTGGGCAAGGTTCAACGGCATCATCATGATAAAGCAACCCAAGACAGGACAGGCACTGCCGCAGCAGATAGCCAACAACTGCACGCAGATAGGCATCTCGGAGTTGCTGAACATGCAACTGAAGTTTTTCGAGGACATATCTGGCGTGAACGGAGCGTTGCAGGGCAAGCCCGGCTATTCGGGTATGTCGGCCAGCCTGTACAACCAACAGGCGCAGAACGCCACCACCTCGCTGCTTGACTTGCTCGACACGTTCTCGGCATTCATCAGAGACGGAGCATACAAGGACGTGAAGAACATACAGCAGTTCTACGACACGCCGCGCGTGTTCAACATTGCAGGAAAGAACTCCACCATCGTGGAGTACGATCCACGGAAAATACGCGATGTGGAGTTTGACCTAAGCATTGTGGAAAGCACCGCCACGCCAGCCTACCGCGCCTTGACCAACGACATGCTCATGCAGTTGTGGCAAGCCAAGGCAATCAGTGTGGAGCAGTTGCTTGAACACGGAGATTTCCCATTTGCAGACGAGTTGCTGCAGAGCATCAAGTCGCAGAGGGAGCAGTTGGAGCAAGGGCAAGTGCCGGACGGAATGTCGCCAGAACTTGCGCAACAGGTTCAGCAGGGAGCGAACATGCAAGCCGTGAACCAGGCACAGCAGATGATGCAACCACAATAAAGAATAAGCCTCACAAGTCGGATAAGGCATATAAGCCGAAGGGACTTGTGAGGCTTTACTGATTTTATATGGAAGCCTCGGAGACGGGGCTTCTGTCTTTTCGGAGTGTGCGGTTTGTGATAGGCACAAATTCGGGCATCTCCATTTCACGGTAGCAGATGTGCAGACCGATGGCACGCGTCATGAGCAAGTCGTCATGCTTGCCGACAATAGCACCATACGCGCCATTCGGTTTGCGCTCATAAGTATCGTACTCGTCAAGACACCGCTTGTCGCGCTCGATATACAGACGCTCGCGAATGACCTTGACCAAGGTGGAGATAATCATCGGCTTGGTGGCCACATTCGTATGGAAACCATACTTGCGAGGCGCACCCTCGCGTATCTCGTCCTCGGACTGCTTGCGAGCGTAGAGATTGGGATAGATGTCCGAAATCTGATTGAGGATATACTGCGACTGGTCGCCACCCTCCACCTGTCGCTCCTTGTCGTGCGTTTCCAAGGTGTTGGACTCGATGACCAACAGCGAGTCGTTGTAGAAAGCCGCAATCTGTGCGGCACGCCATGCGAGGCGGTCGATGTCGCAATGGCCATACCACTGCGCCACCACAGACGGAGGCTCGCTACCGTCAATCATGCTCAGACGGTCGAACACCACGATAACGGACCAGTCCGCCTTGTTGGAGCGTCCGCCCACATCGACTACGGTAAGGTAGCGGTCGGTAACCTCGTAATCGTCAAACTTCTCTGGCATAGCCCAAATGGTGAGTAAGCCCTGCCTGTCCTCACGGAAACGGAGATTAGAAAGAGCCTCCTCGCCCTCATCGGCATCGGCATACACCTCGCCAACAAACTTAGGCTCGCGGCAGAACGGCTCAAACTGCTTGACAAGATACTTGTCGAACACCATCGTACCCGAATGAACAAACGCCTCCACATCGTCAGAGGGAAACTCCGCAGCCATCACCGCAAAGTCATTCTTACCAGCACGCTCGTATATGTACCAATGAATAGCCTCCAACGATGCACCCCTTTCCCACAATGACCACAGATAGCGTCCGCTCTCCTCACGGTTGGAGGGAGTGTAGGCATTGTTGCGGTTCTCCCAAAGCTGCTTGGCAAAGTCGCGTAGTTCCTCGGCAGAATTGAACGGCAACGAGTAATGCTCAATCTGAAACCAAGCGATGAACAAAGCCTCGTACTGCGATTTTACTTTTGGGTCGGCAGCGGCAGAATACTCACGGTGGAAGAAATTGCCAGTACCATTGGCCGTGGACTCCATGACAATCATTGTGTAAGGCTTGGCGAGAATACCAGAGCAAGCGGAGCGCACAATATCTTCGGGCGACTTGCCCTCCGTCTTTTGCCACAGACCCACCTCGGAAAGATGCACCAAGGAGTAAGCACCGCCACGGCAACCGTTAGGACGCTCGGCTGTACCCACCTTAATCTTGCACTCGCGCTGCGGCACACGGTGCGTAGAACCCGACTTGCCGACACCGACCAACTTAGGCTCGTTCTCCGAATAGACCTCGCCCAACCTGTGAAGAAACTCCACCGGGTGTTTCTTAATCATGAGGTCGAACATATCCTTGATTTCGTCTGATGCCGTGCCTTGGTGGGCGATGATGAGCGAGTTGAGGCCTTTCTTGTGGAAGAACTGCAACCACGCCATGTAGAGCTGCGTGGTTGTGGAGCCGCCCCACTGACGCGCTTTCAAAAGAATAAGACGGATAGGCTCGCCAGCCTTTCGTTTCGCCTCAAAGCGCGACACCAAGATACGCTGCGGATACCACAAACGGAAAAGCACGTCCTTTCCTGCGTCCTTGTTGTGGATATAGACGAGCGTAGCCGTCCAAAAAGGGAAGTCGTGCTTGTAGCGCAAGCGTATGAGCGTGCGCGACACCTTGATGAAGTCATCGTCATTCGGCTCAACGTGCATCACGGACGAGAGAAACTTGTCGATAGAGCCAGCCTTGACCAACTTCTTGACAAGCGGAATATCCAACATCTCTACAGGCAACCACTGAACAGGAATGGCAAAGTCGGCAATGCTGACACGCACACGCTCACCGATAGACCCCTCACCAGTGACAGGGTCGAACTTGGCGTACATGATTTCATTGCGCCTGTCATTCTCCGCAAGTAGTGCGGCAATCTCTGTATCTGTCGTATTGATTGTCATACCATCCATTCTTTATGCGGTAAATAAACTCCCCGACCGTGCGAGGCGTGAGATAGAACTTGGGCGCAGGTTGATTGACAATCTTCGTTACCAACTCATAGACCGACTTGTCGGGATAGTCCTTACGCATGAGGAGGTATCTGCGGTAAATCTCCTCGAACATCTCACGCTTGTTGCTCCTCATTCGCGGCATGGGCTTTCCTGCCGCCATAGCGGAAATGACAATGGCCGCACGCTCCTCGCTCACCCAGAAACGAGAAGCAGGAGAGTCGGCCACCAACTGAAAGATAACAGGCATGACGATGATGCTTGCCTCGGCAAGTCTGTCGCGGTACACCCTCATAAGGTCGGCATTGCGCTGCTTTGTAAAATCCAATATGCTGCCAAAGTATTTCATAAAAATCACGGTTCTGTTCTATACAAAGGTACTCAACGCAACTCACAAAAGTTAAAAGTCAGTCCACCTCTTATATGGCTATTTTTGCATACGAATATTACACAACAAGAAGAAAGTTAAGATAATGGCTGAAAACAATGGAGTTAAGAGCAGACGCGACCAGCAGCTGGAGCGGCTGAGAAAGAAATACCCCGACAAGAAGTTCGAGGACGATGAGGAAATCTATGGTCAGATTTCCGATGATTACGACCAATACGAGCACGACCTTGACGGCTACAAGGGCAGGGAGAAAGCCATGTCCGACATGTTTGCCGCAGACCCGAGGAGTGCGCAGTTCCTTGCCGACATGCACAACGGCCAAGACCCTTACCTCGGTTTGGTGAAGAATTTCGGCATGGAAATCAAGGACGTGCTTGATGACCCCGAAATGCAGGACAAGATAGCCGAGGCCAACAAGGAGTATGTGGAGCGCGTGGCCAAGTCGAAGCAGCTTGACGAGGAGTATGAGAAGAACATGGACGAGACCCTCGAAACCCTGCGCCAGTTCCAAGAGGAGCGCGGCATGACAGACGAGCAGATTGACGAGGTGGCCAACGCCATGCTCACCGTGGTCAAGGACGGAGTGATGGGCAAGTTCTCACGCGAGACATTGGAGCTGTTCGTGAATGCCATCAACCACGATGCCGATGTAGCCAACGCTGGCGAGGAGGGACGCGTGGCAGGACGCAACGACAAGATTGTGGAGGGACTGCGCAAGCGCGACAAGGGAGACGGCACAGCACCGCTCAACGGAAAGAATGGAGGCGCACCAAGTCAGCAGAACAAATCGCAAAGCATCTTTGACCTCGCCAACGAAGCCGTGTAGCCCATGAAAGGAGAAGTAGTGAAGTTTCCCCCAGAGGGCAAGAGGCTAAAGCCAACGACCGGGAGCGCAGGGCTGAGAACCCAAGTGCCGGGCGCAATGGCATCAGTAAGCAATCTCGCGAGCGCGACAGGCGGTATAGCCCCCGGCAACCTCGCACAGACCGATAGCAAATAACATTATTCACAAACTAAAATTTTAAGACATGGACGGAGAAAACGTACCAGTAGGTGGAACTACAACCACCACCCCTGCACCGGGAACAGCCGGTGTGGCAAGCCAAGTGCCTGGAGCACCCACTACCGTCAGTGGAGTGGCAGGAGCGACTGGCGGAGTCGGTCCGGGCAACCTCATTCAGAGCGACCTTGACCAGGAACTCTACAAGTTCAAGAGTGACGACACGCCGCTTATGCAGCTCATGCTGAAAGCGAAGAAAGTAAAGGTGAACTCGCCCGAAGTGGAGCACTACATGATTGACGAGCCGCGCTCCAGCGTGACCACGACAACCAAGGTTGCCGCAGGAACAGCTAAGCAGTTCATTCTGCCATTGCTCGCCAACGATGCGGAAATCCCCCGCTCATACGGCACACTGCTCGTAAAAGGTGTTGACGGTTATGCCGAGGACGGCAAGACCAAGACACCGGGCAAAGACCTCATGCTATTCGTTACAGGCCAAGACCCAACCACGAGCAACCCGATTTGCCGTGCAGTGAACGGCCCGAAGACCCAAGCGGCAGACGAGTATTGCACCACGCCCGAAATCCCTGCCGGGTCAACGCTCATCATTCTCTCTAATGCGCTCTACGAAACGCAGAAGAAAGTTGACCCCGACCTCATCGTTCCGCAGCCACAGACGGTGTATCTTCAGAAGCGCGGCATGAACCAGATTGTATCTGATTACTACGAGGCGCAGAAGAAGAAAATACCGTTCGGCAAGGCAGTCATCGCAGAAGCTGCCATCACCAACTTCAAGGTGCGCGGCAACAGAACGCTCTATGCAGGTCGCAGAGGCAAGATGACGGTGCAGACACCCGAGGTCGGTGCGCAGACCATCTACTTCACCGAGGGTGTGCGCTACCAAGTGAAGAAGGAACTCAACCACACGGGCAAGTGGACGATTGAGGAAATCATCGCCTTGGCGAAGATGACCTTTACAGGCGAGGACGTGCCAAAGAGCGTGATTGCCCTTGCTGGCAAGAACTTCTTGGAGAACATCCAGTGCATCGACTACTCCAAACACCCCGAAATTCAGATTACCACCAAGACCAACCCTGTGGGCTGGGTGGTCACGAACTTCCACACCGTGTTCGGAGACATCGAATTCAAGCACGACCCGACCCTTGACCGCTTGAAGTGGAGCAACTCCGCATTCATTGTTGCGCCCGACCGCCTTGTACACTACCAGTATTCGGCAGAGCACTCGTCAAAAGACCGTGTGGAGGGCGAGGAGGCAACACGCGAGTCAATCCTCGTGTGGGACGCACTCGCACTCAAAGGCTCATGCCATATCTGGATTAACGGTGAGGGCGACAACGAGAACAGCACAGCCGTACAAATCCACTTGTGGGACAGCGCGGAAGCACCCGAAAGCCCTGTTGAGGGTGGCGTGTACTACCTGTTGCAGGACTGCCCCGGCATCAATGCCGATGCCGTAAGCGGCCAGATGTGGCAGTATAAGAGCGCGGCATGGGTGGAGTACGCAGGTGATGTGATGGCCACCGAGTAACCCGAATTTTCAACAAACCAATCATCAACCAATAGAGGCGGATAGGTAGCAATGCCGTCCGCCTTTATTTATAATCAGACAACAAAAATGAAAAAGAAGAGAATAACCTACGGAGTGTACGGCATGATGGAATATCAGACCATCATCAAGATAGGCAGAGCAACGCTCAAAGTATCGTTTACTGACGGCTCAATGACCGCCATCGGACAGAACCCTGCCAAGTACACCACAAGCGACTTCCTTGTGCAGCGTGCCATAGAGAACAGCAGCGAGTTCAAGAAAGGGCGTATTATGGTGGTGAACACCATTGAACTTGACGAGGAGGTACACATTGAGCGCAACCCTGCCAAGCCAAGCACACAAGCAGCAAAGGTAGCGGCAAAGGCTATGATTGACAATAAGCCTACCGAAGCCTTTTTAAGCCATACTACACCTGTGGCAGAGGACGTGGAGGACGAGACTACCGAGGAGTCCGATGCAGATGTTGTAACACCAACGGACGATGCAGATGCGGATACTATCGAGGAAGAGCCAGAGTCAGAAAGTGAAACCGATGCCGAAGAGGACACCACAAGCGAGGAGACCGCAGCCGAGGACAATACGGCAGAGGGCAAGACCGAAGTGGAGTTCACCGACAACCAAGAGGCCAAGGACTACATCTTCAAGAACTTTGGCGTGAAGCCCGGCTCCATGCGCAACCGTGATGACATCAAGGCAGTCGGTGAGACCTATGGTGTGAAAATCACCTTTGTCAACGAGAAGTAACAAGCGACAGACGATATGGTGTACAAGATTGAAGTCGTGGAGCAAGATGTGCGCATCGCCATTGACGAGAACAAGACCAGCGAGCAGCTCATCAGCGATGAGGATATTGACACCTTGTCGTTGAACGAGATTATACGCTCGAAGATAGAGGAAGCCGTGCGCAGGGTGGAAACCACAGCCCCCACCTTTCTGTTGGAGGAGGGACACGAGTTTGGCGATGCCGTGTATTGGGAAACCAACGGCAGCGGCTGGGTGCTGCTCCCCGATGACTTCATGCGGCTGATAGCATTCCGCATGAGCGACTGGGAGCGCACCTGCTACAACGCCATTTCGGTGGACGACCCATTATATGACCTGCAATCATCAAGGTACAAGGGCGTGAGGGGCAGCGTGCAGAAACCCGTGTGCGCGGTGGTGAACCGAGCCGAGGGCAAGGCGTTGGAGTTCTACTCGTGCGACAGCGAGGAAGCCTACGTCAAGCGAGCCACCTACCTGCCTTATCCCAAGATAGACGATGAGGACGGCATCGACATATCGGAGCGTTGTTACACAGCCGTAGTCTATACCACGGCAGCATTAGTATTAACCGCCTATGGCGCGAACGACCGTGCAGAGCAGTTGAACGCCTTGGCAAAATCAATAATGGAATGAGTTCAATACCAACAAAACAGATAGACGGTGATGTGGCCGTAGGCCGCAACGTCAGCATGGGCGGTTCGGGTACGGTGCGCGGCTCCATGACCGTAGGCCACAACCTGACCGTGGAGGGTTGGCTTGAAGCCAAGAACATCAAAGGACCGAACAAAGGTCTGTTCAAGACCGCAGCGCAGCTACGCGAGGCATATCCCAATCCGCACGAGGGCTGGTGGGCATTGGTGACTGTGGAGGGCAGTGCATCGTCAGACCACTTGGGACAACTCTATGTGGCAGACGGCGGCACATGGGTGGCGCAGGTGGACAGCAGCGGAAATCCATTGCTGAAAGGCAACCCCACCGTGGACAGCACCGAGTATATGGAAGCCGTGGAGGAAATGACAGCCGACCTTGAGGCCGTCAAGGTAGATGTAAACCAAAACAAGGAGGACATCAAGAGCCTGCGCAGCACGCAGACCTCGCACACGGACAGCCTTAACACCCTCAACTCGCAGATGGGAACGGCACAGACCGACATTGCCACGCTGAAGAAAACCGTCAGCGACAACAAGAGCGAGTTGGCAAACAGCATCAGCGGTGTGCAGAAAGACCTCACCGCATTCAAGAACACCAAGGGAGCGGCAGATGGACTTGCACCCTTGGACGAGAACGGACAAGTACCCTCGCAGTATCTGCCTGGATATGTGGACGATGTACTGGAGTTTGGCGGCATTGTATCGGGCATTACCGCACAATTCCTGTCAGTCAGCAAATCATCAACGGACGAGAATTGTGCCGTGGTGTACAACAAGACCACTGAAACATTCGTCTTACGCTACACCCAACCCTCAGAGTCAGAGTTTGACCTGCGTCCGACCATCACCTATTATAACAACTGGCTGGACGGAGACCTCTTTGGCGATGGGACTGTATTGGGACGCAAGCCCCACAGTGGCAAGATATTCATGGACGTGACCACCAACAAGACCTACCGTTGGAGCGGCACAAAGTTGGTCGTTATCGGTTCGGACTTGGCACTCGGTCACACCAGTGGAACGGCATTTCCCGGTGACGAGGGAACAGACCTGCAGGAGCGCATGACCGAGGTGGAGAGTACAGAAACCATCAGCCGACAACTGATAGAAGATAACACCACAGAAATACTTAGCCGCAGCACGATCAACGCCAACTACCTGCTATCATTGGGCGATAGAGAGGTGACGCTATCCGTTGTGCTTGAAAAAATCTTCGACTTGCAAAACAAGGCACGTTACATGAAACCCGGCATCGTGCTCTCATTCCTTTCGGAAACTGGTATACAAAACAAGCAGTGGACTAACTACGGCAAGAAAACCGAAACCGACTGGAAAACCGAAGCCAATTGGACAGACTTCGGAAGCAACGGCAGCGCGATAGGCAACACGGTGAACGTGAACGACATCTGCGAGGATACCGAGTACACCCTTTCGACCGCTATCAAAGCCGTGCAGGACAAAGAAAAAGAAAGCGGATTGTCGTACATGAAAAGCGGAGTTGTGCTGACCTACAAGACAGCCGATGTGACAAGTAACGGTTCGCCCAAATGGGAAGCCTACCAGTTCACTCGCACCGTGGCAGACATCAACCCGGCAGACTTGAAGCCTTGGGTAGAGTTCGGAGGTGGCGGCAACAATGCCGTGCCGACATCAGATACCCCAGAAAAGGACGGTAAGGAAGCCTTTTCAACAGGCGGAGCATACGCAAGCATACCTACCAACCTGCACATTGATACCGAGACGCAAGGCGTGGTGAAGCTACAACTTGTCAATGCCGAGCAAGAGGGCGTTGGTGATGAAGTGCAGTTTGCCGTAGGTGGAGGAGGCGGAGAAAGCACAGGCACGATTGTGAGCATACAGTTTGAGCAAAGTCCGCTGTACGCCAAGGCAGGAGGCAGCGTTGTGATGCGTGCGGCCGTGCGAAGCGTGACCACCCAAGGAAGCCAAGAGTTGAGCAACATGATAGAGAAAGTGTTGCTCAAAGACCGTGACACCGGGCAGACCTTGGAGACATTCATGTTCAACCGCGCCTCGTCAGCCAGCGGAGACACCTACGACTTTGAGATGGACGTAAGCAGCTACTTTGTGACCGCCACTACCAAGCGTTTTCAACTTATAGCCTACGATGATGCCGGGAACACTGGTAGCAGAAACATCAACGTGAGCGGTGTGGACGTGACCATCAGTAGCGTGCAGACCCTTAACTATACGTCAAGTACGGCACTTGCGGCAGGAGGAGCAGCCAAGAGCATACCGATGTACAAGTTTGCCAACAACGCATCAGACAAGGGCATCAAGGTAGTGACAGAAATAAACCTCAACGGAGAGTGGAAGATGCTTGGCACAAGTGTGGTGCTTGACACCTACTCACACTCCATAACCATTGACCCGAAGAACTGTCTGGGCGATACGTTGACACACGGAGCATACCCATTGCGCATACACGGAGAAGATGTAGGTTCGGACGTGGTGGGCAACTACCTCCATACAGCCGTCATGGTGGTGGAGAGCGGCAATAACACCCCGATAGTGGCCATGCGGTGGTACACCGAGCAACTGCAAGGCAAGCGTAAGCTGTACGAGAATATCGAGGTGGACTATGCCGTGTATGTGGCCAACACAGACGAGCCACAAGCCGTGGTGTGGTATGACGGAGCGCAAGAGACCACCACCGTAGCCTACCGAGGGCAGACAAACACATTCACCAAACAAGTGCAGGAGAGCGTGCATAACGGCACGAAGAGCGTGTCGGTGAAGATAATGTGCGGCGACAGCAGCTCGGAAACAGCCACATTCGTGGTGGACGGTTCGCTTGTAGACGTGGAAGAAGTGACCACCATGCGCGAGTTCAACATCAGCATGGACTCACGCAGCAACGGAGAGACCGACAAGACCATCAAGGACGGAGCGGTGGAGATAACCGTGGAGAACTGCAACTGGTCGAGCAACGGCTTTGTCAAGGACAGTTATGGCACACCCACCTACGGCACGGAGAATGACAAGGGACGCATGGCACTGCGTATAGCCGAGGACATGAAAGCCGTGTGCTCGTTCAAGCCTTTCGCAAATACAAGCATCGAGCAGAACGGCATGGCACTCAGTTTCACGGTGAAGGTGAAGAACGTGGAAGACCGCACGGCACGCCTTATAGACTGCCTTGGCGATAACCAGCTTGGCTTCTACTTGACAGGTGAGAAACTTGTGTTCACCTGTGACGGAGCGACCGCAGCCAACCCCGATGACTTGGGCGCACAGCAGACAGCCGTAGCCCTGTATGCCATTGACAAGGAGACGCGTTTAGATATCGTGATAGAGCCGACAAGCATAGCTCCATACAGCGGTATTGGCAGCATCAAGATATATGTGAACGGAGATGAGGCAGGAGCTACTTACTATAATGCAGGAAAGTTCGCCCACAATGATATGCAGATAAAGTTTGATGGAACAAAAGCAGACATCTATTTATATCGTGCCATAGGTTGGACAACCTACTACAACTACCGCCAAGCGTTCAACAACTATCTTGTAGGGCAGAAGGAAACCGCAGCCATGCTTGCCGAGTATGAGAAGAACCAAGTGATGGCCTCGCAGACCGCAGAGGGAACGACCAAAGACCGTCCGACCCTGCAAGCGTGCATGAACGCAGGTCTGTGTTGTGTGACGCTGTTGAAGAATGCCGACACTCCAGACATTGAGCAGAGCTATCCCGGCTACCTTGACAAGCTGGACGGAGACAAGAAGACCAAGGCCTACTATGACTGGGTACTCCGTTTCCCCGACCGACCATGGCAGGACTGTATCGTAAGGAAAGTTCCTACGACAAACCAAGGTACTACTTCTTCTCTACGTCCAATCAAGAACAAAAAGGGCAAGTTCAAGGGTTGCAAGATCGAAATGCTCCACACGGAGGAAGACTTCAAGAATGACCCGATAGCACTCGCCAAGTTCCAGATGGCAAAGAAGATGGCGGCAAAGAGCCAAATCCAAGTGATAGACGGAGGCTTGTGGGTGAAGACCCTAACCATCAAGGTGGACTATTCGGACAGCACTGGTGCAAACAATGGTGCAACCATGGAACTGATGAACAAAACCCAGCGTGCCATGGGCGCGAACTACATGACCCCAGCGCAGAACGCCTACAACGGAGACGGCACGCTGAACACCAGCATCGACAGCGTGACCTGTGCCCTGTTCCGCACCGACCAACAGAGCGTGGACGCAACCAACGAGACCTATGCCTACTTCCACGCCAAGGCCAACTTCAACGTAGACAAGGGTAACCCCTCGTTCTTCGGTTTTGAGAAAGTGGGCGGATATAACGCCGACTGCTTGAACTACGGAGACTTCGTGGAACTCGTGGCAGAGAAAGACCAAGACCTCAACATCTTCAAGGTGCAGACCCTCGCCAATAGCGATGAACTGATAGCCTCGAACATCTACATGCTGAGCGAATACTGCGGAGAGAAGCACATCTTCTTGGAGAATGACGGTACGGGCAATATGGTGGAGACCTCAGCCACAGCAGACCCGACCGAGGTAGACAAAAGTCTTGCCGAGGTATTGGCAGATGATGTGAAGAACTACGATTGGGGAACTGTGTATCTGACCAATGACTACAAGTATGTGAAATACAGCGGAGGCAAATGGAAAGACACCACAGGCAAGATGCAGTATGACACAAGCACCAAGAAGTGGGGCGTTACAGGCAGGGTGTTGAACCCGGTTGAGTGCTTTGAGTATCTGAAATATGACTCATTCTGTTGGCTGCAGGGTGTGAACAATGTGGATGACCTCATGAAGATAGACGCATCCACAGGCGAACCAGTGTGGCTAAGCTACTATGAAAGCCGTTACCCCGATGATGACGACTTGAACGACCTCTACGCCAAGGGCAAGAAAGTGCCATACAACCTATACAAGTGGCTGCTTTGGACACAACAATGCTCGCAAGACCTCACCGAGGCAGACGGAGACATCACCTTGCATGGCAAGACCGTGGCAGGAACCAAGGAGAACCGACTGAAAAAGTTCTGCGAAGAACTCTATCTTTATGCCAACGTTCGTTCTACGGGTTGTTACATTATAGGCACTGATTATGTGCTTGCTGTTGACCAACGAAGCAAGAACATGATGATTTCGTTCTACCTTGACACCAACGGCAGCATACGCGCCTACTTCAACCATTGGTATGACGGAGACTGCTGTTGGCTTGCCGACAATGACTGCGGTATTACCGTGCCATGGGATTTGGACAGCGTGACCGACCCCAAGCACTACTACCAAGGTTGGAACTCTGTAATGTTCAAACAGGGCTATGCCGCTGACAAGTTCTGGCTTGAAGATGGTGGCAAGAGTACCATCACCCTGCACGACATCGCGAGTGACATGAGAAGCGCAGAGGCAGACGGCATCAAGATATTTTCGGCAGACGGATGCAAGAAACTTTGGATAACAGACCGCATCGAGAAGTGGGCAAAGATAACCAGCTCTTTTGACGGAGAGCGCAAGTACATCGAGAACTCCAAGGCAGGAGCTAACTATTACTATGCCGTACACGGTCTGCGTTATGAGGACTTGCCAGTGACATTCGAGAAGCGTTTTGCATACAGAGACGGTTACTATCAAGTGGGCGAACTGTACACCAATCCGTTCAAGATGCGTGCCGTAGGTACGGACATCAACATCAAGATAACCGCAGCACAAGATGGTTTCTTCGGCATTGGCGTGGATAGAGCTGACGCTTGTGTGGACAGCTGCTATCTGAAAGCAGGAGAAAGCTACACGCTGAAGAGCGGCATGACCGCCACAGGCGCAGGAACGATGCTCTATGTGTTTGGAGCGACACGCCTTGCAAGTCTTGACATCAGCGGCTGCACCCCGAAAGCCGAGGGTTGGGACATATCGAACTGCACGATGCTGCAAGAACTCATCCTTGGCGGAGCGGACTACACGCCCGAGGAGGGCAGCGGAGCCATCACGCAGCTCAATATGGGCAACAAGAGTTTCTTGAAACGCATAGATGTGAGGAACACCAAGATAACAAGCATCATTGCCTCGTACTGTCCGAGACTGAAAGAAGTGTTGGCGAGCGGTTCGCAGTTGTCGAGCATCGACCTTGCCGAGACAGCCCCGATAGAGACCCTTGAACTGCCAGCCACCATGACCACCCTCTACTTCAAGAACCTGCCCAAGCTGACCTATCCCGGTGGGCTGACCATTGCAGGAATGGCAAATGTGAAGAAGATGTTTCTTGACGAATGTCCGCACATTGACACCATGACCCTGTTGCGACAAATCACAACGGCAGGACAGTTGAAGAGTGTGCGCATACCGGGCGTGAACGCCACGGCAAGCGTGGAAATGCTGCGCGGCATCATGCAGAGCGGAGCCGTAGGCATAGACGCAAACGGCAGCACCTATGACGAGACCGGGCAGTGTAGCGGTATCATAGGCCGATGGATACTCACCGAACTTGTGGAGGACAGCGAGGTAAAGGCATTGCAGAAATACTTCCCGAAGCTGGAGGTCATAAACTCTCAATTCTCCGTCATCAAGATAGACGACATCGTGAGTGGTGACTTTTGCGAAAAGTACAGCAATCCCGAAAACCAGACAGGCTCGGATTATGACAAGACCTTTGTGGCAAGCGGTCACACACTGAAGATATTGCAGGACACACATGCTTATAAGTGCACCTACAACTCCAAGCTGAAACAGATGGAAGGTGTACAGTTGAGTGATGCTGACTTCAATAATCTTGCCAGTGGTGAGAGCTTCGATGTGGGCGACAGTGCAGGTGAGGGCTTTGACATCTTCCACCACTTGCCCCACTTCTGGTACAAAGGAGTGAACGACTACAAGAACCAAGCAAAGTACATCATCCACTCGACCACAGAGAGCGAGCCGTTATCGACCGCGCACAACCGCAAGGAAGCACAGCTCTCAGAACTACTCTATGCCGAGAATACAGGCGTGTATGCAGATGAGGCAACAGTGGGTAAAGCCCTTGATGAAAGTGTGATAGCCACAGCCGCAAATGCCAATGTCTACCGTATGGACGTGGAGGGTATGAAGCAAGTGAGATGGCCCGGTCTGAACCATGCACGTTTAGGTGCAGTGTTCACAGACGCAAACGGCAAGATTGTGGGCAAGTTCATTATGATGGTGAGCCACACTTACTTTGACTTCACAATAGGTAATTATGTGTTCTGTGATGTGCCTGGTGGTGCTAAATGGATATACTTCACCTCATACCGTGACATTGGCGACATCAAGTGTCTTGCGGTAGACAGCGAGCACATAGAAGCCATTGAACCCGAATGGACGGAGCACACCGTTGGTGAGAACGACAGTCTTGTGGGAACATACCCCATCACTATTGACGGACTGAAACGACCTCGAAGCATATCGGGTGCGGTGCGTTCAAAGAAAGGTGACGGAACTTCGCAGACCTCGGCAGAATGGGCATACGACACGGACGGCAACCCGACCGAGATGCCGACCGGGACGATACACTACACGGCCAAGGACTTCCAAAACAGTGCGCACATGCGCGGAGAGGGCTACCAACTCCAAGACTATGAGCAGCACAAGGAAATCAGCAACCTGTGGTGGGCGACCCACGGAACGACCAACGAGCAGTCTGTTGTGGGCAATGGCGCACATGATGCCACGCTCAACAGCCGTGACGACATCGGTATGGCAGACACCTCGTATGTAGGGAACTCCATGAACTCCATCATGGGACTCAAACACTATGTAGGCTGTGACTCGGAATGGATGGACTACATTGCAGGAAACGTGGTGAGCTACGAGACATTCTACAAGAACCGATGTGTGGAGACAAGCGATGATCCAGTAGATTACAAATTCCACATCTACGACCCGGTGAATAAAACCGAGCGTGTGGTGCAGAGTGTGAACTCCAACAACGGAAACTGTGTCGTCAGAGTGGTGCATGGAGCCAAGTGTGACATTCTGCCGAGCAAGGTGCATCAGACAGACACAAGTAAGTACACCACGCACTATGCAGCAGGTTTGTGGTTCCCCGGTGCTAAAGGCCGCTGTGTTCTGCGGTCTGGCAACAACTCGAATGCGTACAGCGGTCTCGCTTGTGCGAGCGCGAGCTACGCTTCTTCGAACTCGTACGCGAACTACGGTGGGCGGCTGGCCTTCCGCGGAAAATTCGTAATCATCGGATAAGCGGCAAGCGAAGCCACGAAAAAAGCGTCAGAGGGAGAGCCGACGAAAGGAGGCTGCTCCCTCTCCCTGTTTACTCGCGTGAGCGAGTTTTTTATGGATGATGCAAAATAATTGCAAAAGTTGTAGGATATATCAACTTTAAGTATTACCTTTGCAGCATGGAAAAGTCAAGGACAATTATTCACTTCGGAGATTACTTCCCGAACTTCTACGAGTCGTTGGAACTTGGAGCAAGGCGCAAGGTGGCATACATCTTGGATATGCTAAAAACAGAAGTTCGCCTAAGTGAGAAATTTGTAAAGTTCATCAAAGACGGACTATTTGAGTTGAGGGCTGAATACAACAGTAATATATATCGTGTATTCTTCATCTTTGACAATGGAAATATAGTGGTGTTGTTCAACGGCTTTCAGAAGAAAAGCCAAAAGACACCACCCGATGAGATTAAAAGAGCATTAAAAATTAAAGAGGAGTACTTTTTATGGAAGCAAAGCAGCAAATAGGAAGCGTGGACGCAATCCTCGACAGAGACTATGGCAAGGTAGGAACTCCCGAAAGGGAGCAGTTCCGCAAGGAAGCCTATGCCTATTGTGTAGGTCAAGTTATCCTTGACGCAAGAAAGCAAGAGCACATGACCCAATCAGAACTTGCCAAGAAAGTAGGAACAGACAAGACCTATATCTCACGCATTGAGAAAGGCGTGATAGAGCCGGGTGTCGGCATGTTCTTCCGCATCATTGATGCGCTTGGATTGAAAGTGGACATTGTGCGTCCGATTATGTAAACAAAGGAACAAAAGGCAGAAAATCCCACGCGCCGCTGTGTTCTGCGGTCTGGCAACAACTCGAATGCGAACAGCGGTCTCGCTTATGCGAACGCGAACAACGCTTCTTCGAACTCGAACACGAACTACGGTGGGCGGCTGAAATTCTCTTGGTTAAGTTTAATTGGAGGACTCTGACGTGGCACGAGGATTGCCACAAACAAACTCCGAGGGATTAGAGCCTCGGCAACAGCATATAAATATGGAAAGCCGGAACACGACATTAACCACAAGTGGGGAGTGCGCAAGTATCTCCCCACAGGACAGGAAGGCTGTCAATACATTGGAAGAACTATTGGGGCAGGTAGAAGAAAAGACTTCTATCTGTTTTCCGTTATATAACCTCATACCCGAAATCATAGCGGACGAGAACATGGAACGCTCGTTCAAGCGCGTCATGTCGAACCTGCACAACGCAGACACACGCAACGGCCTACGGTGGAGGGAGAAGATTGTAATAGACGGAGTGGAATGCACGCCACGCATGGTGCGCTACATGAAACGCAAGGCGGATATTATCGCCATGCTAAAGGCACAGATAGCCAACGGCACATTCCGCATCAAGCACCTTAAATCGTTTGAGACGGCAGACGGCCCGAAGATAAGAACCGTGCAAGCACCGTCCGTCATAGAACGTGTGGGCAGCAACGCCATCATGGAGATAGTGGAAAAACACCTTGCGCCCATACTGATAGAGAACACCGCAGCCTCGATAGAGGGAAGAGGGCCACACGGATTGTATCACAAGATGCAGGAGGCAAGACGGAACAATCCGAAACTCATCTACTACTATCAGAGCGACTACAAAGGTTACTACGACCACATACTGCACGACCGACTGATAGAGATAATCAAACGCTACATTGCCGACCCTGTGCTGCTGCCCATACTCATAGACTTCGTAAAGGCACTGCACCCGAATGACAACGTAGGCATCAGCAAGGGACTACGCTCCTCGCAGTTCTTCGGCAACCTGTACCACAACGACATTGACCACATAATGGAAGAAGTGTGCGGCAAAGACCGCTACTTCAGATTTTGTGATGACATATACATATTGGGCGAGGAAAAGAAAACGCTATGGAAATGCAGGGACAGGCTGCATGAAGAAAGCGCACCCTACAATCTGATAATAAAGCCGAGTGAGAAAGTTGCACCCATCAGTGCAGGAATGGACGCACTCGGCTTTGTTGATTATGGGGACTACTCCCTGTTGAGAAAGCGTACCAAGGTGAACGCTGCACGGAAACTCGCCAAGATAAAGTCGCGCAAGAGGCGGCAACAGATAATTGGGTCATTCAAGGGAATGGCTTGCCACGCAGATTGTAAACATCTATATTATACATTAACAGGTAAACACATGAAGAAGTTTTCAGAAATGGGCGTAACCTATACACCTGCTGACGGCAAGAAACGCTTTCCCGGCAAGGTGACACGCCTCGGTGACATCGTGAACATACCGATAGAAATTCACGACTTTGAGACAGGCATAGACACAAAAGAGGGCGAAGACCGCTATTTGGTGTCATTCCGCAATCCAGCCAACTCGGAATGGGGCAAGTTCTTCACCGCCTCGTTGGAGATGAAAGGCATACTTGACCAGATAAGCGACATAGAGGACGGCTTTCCATTCGAGACCATCATCAAGCGTGAGGTGTTTGACGGCAGCAAGCGCAAGTATAACTTCACTTAATGGCAGCTCACTAAAGATAAAAGGCGATGTGCGGTGTGTCGGTGTATCTTTGCAGCGTAACAAATTCATAACGACATGGAGAAGATATACGGCACAACCCAACGGCAAGATGGACTGCAACGCATAGGCAAGAACAAATGGCTGCTCTACTTCGGCTATTACGAGACCGAGGACGGCAACTATGAATACCGCCACACGTTCAGCCGCAAGCCCACGATGGACGAGATAAAGCAGCTTGTCAGAGACACGATAGACGCAGAGACCAAGGACAAGATTGTGAACCGCTTTGAGTATGACGGCATCAAGGTATGGCTGTCGGACGAGAAGCAGCGCAACTACGCATCTTTGGAAAACAACGAGAGCATAGCCTATCCGCTCACGCTGAAACTCAACGAGGAGGCGGACGCAACGCCAGTGTACTACACCTTTGAGACAAGAGAGGACTTCATCAAGTTCAGCAAGGAGGCATCAGCCTACATTCTCAACGCCATCATGGACGGTTGGAAAGAAAAAGACAACATAGACTGGAGCGTGTTTGACCTCCAGTAAGGGAAACGAGAACCTATCAGAGGGACGCAGGAGCAATCTTGTGTCCCTTTTTTAGTGTGCCACAACAGATAAAAGGGAAAGAACCATGCCTGTAAGTAAATTTGCCATGAACTAAATTCTTATTGACATGAAGAAGATTATCAAATGGCTCGGAGCGAGCAACCGATACAAGCACTTTGTTGGCGGTGTGGTGATAGGACTTGGAGCGAACAGCACCTATTGCGCAGCGTATGCAGGAGTGGGCGTAGCCGCAGCCTTGGAACTCAAAGATGAGTTGTGGGGCGGCAAGTGGGACTGGATAGACTTCGGCTGCACAGTGGCAGGAGTAGTTGTAGGACGCTTAATAAGATGGGCAGTATGGCAGTAGTATTCAAACTTTGGAAGTTCGCGGCCATGGCCGTGGGCGGCATGGTAGGCTGGCTTGTGGCAGAGTTCAGACCGACATTCCCATTGATAGCGGTGGCCATCATCTTTATACTGTATGACGCATACACCGCTTTCAAGCTCGACAAGCGCGTACACGCAGCCTATCCCGAAAAGACCGACAGGAAGAAAGCCAAGTTTACCTCGTTCGCCTTTGGCAAGGTGGTGAAGCAGACCATACCCAAGCGGCTGTGGCTGATAGTGCTGGCATACTTGGCAGAGCATTGGGTGTTCATACACATGCAAGTGCCGTTGTCGTATATCCTTACAGGCGTGATATGCTTTGAACAGGCGTGGTCGATACTGGAGAACGAGAGCAGCTGCCGACCAGAGGCAGAGCACCGCTTTTGGAAAGCATTGCAGCAAGTGATGGTGGACAAGACGGCAAGACACTTTGACGTGAACCTTAACAAACTAAAAGAAGAGAAAGATGATAGTGTTGATTGACAACGGCCACGGTGAGAACACACCGGGCAAGTGCAGCCCCGACAAGCGGTTGCGCGAATACAAGAAAGCGAGAGAGATAGCACGCAGGTTGGTGAACACCCTACTGAGCAACGGAGTGGAGGCACACCTGCTCGTACCCGAAGAGACCGATGTGTCGCTTGCCGAGCGATGCAAGCGAGCCAACAAGTACTGCGACAAGTACGGAGCGAAGAACGTGCTCCTCGTGTCGATACACCACAATGCCGCAGGAGCTGACGGCCAGTGGAAGAGCGCAGGAGGCTGGTGCATATATACCTCGCCCGGCCAGACGAGTGCCGACCTGCTTGCCACCGACCTGTGGAACGCAGCCGAGGAAAGCCTGAAAGACTACATCGGCAGCTTTGACGCGCACAAGGCCAAGGGCGACTACGACAGCAAGCAGAAACCCATGCGTGCCGACTGGAGCGACAAAGACCCCGACTATGAGGCACGCTTCTACATACTGCTGCATACCAAGTGCGCAGCCGTGCTGACGGAGAACCTCTTCCAAGACAACAAGGCAGACGTGGAATATCTGTTGAGCGAGGAGGGCGTGCGGAGCATCGTGCAGTTGCACTACAAAGGCATTACGGACTACATCAAACACACGAAAGCATGAAACACGCATTGAGTTTTGTAGGAGGCGTGTTGCTCACGCTCCTGCTTGTGGCACTGCTCTACCCCGAACCCAAGGCAGAGAACGGCCACAACATCGTGATCCAAACCGACACCATCATAAAGCACGACACGGTAAGAGACGTGCCGGGAGAACCTAAGTACACCAGCGAGCAGCCAGTCGGAACTGCCGAGGTGAGAGTGCCAACGGACTGCATCAAGATGGGCGATGCAGTACAGCCACCCATCAGAGCCGACACTGACACGGCAAAGGGATATGCAAAAAATCTCGTAGCCAACGGTTCGGACAGCGCGACAATAGAGTTGCCCATCATGCAGAGCGTGTATGAGAACGCGGACTACAAGGCATACGTCAGTGGCGTACACGCACGGCTCGACAGCATCTTTGTGTATCCACTGCATGAGGTGGTAACCATCAAGGAGAAACAGCCCCCTAAGCGGTGGCACATAGGCGTAACGGCTGGGTACGGCATAGGCACGAAAGGAATGCAGCCGTATGTGGGCATAGGATTAACTTATTCAATCATTTCATTCTGATGGAGACGATAACCATACAAGTATTCAAGGACGATGTGTATGAGGAAGTGGCAAAAGCCACGGACTACACAGGTGCGAAACTCATAGACGGAGACGAGAAAGCGCGAGACCGCATACTCGCCACCGACAACGAGCTGAGCGACCTTGGAAGATTTTGGGAAGAGTCGGTGCTTGCCACCAACGAGCGGCTGAAAGAAATGCTTGTGTCGGGAACGACCAAAGATGTACAGGTGTCCACCGATATATGGGGTACAAAGGATTTGGCACAACCTAACATAGGTCTGCCAATCAAGCCTGTCTTCATGAGGACCGCATACGAAGCAGTGCTGGAAGTGAGCAAGTCGTTTGACAAGGAACTGACGAGCAATGTGCAGTCAGCCCTGCGCAACTTCTTCATCACATCAATCATCGGGCAATGGTTCAAGTTGGCCAACAAGGGCGAGGCCACCGACTACTTCAACCAAGCAGGAGAAATGATGGACGGAGCGGAACGACTGCTGTACAGCAGGAAGAAACCGACACGCCCAAGTGATTAACCAACAAAAAGAAACAGAATATGTCAGAAACATTAGGTGCAAAGAAAGAGGTAACGGCAACCATCAAGATAGACTGGCTGCTGTACGACATCATGAACGAGACCTTCTTGCGTGGTCGTACAATTCAGAATAAAGAGAACCACAAGGAGGTGGCGAGCATGTTTGCCTCGGAAGACGAGGAGAACCGCGAGAAGATACTGCGCTCCATCAAAAAAGGCTTTTCCGAAGTGAAGACTGAACTTGCCGAATATCTGGACGAGGACGGCACCTCGACCGACAACAGCCACTATGACGGCAGCGACGACCTGTCGCTGACACTCCAGATGCCGAGCAACTTCAACGAGGCCGCCACGACAGGCGTAGGCGAAGCCATACACGACTATCTGAAGAACACCGCCATTGCGGAGTGGTACATGGTGACCAACAAGGCAGACGCGGAGCAGTATGTGGCACTGGCGCAGAAGAGCCTTGTGAGCATACAGCAAGCCGTGAGCAAGCGGAGCCGCCCGAAACGTCCCACAGAATAAAGAAACATGACCTATGAGTTGCTGTGTGGAGAATGAGGGCAGCACGCTGAAAGTGACACTCACATTCAAGCGTGACCAACTGCTCTATGACATCAAGAACTATGCCTATGTGGAGAGCCATGTTATGCCGCCCGAGACGGAACACGCCAAGCACATGGTTGCAGATGTGGGCGAGGAAGGCAATGTAGACCGCGTGACAAGAGTGCTGGACTTGGGCGTGTCGATGTGTCGTGAACTGCTCTATCCGTGGGCGAAGAAAGACATCGTGAACACGGAGCTGGACGACACGCTAAAGGAGCAACAGCAATACGTTATCGTGATGAACGTGCCGACCACCATGTCGCAGACAACGCTCACGCTTGTGGAAAGGCTTATACATGAATACTTGGTGTGCCGAGGTGTGGCCGACTGGTTGAGCATCACCAATCCGCAGAAGAGCGAGACGTGGCTTGCCAAGGCTGCTGAGGCCGAGACGGAGATACGAACCGCCATTCATTCGCGAATGGAGCGGACACGGATAAGGCAACACTTCTTGGACTGAGGGGTGTTGTACAGAAAGACAAGAGCCGAGGTGCATCACGCATCCCGGCTCTTTTCGTTACCTAAAAAAACAATCTTAACCTAAAAACTAATGAACCTAATAATATCTTTTGACCATAATGGGCTTGCTTGGCTCATTGGGCTTTATTTCATCGTGGTTGGTTGTTCTGCCGCGGTGTGAACTGTACGGATGCCCCAAAGATATTCTCATTGGCACCCAAAGATGCGACACCTGCAATGCGGAAATATTTGTATGGCGAGCCACGGAACCCCCGCAGGTAGTGGTCTTTGGAAGACCATACCAAATGCCAAGATTGCAAATCGCGCGAGCCGTAGAGAGCCGTAGCCACATTGCCCTTGCGGAAGAAACCACGCTGAATGATGCAGTCGATGGTTTTGAGGACGTTGGCCGCTTCGAGTTTGAGAGGGCGCGTAGTATAGAGGCACTTGACAGATTCGGCCTTTGGCACAGAGAAGTTGAGGACGGCATTGTTTGCGTCCACCGCCAACGCATCGGGATAGGAGTTGAGGTGTGAGGAAAGGCGAGAGAATATCATGCCCCATTGCTGCGTCTTGAGAGAATAGACATAAGCGTAGGTGACGCTTTGCGCATAGACGATGACGCGCTGATGCACATAGTCGTAAATCATCTGACACTTCTTTAGGAACTCCGTGAACGGCAGTGTGGGCAAGCACTTGTCGGTGGCTGGCTCATGGCCGAGCATGGCGTGCAGTTTGGTGAAACCCGGCAACTGCGTAGCGTCAAAGGGATATTCGGAATTTATAGCCTCGGATATGCACTGCGTCTGCGAGCCGCTGATGAGCATGATGCCCCGGTCGGTTGGGAAGAGGACGGCAGAGTCGAGTTGTGTGATGCCATCGGGATTGATGCAGACATCGCGCGTGATGGGTTGGCGAGCGGAGTAAGTGCCTGTGCTTGACACCTCCAACGCCCATACGCCCTCGGTGGTGAAAGCGTAGAGAGGGAACTGGCCGAACTGACCTTGCGAGAGAGCCTTGGCTGCGGAACAGATGCCCTTTATCTCGCCTGTACCAACGGTGTTGATGCCGAGAAGAGGGAAATAGAAAGGGTTGTTGACTTCGGAGGTGTAGATTTTGTTGGGTACGTCAATCATACGGTCGACAATATTTGATACCGTTGGAACAGAACCTTTCTGTTCGGGATTGTCCCAACCGCCAAAATAGAATGAACCATTAAGGAAACCATGCTGTTCAAGTTGCACCTCGTATGGCATACCCCAAACGAACCACTTAACAATAACAGCCTTGTAAGCATTGACATTCGGATAGAATATGAACAGCATTGGAGCATCATAGTTGCCCATTTGATATGCATCCCCTCTTACAATAATATCCCTGCCGTCCTGCTTGATGTAAATGTATACAGAATAGGCAGCTTTGTCGTCAAAGTATGTAGGGGTAATGTGGTCATCATTCCAATTGTCGACATATCCATCTGTATAACAAAATACAGATGCCGCATTGTAGCCAGCAAACAACATTTTCTTCATGTTCGCAATGTTGAGGCGTGAGTTGTAGGCAAACGCATAGCGAGGAATGAGCGTGTCGTGGCTGTCATAATCGTCAGTCATAACCTCGCGAGTTACCAATGACTGAAGATAATCCTCTTCGATGTTGAGCAATGTGCGTGTGGTGGTGAGTGCCTCAATCTTTATGCTTTCGAGCAGGTAAAACTGCGATGTAGATTTGATGTCCTCCTTAACAGCATCAACCGACCTACGCGGCAAAATCAAACGCCCGGCAGGATAAGTGAGGTTTGTAGGGTCGAAAGTGAACGCATAAAGTTTGTTGAACGTATGCTTTTGATAGCGCAATGGATATGTAGTGGTAGATGCTGCTTGATTGGTATGCTTGCACACACAATAAGAGTCAATGTCGGATGATTGTGCAAACCGTTCACACTTTCCGTTCTGGTCGTAGGTGTAGATAGGCTTAGAACAAAAAATATCAACGGAGCGCACAATGTCTTTCCAATTGGAGAGATTGTCTATGTAGGACTGTTCAATAACCGCATAATCCAACTTATGCACCATGCCGACAACACGCATCGTAGCATCTTTGTAAGACCCCTTACCCTTGATATGGTTCCAAAAAACCTGTGGTGAGAGGTCGGAAGATGCAATCATTAGAATGGGTGCGGAGTGCATAGTCAGTGTGCCGTCATACAGGCGATAGGCATAACGGACAAAGAACGGATAGATGAACCGTCCCTTATTGGTGCTCTCCTCTGCAATGAACTTATTGACCTTGGCCAATACTTGGTCTGTTATCTTAGTCTTGTTGTCGTCAGAAAACTCTTTCCAAATGTCGCCCTCGCTGATGCCGTTGAAACTGATAGAGAACTCGTCTGTGCGGACTAATTCTCCCTGCAAACCAAATGACAGCGGACATTCTGGAATATGCGAGCCAAGATACAGGTAGCCTGTGGAGCCGCCTTTCCACAGGTAGTATTGCATACCATTCCCGGTAAGAAAAATTAGCGTATTGCCAACTGATGTAATCTTTATGCAACTGAAAACAATGCCAATAGAGACAATCGTATCTGGCTTTCCTTTGTCGAACCAACTATAAGCGTTGCCATTGGCCACTATGTAATGTGTGAAACTTGACGTCTCGTGAATGTACACGCAACTGCCTGTTTCGGCAGCAAACTGTACCTCAACAGACGGAGGCAGGACTGGCTGCAAAGCACCATCTTCGGGCAGCAGGTTGATGGACACGGCAAGAGAGCCGTCGGAACATTCGTAGTCGGACGGCACGGCAGAGAAGCCACTGTATTTGATTTCTTGGTTCATAACGGCATTTTGTAGATTATGGGCAGATACACTTCGCCATTCCTTGTTTCCTCCTTTCCAACCATGAATGAGGCACGCTGCTCACGTATCTTGCAGTTATCGAGCATGAGCCGACAGAGCATTACGGAGTTGGCGCAATAGTTGCGTGAGCCTTTCTTCGTGGGGTAACATTGGGCGATGTGGCGACCGATGGCATTCTCATGTCGGGATGCCAGCAAGTAACACTCGCCAAGGTGAAAGGCGATGTTTATGCTGTCGCCCGGACGGAGCGAGAGGAGACGCACCACCCTTGCCGTGATGAATATGCGTCCATTGCGGCAGAATGTGATGTCGGGGCGGCGTGTACGTTCCAAAAGTTTTATCATGTTTGCGTCCATTATCTTCTGCTTTTTCCCATAAGGGGTATTACGTTGTAAGTTTTGAAACGGTCAACGAGACGGCCGAAACCGTCATTGCGCTTGAACCGCTTTTGAAGTTCGTTGTTGTCGAGGTTGGTGGTGAGGTGGGCAAACTTGCCGTACTGCGTCCAAATCTCGTTGCGAGCGTGCAGGAACTCATCGGTGAGGAGACCTGTGTCCATGCCGAAGAAAGTGCGGTCTTGTATGCCGATGTCGTTGAGGCACACGTTCTGTGGGTTGCACTTGAAACCACGGCACTCCTCCTCGTTGTAGGTGAAACGGTCGAGGTTGTTGTGAATGGTGTAGTAATTGACCATCTGCGTGACCGACAAGTTCCAGAAGAAACGAGGGTTGTTGGTGCGCTGGAGATACTCGCTGAAGATTTGCATGAGGAGCGTCTTGCCCACACCGACACCGCCCTGTATGAGGATGCTCTTGTGCAGCTTGTAGCCACGACCGGGAAAGACCTCCTCTGCCAAAGGGCAGTTGTTGAAGTAGTAGAGCAGGAAACGCAGCACATCACGGTTGTTGTCGTCAACGATGAACTTGCGCCTTTGCGGAGCAAGCACAATGTTGTTGGCAATGTGCATGACGAATGCGCTGTGTGCTGAATACACATCGGGGTCGGCAAGGTTGTAGGCTTGCTTACGCACTTTCTCCGCCTCCTCGCGAAACCGCAGGGCAGCATCGTGGAGCGACAGCCATGTGAGAGCACTCTTGCGATTGTTGCGGCACGCCTGCAAGATGCAAGCGTCCCAATCGGCATCGCCAGTAGGACGTTTGCCGAACTTTGCAAGTTCGGTGACGAGAGTTTGGGGATATGGTCTATTGTTCATAACTCATACAGATTAGATGTCCTGACCACCAAAGCCCCCATTGAACTCATACGAGGGAGGCGGCAGCTCCGCATCGCTGTCATGCTCGACAGGCGCGTAAGCCTTGCGCATCCATGAGCAGAAATGACGCTTGGCATCGTTGATGTCGGAATGAGACTTGCCGTCATTCTCGCATTTGCAATGATTGTGGAAAGCGTCAAGACGCTTGGCAAGTTCATCGGCATCGAGGTGGAACTGCATACACACAGGCTCATTCCATGTGCGGTCGGCTTTCATCTGGTCAATCTCCTGCTCAAGGGAGAGCGAATAATCAGACGGAGGCGTAGGGGCTTCGCCCTTAGACTTGGCAGACGAGGCAGTCTTGCCTTTCTTGGGAGGACGACCGCCAAGCTTGCCGAACTTCTTGCCATTCTCTTTGCGTGCGATGCTCGCATCAATGTTAGGCTTGACGAGAATGAACACCCCCTGCGCGATGTCGGAAAGTCCTTTCGGCTCTTTGCCGTCAAGCGCATACTCAACGATAGCCGGGTAAACCTCGGTCTGCACATCGGGTGGCATACGCTTGATTGCCTCAAAGAAACTGCGATAGAAAACAAAACTGTCTCGTGCCATAATCAAACCTCTTTTATGCGGATGCCATGAACGTGGAGCATGAGTTTCCGCTTGATGATATACTCTTTGGTGCGAACGCCCTTGGTGTCCTCGACCACCCTTTGCCCGGTAGCCTTGTCGGTATAGACGAAATCGGCAACGTAGCGGCAGGAACGTTCGAGGAGAACGCGAGTTGTGCGTCCCTTGAAGTCCTTGCCACACTCGCCATACTGGGCAGGTATCAACTCGTAGGACACCTGCTCCCGCAGGTCGGAGATAAGTCCGGCACGCTCCATGAGGCGGAGCTGGGCAGCGCGGTAGTGCTCTTTCTTTGAGGCATGACCGCCCACACGCTCATTGCCGTACTTATTCCGACCTTGGAAAGCAAATGAAGAAAACTTAGCCATTGTCGCTTGTATTAACCTTGTAGCGGAACAAATCCATAATCTTAGTCTCGTCAAGCGTGGCAATCTCGTAGTCCATCATAGAGCCTTTCATGTGCTCGACAACACAGATGTGGGCATTGTTGATGTCTGTAGCGCGGACGATGAAGTGAACCGCCTGTTTCTTCTCCTTGCCCGACTTCTCGTCAATGCTGATGAAGTTCAACTTTGCCTTGAACCACTTGTCGGCAGTTGACAAGCCCTCTACAATCTCGGAGTAGTTGGTGCGCTTGATTGTTACCACATCGAAGTCGCCAGATATGTACGGCTCCATTTCCTTTGTGATGCGTCCCTCTGCCTCGGCAAACGAGAGTGCATCAACAAGGTACAACTCTGTGACTTTCTTAGTCATGCCGTTTTCCATAGTCCGTTTGTAGCGGATACCACATTCATAGAGTGTCATACGGTAGCCTCCTTTCCTGCTTCAGCGTTGAGAGACTTGACCAAATCCTTGCTCACACGGAACTTTAAAGACTTATGGGCAGGGATAACGACAGGCTTGCCAGTCTTGAAGTTGCGTGCGGTACGCTCTGCCACCTCGGTGGGCTGGAAAGTGCCGAAGCCACGAATGATTACAGGCTCACCCTTGGCGAGTGTCTCCTTGATGACACGGAGAATGCCATCAACGGCTTGGAATGTCGTAGAGAGGTGGAGTTTCTCGGAAACCGCAACCTCCTTTGCCAATTCATTTTTTGTCATGATTGAGTTTTGATTTTAATTTGTTTGTTAATTGAGTTATCATGTGAGCGCGGCACTTGCATTTCTGCATAGGCAGCGCATCGTAAATCTTCGCAGCCTCATCGAGGTAGGAAATGACCTTTTGCAGGTCGGTCTTGCAGAGGTCAGCCATCGTCATGCGGATTAAGGAATAGACTTGCGAGTTCATCGAAGTACATTTCATCTTGTGGAATGTCATCATCGGTAGCCATTATCTGATTGGCGATGGACTTCTTTTTGTGAATGATGGCATAGAGCGTGCGGTCGATAGTGCCACGTCCAAGCAGGTAGTAGCACGTTACGTTGTCCTTTTGTCCGATACGATGGGCGCGGTCTTCGCACTGGCAGCAGTCGGCATAGGTCCATGGGAATTCCACGAAAGCCACGTTGGAAGAAGCCGTGAGCGTAAGCCCCACGCCAGCCGCCTTGATGGAACAGATGATGAGTTGTGCCTTGCCCGACTGGAAAGCATCGACAGCCGCCTGTTTCATCATCATGGAGTCGCGCCCGGTGACGGAGACAGCCTTGGGGAACGCTTTCTTTATCTCGTCCACAATCTCGTGTAGGGAGCAGAAGAGAATGAGCGGTTTGCCGTTGGCGAGGAACGTGCGCGTGAAGTCGATGGCCTGTTTTACCTTGCCCTTGGCAGAGAGTGAGCGCAATGTCATGAACTTGACCAGAGCCTCCATACGCATCTTCCTGCGAATGTCGAGGTCGTCACACTCGGTGTATTGGCGCAGGTATTCGGCAAGATCATGCTCGGCAAGCATATACTCGTCACGGTTGGAAATGTCCACTATGAGGTCGGTGCGCGTCTTGTCGGGCAGTTGGGTGAGCACCTTTGCCTTTTCGCGGCGTATCATGCAGCGCGAGTAGAGTTCGGCAGAGAGCCTTTCGAGGTTGCGCGGAGCGTCCTCTTCTTCCTTGTTGCGTCTTTCCTTGGTAATCTCGCCACCGCCATACTCGGCAAGGAACTTGGCACGACCACCAAATTCGGGCAACCGTCCCATGATGGAGAGCTGCGCGATGAGGTCGGCAGGACGATTGACCACTGGTGTACCAGAGAGGAGTATGCGGTACTCCTTACCCTCGGCAATGCCACGCGCAAAGATTGTCTGCTGTGCGGACGGGTCTTTCACACGGTGGCTCTCGTCAATGATGATGGACTTGAACAACTTGATGTCGGGTGTGAAAACCACATCTTTGAGGCGGAAGCCACCACGCGAGCCACCCTTGATGTCCCACACGAAATACTTGCGCAGACTTTCGTAATTGACAATCGCCACCTGCTGCATACCCATTTTGAGCAGGTACGGCCATGTGGTCAGCACGGAGTTGTCGAGCACAAGGGCGTGCTTGTCGGTGAACTTCTCAAACTCACGCTGCCAGTTGATTTTGAGCGAGGACGGGCAGATAACCAAGCAGGGGTAAGCGTTGGCGCAATCCACAACACCGATGCTTTGAAGCGTCTTGCCAAGCCCCGGCTCGTCACCAATGAGGAAACGATGCCAGCGCAGTCCGGCAAGAATGCCCTCCTTTTGATAGTCGTAGGGTTCGACACGCAGATGATGTTGGAGTGTCTCAGCCATACGCATTGAGTTTGTGGGTTGATAATGTTATGTCGTAACCCTGTCGAAAGGCTTGCTTGCGCAGGTCGGTGCAGTTCAAATGGCAGTGGCGAGCCTCCTTTGTCTGCGCCCCCATACCAGAGGACGAGCGCACACCATTCTTCATGCCGCCACAGGTGTAGCCGTATTGTCCCGACCATACGGCAAACGGACACATACGTCTGAGGCGTTTAAGGAGAGTGACCTGTGCGGTTTGTGATAATATCTTGCTCATAACTTTGTTCTGTTTTTGTTATACGAGATTGAAAGCCCAATACTGGAAAGCGAGTTCTTCGTACTTCTCGCGTCCTCGGTTGTAGATGTCGTCACCACGCTCAATGAACTTCTTGAATATGCGGCAGTTCTTCTTGCTGATGGCATAGATGAAGTCGCGGTCGGAATGTGCGATGTCCATGTACCATGCGCGTGACCTGTCCCAATCGAAGAAATCGACAGCGTTGTCAAACTCCGCTTGCGTTGAGGCGAACGTGGTCTTTAGGTCGCCACCGAAATGGCAGGACGGAAGCCACCAGTCCCACTTGCAGCGCGTGTCGAGCGTGAAACGAAAACCGCCATTCTCAAACTCCTGCGCCTTGTTGACCATGAACCGCTGTGTGTCGGACAACTCCAGCACCTTTGCAAGGAAAGGGTCTCTGTGAGCCTCGGCACGGAGCGCACGCTGCATTTCGCGAGCGTGAAGAAACTCCTCTTCGGAACATTGCTCACCGTCAATCGTCATGTGGAGGAAGTCCACGCGCGAGGGTTCGGTGATGATAGCGTCCACAATAGAGCCGAAGCGGAAAGCCGCCTCACGGTCGCCATACTGCATGTGAGGGTGGAGCTGGTTCTTCAGTTCAGTAAGGTCAGAGTTGCTGACCTCACTGCGCTGATAGTATTCGTCCGGGTTGATGATAGCCTTAGTCTTCGTCATAGTCATCGTAGTCGGGTTCATATTCCACTTCGCCCTCACCATCGCACACCTCGCAGGTTTCCTTTTCACCCTTGATGAAGTGCATACGCTTGGCAATGGCTTCTTCTTCCGTTTCGGGAAGCAGCTCCCATGTTTCTTCGGTACATTCCGTTTCGCGGTCAGCCTCGAAATCGTAGGCGTGCCAGTGATAGCCCTTGCCGCCACAAGCCGCACACTCAATCATTGTAGGCTCACGCTCATTCCACGGTGCGCGAGGGTCGTACTCCGCGCCAGCCGGGTAATATCCGCTTTCGTACATAATCGTTTACTTTGCTTTTACCTCTTCCTCGTAGGAAACTGATGTTGAACTGATAAATTCGGGGTGGTCTTTGTCGTTGGCGACTTTCTCGCAGTAGGTAATTTGCTTTTTGAACACCTTGGCAAGGTCTTCGACAGACATAAACTGCCCCTCCTTAGACCACCACAGGGATACGGCAGCGAGAACGCCCTGCGCGTCATGGAACACGAGACGCTTCTTGACGGAAGTCTTGGGCTGATACCCGGCTGGGTTAACGATGGCCTGTTGTCCGAAAAGGTTGCCGACCTCGGAAGCCTCCTGCTGCATCTTCTTCTTTGCTGCCTCCTCTTCCTCCTTGCGCTTGCGCTCCTCCTCAACACGCTTTGCCTCGGCAGCTTCACGCGCCTTTAGTTCAGACTCCATGCGTGCCTTTTCTTCGGCATTGGCTTTTTCCATGCGCTCCAATTCGGCTTTCTTTGAGGGCAGCGCATCGGTGATGGTGTCGCGGTAGTCGCCCACCTCGAACTGGTACTGCTTGGCAAACTGCTCCATGAGTTTGAGGGCGATTGATGTGCGTACCTCGCGGAGTTTGTCTTGCATGTCGGCAAGTTCGGCAGGTATGCGTACATTGCAGGGTGTCTTGGTAGCCCAGTCTTGCGGAAGCGTGACGGAGAACTGCTTGATAGCCTTGCACTGCTCCTCGTAGTTGTCGAGCGTGATGTTGCTGTTGAGGTCGGTGAGGTTGTTGATGGCAGTTGCGGTGTAGGCGTTGAACGACCGCTTGTAGTCGTCCTCCACGTCAGCCTTGTAGGTATTGAACGCCTGTTCACGCTGTTGGCGCAGCAGTTCAGCCCTGCGCTTGCGCTCCTCTTCCTCACGTTTCTTGGCTGCATAGGCATTGCGAGCCTGTTGTATCTGGTAGGGAATGGAGGCTGTCTTGGTGGGGTCGATGGCATTCTCCATGCCTGTGAACTCGGAACGTATCTGGTCGAAGAGTTTTGTGATGGCCGAGCGGTTTGTGTTCATCTTCTTCACCGTGTTGCGAGCCTTGTTGATGTAGGTGGCGCACTGCATATCCAGTTCGTCATTCATGCCCTGCTCCTTGATTTGTGCAAGGAGTTTCTTGCCATAGTCGGTACATTTTTGACATGATGTGGAGTTGCTCTGATAGACTTCGGGCGCGGACTGTGCTATAAGCTGCACGTTTTCCTTGCGCACGATGGTCAATTCGGTATTTGTTGCTTGTTCACTCATAGTTGTGTGGTTGTTAGAGGTTAGAATGTGTCGTCATCGTCAGTTGCGGCAGGATCAACGGTCACGCCAGCCGATGTGTTCTGTGCTGGGGCGAAAGACTGCTCTTGCGGTTTGTCGGTGATAATCTCGCCAGTGGCAGTGTCAACCTTTTCGCCATTGTCAGTGATGCCGTAGATTTCGTCTGTGATTTCGGTCTCGTCAACCTGCTGTGACTCCAGCTGCGTGGCACGACCGACACGCGCCTTGGGATAGGTCTTGAAAGCGTGCTTGATGCACTTGGCAACAAGAAAGCCGGGGTCAATCTGTCCGCCCTGCGCTGTGTAAAGGGCGTTGGGCTTGCCTTGTACCCATTGCTTGGTCTGATAGTCGTACTTGGTATTCTGACGAGCGGAGTAATTGGAGAGACGTGCCCAGTCCTCGGGAAGCATGACGGCATAATCGGCAGAGCCGTCAGCGCGTGTAATCTTCATGAAGCAAGCCACGATGCGGCCCGACTGGTGAGGGAGACGGCAGGTGTAGTTGACAAACTTCTGACCGTTGCGCTCGCCAAACTCAAAGCCGTCCTCCTCGTACACGATGACAGGGTTATCGGCATGGCGTATCTGACCGCAGCGTGCGCGAAGCACCAACTCGCCATAACCAGAGACGGTGAGGACACATTGCGTTTCGTAGCGGTTCTTCTTCTGTCCACGCTCGTCAACGTAGGAGTCCACGGCAATGGAACGTGCGAGGAGGTAGGCTTGCGCCTTGGTGCCGGGGTCGAGGGTGAGACCGCTGATAGCCACATCGAGGAATGACGTGAAGAGTGAGAAGTGGTTGCACTTCTTGCGGATGTCCTCTTTCTCGGAAAGCAGACGGTTGAAGTTGCGTGACTCCTTTTCGTAGGCTGCTTCGCCCGACACGCCAGTGGATGGTGTCCACATGGCTTCGTAGATTTGGATGAACTTGTCGCGCACGTTGTCTTGACGCACGATTTCTGAGGGCTGCAATGCGTTGAGCTGCTCGATTGTAATTCCTATTTTACTCATATTTGTTGAAATTAGAATGTGATTAAAATTTTATTCAGTTTGTTGGAGGAGCAGGGGTCGAACCAGCATAACCGATTGCCGTGTGGCATTCCTCCAATGCTATTTGAAATAGTCCTGTTGTGTCCTTTGCAGCAGTCGGAGGTCTGCCGTCTTGTATTCGATTTTGCCCGGACGCTTGTATGGTGTCACCTTGCCCTGCTTGCGCCAACGCTCCACATTTCCACGCCCGAACATTTCAAAGGCTTTGTTCTGACTGATGAATTCGGGGTCGTTGGCATCTTGTTTGAGCAGATGCACAACCCTTGCGGCTACATCATCGAGGAATGTTGAGTACTTGACGCACATGTCAGAGAAGTTGAGCAAGTCCATCACTCATCACACCATTTGTCAATGGCTTGCAGCCATTCGTCTTTTTCGCTCCATCGAATAGCGAGATAGAGCATGAACGCAATCATGAAGATGGCAAACAACTTGTCGAAAAGGAAGTGGAGAATGAACGGGAGGATTTCTTCGTCCTGTTCCTCACCGAGGAGGAAGAGTACGCCAACACTGCCCATGAGGGCGAGAATGGCGATGCGGAGGATTGAAATTGCTTTTTTCATTTCTTTTCTGATTTTATAGGGGTTGAACATGGAGGTTCTTTTGTGTACTCAACGTAGCGGTTGAGCAGGGTGCAGTAACAGCCGTTAAGGGCATTGTAGGACTGCTTGCAGGATTTGCAGAACTGGTTGGGCATGGCTTAGTAGCTTTGCGTGATACCGAGTTTTGCAAATGCCTCTTCTTCGGACACGGAGCCGCGCCAAGCATCGAGATAGTCGTTTATGGCTTGCTCGTTGTTGCGGTCGGTCTGTTCGTTATAGCCGAAGTCCTTGCAGAATGCCGACCAACTGATGCGGTCGAGTTCATCGTTAGACAATTGGGTTGTGGTGTTGCAGCTGATGAGGCTTGCAAGGAGGAGTGCGGAGGTGATGATTGATTTTCTCATTGTAGTGTAAGCGTTATAAAATTCTTGTTGCTGTGATTGTGCGCTCTTCTCGGTTTGTTGAGGTTGAAAACTTCTTGTCCCACTGCAAGCCGAAACTAACACAAATTGATTTGAGGTAGCTTGAACGGCTAACAGGAACGGTCAGTTCTTCGCCAACTGCAAGGTCTGAAAGTTGCCCGAGCAGAGACTTTTTGCGCTGATTTTTAGATGTTTCGTTCATTGTTTCGATATTTATTTATAACTTTATACCGCAAAGGTAATCAAAATAGATTTACCTACATCATAAACGAGTAGGTTTCTGTTTGGATTTAATAATTATTAACTATATAATGATTTATCTAAATCGGAAATGCTTATGAGAATTGAAAGAGTAAATATCGGGTTAGCCATTGAACAAAGGCTAAATGAACTGGGTATGTCTAAGTCGGAGTTCGGCAGAAAAATTGGCATACCGCAACAGAACGTGAACAGAATACTGGATAAATCAAGTATTGATACAGATAAGCTGGTAACAATATGTGAAGCATTGGAGTTTAACTTCTTCCATGAGTACACAGATGATTTGTCGGGTACATCAACAGCGGTTTCTTTATCTGGTAGCAATAATCAAGTTAATGGGCATGGAGCGCACGACAACATCAATGGTGATGTGAGTGCAGCGATATGGGAAGAGCGCGTAAAGGCTTTAGAGGCTCTGCTTGCCGAGAAAGAAAG
>OQVS01000030.1_pt1 | contig 58486 bp, 54 predicted proteins | sample 1691601 | NCBI WGS metagenome assembly OQVS01 (sample SAMN03418268, study PRJEB22391) | human gut metagenome | biome: human-gut; feature: organic feature; material: feces | host: Homo sapiens | place: Tanzania | collected 2013-01 | reverse complement strand
GAGCCTGTTTATCACCGCCGCCGCAGCCTGCTGCCGCCAATGCCACTACAGATAATGCAATAACCAATAATTTTTTCAACATAATTCATCGTCTCCTTTGTAAAACTAAAATAAAAAAAGCCTTCGTTTATCCATACCGCATTTTCATTATGCAGTAAGGGACGAAAGCAAACTTCGTGGTACCACCCAGCTTCGCTGCCACCTCACGATAGCAACCTCCTCAAGTACGCAGGCAGTTAAGCCCTTAATACTCCAGCACTATAACGGGTGCACCCGGACGACCTAAACTTTACGATTCAGCCAATCAGCTCCAAGACCATCTTCGGCAAAATTCCTTGCGCTTCCTTGCACCAGAACGGAAGCTCTCTGCAGCATTTCCTTTTGCTTACTCTTCTTTTCATCGCTCCATATGAACTTGTGAGTAAAAATATACAACCACTTAGCGCATATGTCAACAAAAAAAATTTTAAAACCTAGTGTTTTAGTAGAATTGTAACGGATGTAACAATCTATCCTGCTTTTTATACCTACGCTCAACTACACCTAAAGCATAATAAAAAATTTTATTTTACATTTCTTCATTAGAGCGCACAAAATTTAAGAAAAAAGTGTAAAATAACCTATTGACATCCTAGGCTTTATCATGTAAATTATCAAGCAACATCAGTTAATGCTGATACAACAGGAATTTTATTTTTAAACCGATCACGACATTTTACGTCAGACTGGTGAGAATGTGTCAGATGCGAAGAACGCCGACGACGGCGTACTAGAGGTACGTCTAGGAGGCGTGATGAAGCAGATGGCGCATTATCGCCAGTCCTAAAAAAAGGAGAGTATCAATTATGGAATTTGCAACAAAATGCATCCACTCCCTCGGCGCCAACGACGCCACAGGCTCTATCACTCCGGCTATCTACATTTCCTCAACCTTTGCGCATCCCAAGCTAGGCGACACCACAGGCTTTAACTATACTCGTGAATCCAATCCGACGCGCGCAAGACTGGAAACCCTCGTCGCTGCTCTGGAGGAGGGCATAGACGCACTGGCCTTTTCCTCAGGCATGGCGGCTGTCGATGCTGTCATGAATTTGTTCGCACCTGGTGACCATATTATCACAGGCAATGACCTCTACGGCGGCTCCTTCCGTCTGTTCCGCAACATCAATGCCAGAAACGGCGTCGAATTCACCACTGTGCATACTTCTAAGCTGGAGGAAATCAAGGCAGCCATTAAGCCTAACACGAAAGCTATCTTCCTCGAAACACCGACTAACCCCACTATGGAAATCAGCGACCTGCGTGCTATCAGCAAAATTGCCAAGGAGAACAACTTCCTCGTTATTGTCGACAACACCTTCCTGACACCGTACTTCCAAAAGCCGCTGACGCTTGGTGCTGACATTGTTATCCATAGCGGTACAAAATATCTCGCTGGTCACAACGATGTGCTTGCAGGCTTCACCGTAGTCAAGGAACAGACGCTTGCTGACAAGCTGCGCCTGATTTATAAAACCACCGGTGCCTGTCTGGGCGCACTCGATGCCTGGCTCCTTATCCGCGGTATCAAAACGCTGCCGCTACGCATGGAGCAGCACCAGAAAAACGCCACAGCCATCGCCGCCTGGCTGCAAAAGCAGCCGCGTGTCAAATATGTGCTGTATCCAGGTCTTGCGGAGTATCCCGGCTATGCTGTCAACAAGGCGCAAACCAGCGGCTTCGGCGGCATGATTTCCTTCGCTGTCGATAACGCAGAAACTGCACGCCAGCTTCTTGAAGGAGTTAAGCTCATTCAATTTGCCGAAAGCCTTGGCGGCACAGAAAGCCTGATAACTTATCCGATTCGCCAAACGCACACTGACCTAACACCGGAGGAATGTGCAGAGAAGGGGATAACCGACCGTCTGCTGCGCCTTTCCACCGGCATCGAAACAACAGAGGACTTAATTGCTGATTTGGCGCAGGCCTTCACTGCTATTCAATAATTTTTATAGATATAATTAGGTGATACATTATGACGAAATATAACTTTGATGAAGTAATCAGCAGACAAAACACGGGCTGCCTGAAATATGATTTTTCTGTCCAGCGCGGTCGTCCTGCTGACGTACTGCCGTTCTGGGTGGCAGATATGGATTTTCCTATTGCCCGGGAAATACAAGAAGCACTGCTCGCACGCTGCCAGCATGCTATTTTCGGCTATAGCGAAAGTGATGACGCATATTTTGCCGCTGTACATGACTGGTATGCTAAGCATTTCGGCTGGGAAACGCAGCAGGAATGGCTCACCAAAACACCTGGCGTAGTTTTTGCTTTGGCTGCTGCCGTCAGAGCCTTCACCAAGCCAGGCGACAGCGTGCTCATCAACCAGCCTGTTTACTATCCGTTCAGCGAAGTAATAAAAGATAATAAACGTGAGCTTATCAATTCGCCTCTGGTACTCAAGGACGGCAAATACAGCATTGACTTTGCTGATTTAGAAAAGAAAATTATCGAGCACCGGGTAAAGCTTTACATCCTCTGCTCGCCGCATAATCCGGTTGGGCGTGTCTGGAGCAGAGAAGAGCTGCGCAAGCTTGGCGACATCTGCCTTGCGCATGATGTGCTTATTGTCAGCGACGAGATTCACTCGGACTTCGTCTGGGGCGACAACAAGCACACTGTTTTTGCCTCCCTAGGCGCAGACTATGCACAAAACTGCGTTGTCTGCACTGCGCCCAGCAAAACCTTCAATATCGCCGGACTGCAGGTTTCTAATATCTTCATTCCTAACACCAAGCTGCGCCGCACCTTTCAGCATGAGGTTGCTGCCGCAGGCTACAGCCAACTGAATACGCTCGGCCTTGTGGCCTGCGAAGCAGCTTACCGCTATGGTGAGGACTGGCTGGCGCAGGTCAAGGATTACATCGAAGCTAATATACATTTTCTCAGCACCTATCTGGCAGAAAATCTGCCCCAGCTCAAGCTGCTTGCGCCACAGGGAACGTATCTCGTCTGGCTCGACTGCAGCGCCCTCGGCCTCACGGCCGAGGAGCGCGAGCAGTGGCTTTTGCACAAGGCGCACCTTTGGCTCGACGGCGGCGGCATCTTCGGCCCTGAAGGACAGTCCTTCGAGCGCATCAATGTTGCCTGCCCGCGCAGTACGCTTTTACAGGGACTTGAGCAGCTGAAAATGGCTGTCGACAATTTATAATATAAATTAATAAAGCATAGCAAAAAAGCTGCTGCACCAAGCTAGGTACAGCAGCTCTTCTTTTTCTCAATTCTCAATTGCTCTACTCAGAGAACATAAACTGAAAATATTTTTCCTTGAATTCCTTATCCAGCCCTCTGGCAATCGGTATTAGGCAGGCAGAATTTTTCATAGAAATTTCTTTGCTATTAAAGTGCTCAACATACTGCAGGTTGATAATATAGCTCCGATGCGGCTTGAAAAAGGCAGGGTACTTCAGCAGCACGTCCTGAATACTTGCCAGCGTATCACGCGTAGCAATGCTACGTCCATCCTTCATGTTGAAGACAGTCTGCCTGTTCGTCGCCTCCACGAAGCTGATGTCCGTAATTGGCAGCTTATATGTCTCATGACCGGAATGCACTGAAAGCGTATGCATCCGCACCTTCTGCATTAAGTTTCCCAGCAATGCACTGAAGGCCTCATAGCTGCACGGCTTGACCAGATAACCATAGGGGTGAGCATCGTAGGCCTGCAAAGCAAAATCCTTCGAGGAGGACATAAAAATAATATGAAAATCCGGACGCAGGGAGCGCAGACTGTTCGCCAGCGTCAAGCCGTCCATATCCGGCATCATGATATCACAAATCACAATATCATTGCGCTGTGGCTGAAACTGTTCCAGCACCGCCTTCCCCGATGTAAACTGGCTGATTTCCACGTTAATTTTATTTGTATCTGCCCACTGCCGTATAAAGCCTGCTATTTCATCTAATTGAAGCTCATCATCATCACAAAGTATAAAACGCAGCATAAATATCCCCCTTAAACAATGATACGTAAAACAAAGAGCTTATCCTCTAAAGAAAATTGGTATTGTCCACCAATTTTTTCGCAGTTATAAATAATACTCCGCGTGCCTATGCCATGACCATAGCGTGTCGATACGGGACGGTCGTTAGCAAATTCCGGCTTCTGCAGATAGGTATTCTTAACCGCCAGCAGCAGCTTGCCGCCATTTTGCTTGAGTGAAAGGCTAATTTGCGCCTGCTCCTCAGGCAGCTCACAAACTGCATTCCACGCATTTTCCAGAGCATTATCCAAAATCGCCGAAAAGCTAAGCTCTGAGCAAGGAAGCAGCTCCGCCAGCTTAACCTCTGCCTGAAAGCTGATTTTTTGCAAACGGCACTTATCACTATATTTGATAATAATAGCATTGATGTATTCATGCGTACAATAGCGCTGCAAGATCGTTCCTTCCAGCTCGCTTTGCTCCTCGCCAAGGTATTGCTGTGCCTCAGCATATTTGCCCTGCTGGATAAGCGTACGCGCAGTGCTCATAAAATGGCGCATATCATGACGCATAATCGACAGCTGCTGCTGCATCTGTCGCGTCTGTGTCAGCTCATGCAGCGTAGAATTGACCTTCATTTCAATCAGCTTATTTTGCACCTCCAGCTCCTTATTAGCCAGATATTCATGCGCAAAGATATAGAGAAAAATTATATAGACAACACAGAGGAAAAAGCCTAAAAACTCCGCAATCACCGGATTACCGGAGTAAAGCAGCTTCGTATAGACCGTAGTAATATAGTCATAAATATAATAAACACAGGGCATCAGTCCAAGAGTCACCAGCTCACGCCAAGGCAATCGCACAAGCATTGCAAAGCTGGGACTGACGTAGTAAACGAGCAGCGCCAGCAGAGGTAAGGTAAATGCTATACGCACAGCATAATAAAACCACTGCTCCGGTATAAATAATACGCCTACCATGCCAATCCACTTTGTCAGCTGACAGCACAAATAGCCCATAGACACAGCCAGCGTCGAGCTGTAATACGACACCTTGTACATATAGCTCAAAAAGATTATGAGCGGCACATGAATCAAAAGGGGATACAGCTGCAGCGCCCTCTCATTACCTAAATACTCAAAGGTCAAAAACTGCAGGATTGCAGAAATAACGGTAAAATAGCCCAGCTTCATATAATTCGCCTTCGTGCGCTCCATTCCCACAAAAGCCGCACTCAGGATGACACCGTAGATAAGCGTCAATATAAAATGTGTATCTTCCAAAAGCTCAAGCCAAAACAATTCATCATACATGAATGTAACTCTCCTTCACAAAAAGCTTTTTTCTTCCCTTAATCAAATTATATATGTAAACAAAGCAGAGTACAAATATTATTTTTAACATTTCGTACACCCAGTACTGCATTTCGTCAAAAAACTATTTCATAGGGAAAAAATGTATGCTAAACTATTTAGAGAAGCTCTTTCACTTTATAGGAACTTTAACAATTAGTTGAAATAATATAGATTTGGTATGTAATTAGTTTTGAGGAAGAAGGAACTATGATTAACAAATTTCGGAAATTAAAGGATTTACTTAATTCCTTCCAGCAGATGCAGGGTGATTACACAGTCATGCTCGTCCCGCATGACGGCAAGGGCATCAGCCGTAAGGATATGGATACTGCACAAATAAAAAAATATGCTACGATTGCAGGCGGTGTTGCATTAGGCACTGTCGGCGTAATTATGCTGCTTTCCTGCATGCTTTACTCCAGCAGCAAGGAAGCAAGGGAGCTGGCAGAGTTCCGCAAAACCAAGGCTCAGCAGGAGCAGAAGGTTCAGGAGCTTGCCAAAAGCACTGAGGCCGTACAAAAGCAGCTGGCTGCACTGGCGAAGATTGAAGCTAATGTACGCGAGCAGATGAAAAAGTCTGGTATGGAGGTTCCCACTAAGGAGCAGCTTGCTGAGGCTGAGGGCGGCAAGGGCGGTCCTAGCAAAGCGAAAATCTCTGACATAACTATTTTGCAGCAGCAGAATCTTAACCTGCAGAAGAGCATGCAGGTTTCTACGAAAAACTGGGATGCACTCTTAGCCAGCATCAAAAGCGAAAACTACCGCATGGAGGTAACGCCTAGCAAATGGCCTGTAGACGGCGGCTACGTTTCCTCTGAATTTGGCGGTCGTGCCAATCCCTTCGACGGCTCCGGTGATTATCATCCGGGCATAGATATCGCTGAGGATTACGGCGCACCGATTTATGCCAGCGCCTCCGGATACGTGCAGAGAGCAGGCTGGTATGGCGGCTATGGCAACTATGTTAATATCTCACATGACTACGGCTATTCCACAGCTTATGGCCATATGAGCTCTATAAAGGTTAATGCCGGTGATTATGTCGAAAAAGGACAGGTTATCGGCTATGTAGGCAGCACCGGCTACAGCACCGGTCCGCACCTGCATTTTGAGGTGCTGCTCTATGGTGAGCAGGTTAATCCTCGTAAGCTGATGAAATGACGAGGTGATAGAGAATGTTCTTCTTTTCTAAAAAATCACAGCCTGTGGAAGCAGAAGCACCACAGCCGGCAGTAGAACCGACAGCGCCGGCAGCAGAGCCTGAAGCAGAAGCAAAGGAACTGCCCAAGCCTGTTATCCTGCCTAAAAAAACAGTTAAAAAGGAGTTTAGAAAAATGGATTATGAAGTAATTATTAGTCAAAATACTGCAATCAATGGTAATATCAGCATCAACGGCTGCACCCGTATAGATGGTGTAATTGACGGCACCTTAGCTGTTGACAATGACCTGTTCATCGGTGAATCCGGCAACATCCGCGCAACCGTATATGCTAAAAACGCAACTATTTCCGGTCAGGTTACCGGCAACATCACCTGCAAGGAAAAGCTGCAGCTCACCAGCAACGCTAAGGTTTATGGCGATATCAAATGCCAGACTCTCGTTATTGCTGAGGGCGCAATCTTCCGCGGCAAATGCGGCGGCTTTGAAAGCGGCGAGGCAGCTGAACCTGCTCCGAGCTTTGAAGCTGTAGCAGGCTAATAGAAAAACAGGAAAGCTAAATATAAAAAGCAAAATAGGCTGTTGTACAACTATCTCTGCCAAGTGTCAGCAAGACAGAGAGTATACAACAGCCTATTTCTTTGCCAAAAAATAAAGCTTGCAGCTCCTGCCAAAACGGCAACAGCTGCAAGCTTTTATTTTACTTATTTATCGCTTTCTTCGTCATGATGGATGGCAGCCAGGGAAACCACCTTATCCTCATCATTCAGCGTCATCAGCTTCACGCCCTGAGCGTTACGGCCATATTGGGAGATATCGTCAACATCAATGCGGATAATCAGGCCGGCAGCCGTAATCATCATGATTTCCTGCGCCGGATTGATAACCTTCATACCGATAACAAGACCAGTTTTCTCGGTAATCTTGATATTGATAATGCCCTTGCCGCCGCGAGTCTGCTTGCGGTATTCGCTGACAGCAGTACGCTTGCCCATGCCGAACTCGGTTGCGGTCAGCACCTCATAGTTCTCGTCAGGCACGCTGTCCATAGCTACAACCTCGTCACCATAGTTGAGCGCTACACCACGCACGCCATGAGCTGTACGGCCCATCGGACGCACATCCTGCTCATCGAAGCGAATAGCCAGACCATTGCGTGTAGCAAGAATAATCTCGCTGTTGCCATCGGTCAGCTCAACACCAATCAGGTCCTCCCTGTCATCAAGGTTGATAGCAACGATGCCAGCCTTACGCGCACTCTCAAGGTCCTTCAGGTTCATCTTCTTCACTGTGCCACGGTTGGTAGCCATGAAGAGGAACTGGTCCTCAACGAACTCCTTGACGGGGATAACAGCAGTAATCTTTTCGCCCTGCGTCAGCGGCAGCAGGTTGATAATCGCCGTGCCCTTAGCAGTACGACCAGCCTCGGGGATTTCATAGCCCTTTTGACGGTATACGCGGCCTCTGTTGGTGAAGAAGAGAATGTTGTGGTGCGTCGTGGAGAGGAAAAGATGCTCAGCAGAGTCATCAATCTTCTTGCCACTGCCACCGGTTTTGCCTACGCCGCCACGCTTCTGGTTGCGGAAGTTGTCGAGCGTCTGGCGCTTGATATAGCCCTGATGGCTGATGGTAACAACGATGTCCTCCTCAGCAATGAGGTCTTCGATTTCCATTTCCGAGGTATCACGGGAAATTTCCGTGCGGCGCTCGTCACCAAAGCGCTTCTTCATATCCAGCAGGTCTTCCTTGATAATGTTCATAACCTTATGCTCATCTGCCAGCACGCTTTCCAGCCAGTCGATAGTCTGCAGCACGTCGGCATATTCGTCTTCAATCTTCTTGCGCTCCAGACCAGTCAGACGCTGCAGGCGCATGTCCAAAATAGCCTGTGCCTGACGCTGGCTCAGCTTGAAGTTATCCATGAGAGCATTACGGGCAATATCTGCCGTAGAGCTGCTGCGGATGGTGCTGATAACAGCGTCGATGTTGTCGAGAGCAATCTTTAAGCCCTCTAAGATGTGCGCTCTGTCCTTAGCCTTGCCCAAATCGTAGCGTGTACGTCTGGTAATAACATCTTTTTGATGCGCCAGATAATATTCGAGCACCTGCTTGAGATTCAGCACGCGCGGCTCGCCGTTCACGAGCGCCAGCATAATGATGCCGAAGGAGCTTTGCAGCGCAGTGTGCTTATACAGACGGTTCAGCACTACGTCCGGCACAGCGTCAGCCTTCAGCTCGATAACGATTTTCAGGCCGTCCTTAAGGCTGGAGAAGTCATCAACCTTGGTAATGCCTTCGATAACGCCGTCCTTCGCCAGACCTGCAATATCCTTAATCAGGTTTGCTTTGTTGACCTGATAGGGGATTTCGCTGATAACAATATGATGCTTGCCCTTGTTAGCAGGCACGATTTCTGCCTTCGCGCGGATTTTTACTACGCCGCGGCCAGTGGTATAGGCGCTGGTGATACCGGCCTTGCCCAGAATGCAGGCACCGGTCGGGAAGTCAGGGCCCTTGATAGCCGTCATCAGCTGCGGAATATCAGCATCAGGGTTATCAATGAGCATAACAAGGCCATTGACTACCTCGCACAGGTTATGCGGGGGAATATTTGTCGCCATACCAACAGCGATACCGGAGCTGCCGTTGATTAAGAGGGCAGGCACCTTAGACGGCAGTACGCTTGGCTCCTTCAAGGATTCATCATAGTTCGGTACGAAATCAACCGTATCCTTTTCGATGTCCTCCAGCATAGCCTCAGCAATCTTCGCCATACGCACCTCGGTATAACGCATTGCTGCCGGGCTGTCGCCGTCGATGCTGCCGAAGTTGCCGTGACCATCGACCATCAGATAGCGCGTAGAGAAGTCCTGCGCCAGACGCACGATAGCGTCATAAACAGAGCTGTCACCGTGCGGATGATATTTACCTAAAACGTCACCGACGATACGAGCGGATTTTTTATAAGGCTTCGTCGGAGTCATGCCGGCTTCCTGCATAGCATACAGAATGCGGCGGTGTACAGGCTTTAAGCCATCGCGAACGTCAGGTAAAGCACGCTGGATAATAACGCTCATGGCGTAATCAATATAGGATTTTTGCATTTCCTCTTCGATATACACCGGAAGAACTTTACCAGTAGTATTTTCTAAATCCACTTTATCACCTTTCCTTACACAATATTTTCAGCAGAAGAAGCTGCTGTGGTTATTTTAAAAATATGTCATAAACCTGCTTACCAATAAGCAGAGTTGTTACAAGCAGAAATAATGGTCTTACATAGGCTGCGCCTTTTTTTATCGCCAAGCGCGTGCCTACAAGCGCTCCGGCAATCATGGCCGCCGCCATAATCAGGCCGTAGCTCCAGACAATCGTGCCGCTTACGGCAAAGGACACAAATGCGCCCACGCCGCTGGCAAAGTTCAGCGCCTTGGCATTTCCGGCTGCCGTGACAAAGTCAAAGCCAAGATATAAAAAGCCGAAAATCAGAAAGGAGCCTGTGCCCGGACCAAAGAAGCCGTCGTAAAAGCCCAAGCCTGCCGCCATCGCCAGCGCACCGACAACAGCCTGCAGTCCCAGCTCCTTGACGCTGCTCGTATCGCCCCAGTCCTTGCGGCGATAAGTATAGACAGCGACAGCAATGAGCAGCACCACGATAATATTTTTCATGAGCCTTTCCGGCAGCAGATAAACTACATAAGCACCCAGCGCCGAGCCCAAAAAGGAGATGGGCATGAGCTTAAAGGCCATCGCCTTGATTTTGCCTGCACGCCAAAAGGAAATAACGCTCGTGAAGCAGCCGATGAACGCCGCCAGCTTGTTAGTTCCCAAAGCATAGGGCACAGGCAGGCCCAGACTCAGCAAGGCAGGCGTAGAAATCAGGCCGCCGCCGCCCACAGTTGAATCAATAAAGGATGCAATGAAACCCGCCACAACAAGGAAAAGCACTGTCATCGGGTCCAGATTCGCAACAAAATTATCCAAAATAATACCCCTCATATTTAGTTGTTCATGCTTATCCGCTCATCCTGCCAGCGGATATAAAGCCCCACTGCGCCAGCATGACAGCGGCAGTGCAGCCTTGCGTCCTTGCCAGAGGGCACGTTGCTGATAGCGTAGGGGTAGAGCTGCTTTAAAGCAGCGTTTTTCAGCGGCCAATGTACACCGCTGAAGTCTACGCAGGTCTCCGCACTCAGCGGCAGCAGCGATACAGCCTCCACCTCTGCGTGCAGCTCCAGCTCTACGTCCTCGTCAGCCTCCAGCAGCAGCATAAGCTCCTGCTCGTCAGCCAGCAGCACCACGCCGCCGCGCTGCTGCTTTACGCCAAGCAGCGTATATACGTTGCTGAAGAGGTGGTCGAAGCGGCCGCCCCAGATGCCCGTCGCCAGCAGACTGCCGAAGGGCAGGCTCTTGAGCAGCAGCTGCAGGTCGGTGTCGTCCTTTTCCGGCTGAAAGCGCTGCACCTGCGTGCCTAGCGCTGCCAAGCGTTCATAGACGTCCTCCGTAGTGCTGTCACAGTCACCGTAAAGCGCCCGCGGCACTACACCAGCGTTCAGGCAGCAGGCTGCACCGCGGTCAGCGGCATAAACGCTGCGTCCCTTGGCCGCAGAGCGTAGCCAGTCCGGCTGGGGCGCTCTTCCTCCGGCTACAACGAGCAGCTCGGGGGCAGGGGAGGGCGTCAATGTTTCACGTGAAACATTAGCTTCAGCAGCTGCCATCTGCGCCTGATGTTTCACGTGAAACATCAGCTTCAGCTCCGGCAGAGTAATTTTTGTATAGTCCATTATTTTTTTGTTACGGCAACAGGCTTAATGACGATTTCGCCATTTTCCTTGAGCACCTTCCAGGTGCAGTTGCCATTTTTATTTTTCAGCCATTCCATGCTGATTTCCAGCAGGAAACGGTTCAGACGCTCCTGAGCCTCCTCCGGCAGCAGCAGCTCCTTTTTCGCTGGAGCCTTAGCACCCTTGAGCTTGCTCTGCTGCACCTTTTCCTCAGCATACATGCCATTTTCAAAGGTCAGCTCCTCGCTGAAGCCCTTGAGCATATCAGCGTCTGTAAGATTTTTTCTGATTTTTGCCATCTTGCTTACCTCGCTTTATTACAGGTCCAGATTACGTACCTTTTTCGCATTCATCTCAATGAACTGGCGGCGCGGCTCAACCTTGTCACCCATGAGAATAGAGAAAATACGGTCAGCCTCAGCAGCATCCTCCATATGCACCTGCAGAATCGTGCGGGCCGCAGGGTCCATCGTCGTTTCCCACAGCTGGCCGGGGTTCATCTCGCCCAGACCTTTGTAGCGCTGTACATAAGGATTAGTATCGCGGCCAACCTCATCGAGGATTTGCTGCAGCTCTTCGTCACTGTAAGCATAGAAATGCTGCTTCTGGCTCTTGCGAATCAGATACAGCGGCGGCTGAGCGATGAAGACATGGCCCTCCTTAATCAGCGGCTGCATATAGCGGTAGAAGAAGGTCAAAAGCAAGGTACGGATATGCGCACCATCGACATCGGCATCGGTCATGATAATAATCTTGCCATAACGCGCCTTAGCCAGATTGAAGTCGTCGCCAATACCGCAGCCGAAGGCTGTAATCATATTACGGATTTCCTCGCTGCTCAGCACCTTGTCGAGACGTGCCTTCTCTACGTTGAGGATTTTGCCGCGCAGCGGCAAAATAGCCTGGAAGTCACTGTTGCGTCCCTGCTTAGCGCTGCCGCCTGCGGAATCACCTTCGACCAGATAAATCTCGGTATCCTCAACATTACGGCTCTTGCAGTCAGCCAGCTTGCCCGGCAGACCGCCCAGGTCCATAGCGTTCTTGCGGCGTGTCAGCTCACGCGCCTTACGCGCAGCCATACGCGCACGTGCTGCAATAATAGCCTTCTCGACGAGCTTTTTAGCAATAGAAGGATTCTCCTCCATGAACTCGGCCAGCGTATCGCCAACCAGATTATCCACGATAGGCATAACCTCGCTGTTGCCCAGCTTGATTTTCGTCTGGCTCTCGAACTGCGGGTTCGGCACCTTCAGGCTCAGCACAGCCGTCAGGCCCTCACGCACATCATCGCCGCTCAGAGCATCCTCGTTATCCTTGAGGATTTTGTTGTTACGGGCATAAGCATTTATCGTGCGCGTCAGTGCCTTGCGGAAGCCGCTCAGATGCGTGCCGCCCTCTTCAGTATTGATGTTGTTGACATAGGTGAAAATATTCTCGCTGTAGGTATCGCAATACTGCATAGCAACCTCAACGATAATATTATTCTTTTCGCCCTCCAGATAAATCGGCTTCGGATTCAGCTTATCCTTGTCCTTATCAAGGAAGGAGACATATTCGATAATACCGCCGGCAAAATGGAAGCTCTCGCTTCTGCCTTCGCCACGCTCGTCCGTCAGCGAAATCGTGATGCCCTTATTCAAAAAGGCCAGCTCGCGTATGCGCAGACGCAGGGTATCATAGCTGTATTCCGTTTCCGTAAAAATGCTGGCATCAGGCAGGAAGTGGACGGTCGTGCCGGTAACCTCGCAGTCGCCCTTTTCATAAAGCTTCTTCGTGGTCTTGCCCTTTTGGAACTCGATGCCATAGCATTTGCCGCCACGGCGCACCTCAACCTCCATCTTTTCGCTCAGCGCGTTAACGCAGGTAACACCAACGCCATGCAGACCGCCGGAAACCTTGTAGCCGCCATCGCCGAACTTGCCGCCTGCGTGCAGCACGGTCATGATAACCTCTACAGCAGGCTTCTTTTCCTTTTTCATCATATCGACGGGGATACCGCGTCCATTATCGACAACAGTAATGCTGTTATCCTTATGGATGATGACCTTAATGTCGCTGCAATAGCCGGCCAGCGCCTCGTCAATACTGTTGTCCACAACCTCATACACCAGATGGTGCAGACCGCGGGACGAGGTACTGCCGATATACATAGCAGGTCTTTTGCGTACTGCTTCCAGGCCCTCTAAAACGTGAATCTGCTCCGCGTTATAATTGCCCTTGACAGCAGTGGCTTCTTCAATATCAATATCCTGTGTTGTCATATTTACCTCCGTTTTAAAATTTCCATGTTTGTATAGACAGCGCCGTCCAGAAACCCGGACTCAGCGCGTTTTTTTAAGGTTATAGAAGAAATTGAGGACAGATACATCGTCTGCTCCGTCAGTACGCAACTATAATAGCCTTCGCCGCCGGACGCATCCACAATCTCATAGCGGCCGCCATATTTTTTGACATAATCATCATAAACCTGCGACTGCGGGTGACCTAAATTAAAAATAGCGATAATCTCACTGTTTTTGACCATACAGTCGACACCTAAATGCAGATACATACTTTCGTCTCCTTCATTTCTCCTGCTTTCAGCGCCTAAAGCGCTGCATCGGCGCATCCTTGCGCAGATACGCAAGCGTATTCTCATAAATTTTCGTGGTTATTTCCTCCGGCTGCTTCTCGCTCAGGAAAAGCACAGCCATCAGCTCATCCTTCTTCGTCGCAAAGCCCTGGCGCACCTTCTCAAAGTAATAGCCCTTGAGTCCGTCACGGACAGCGTTGAAGAGGATACGGTCACATTTATAGAAGGCCTGGCATTCCTCATAGCTCAGCCACGGCTGAATCCGCAGCAGCTCCGTAATATTACCGCGCAGCCTGTCGCGCTCCTCACGCTCACAGATGCTGCACATAGCAGGGCCCTTTTCCATACGTGCGCCGCAGCGCGGACACCTCGTATACTCCGGCTTCGGCAGCTGAGCCTGCTCCTCCGCCTGCTTTTTGGCCTGCTGGCGGCGGATAAAGCCGCCTGTATGAAAGTACACCTTCTTGATAATGAGGCGGCCTAAAAGAAAGGCATTGATTTTTTGCAGGAACAAGGACTGCATCATATACAGCTCGTTCGCCAAAAGGCTGCTGGCAGTGCGGATATACAGCTCATTGCCGACGATTTTTTCAATCGAGCAGCTACGGGCCAGGTTCTTCCCCACGATTTCTGTCCATTTGTCCTCCAGATAATGCTGCAGATACGCATATTTCAGCTCCAGAGGAATATAAGCCTTTTTATAGGAATAGCGCGGGTCAAAGAGGCGTTTGACAACCTCATCTGCCGCTTCAAGTTTATCGTAGCGCATTTCAGCCCTCGCTTATCGTACCGCCGCAGATTTTAAAATAGGCATTGCCTGGCAGGGCAGGTATCCATTCCTTATCATTGACCGTGATGAATGTCTGCACCCGTCCGTCAATAAAGAGCAGCAGCTGAGCACGGCGGCTGTCGTCCAGCTCGCTCATCACATCATCAAGCAGCAGCACAGGATATTCACCTATTTCGCGGTGTACATATTCCAGCTGCGACAGCTTCAGGGCCAGAGCGCCGCTGCGCTGCTGTCCCTGCGAACCGAAGGAGCGCAAGGAGAGGCCGTTGAGCAGCAGCTGCAGGTCATCTCGATGCGGTCCGATGCCTGTATTGCCGCGCAGAATATCTATACGCTGGCGCTGCTGCAACAGGCTGCGATAAAGCTCCTCGCTGGCCTCAGAAGCCTCCGTTGGATAAAGCAGCGTGCCGTCATTGGCCTTCTGCTCATAGCGCACGACGAGCTGCTCCTTATGCTGCGTAATCGAAGCATAAATCTCGGCGGCAATGCTTTCCAGCTTGCCCAAAGCCGTCAGCCTGCGCTGCACCAGCGCCGCTGCCAGATGGATAAACTCCTCATTCCACGGCTCCAAAGCGCTCGCCGAGCCGCCATTATCGCGCAGCTCCTTGAGCAGACGGTTGCGCTGCAGCAGGACGCGGTTATATTTCACGAGCAAATCGTAATAAACAGGGTCCGTCTGCGCAATCTGCATATCAAAGAAGCGGCGTCGCAGGCCAGGCTCGCCCTTGACGAGCTGCAAATCCTCCGGCGAGAACATCACCGCGTTCAAGGCGCCGTAATGCTCCTTCGGCCTTACCTTGGCACCGTCCAGAAGTATTTCCTTCTTCCAGCGCTCCTGCTGACGGTACTTTTTGATTTTTACCTCATGGCGTCCGCTGAAGCTGGCATATTCCACGCCCACAGCCATCGCCTCGCTGCCAAGCTGCGGCAGCTCGTCCTCCGCCGAGGTCCGGTGCGACAGGCCAAAGGCCGCGTAAAACAACGCCTCCAGCAGATTCGTCTTGCCCTGGGCATTCTGCCCGTAAAAAACGTTAATCATCGCGGGCAGCTCCAGCTCACAGGCAGCATAATTGCGGAAATTCACCGCATAAAGCTTATTGACCTTCATTCAGCCTCTGCAATAACAGTCAGCTCAATCTGGTCATCAATATTGACAACGTCGCCGGGACGTACCTGCTTGCGCTTTTCCGTAACCAGCTGACCATTGAGGCGGACAACGCCATCTTCCACCATCATAAAGGCCTGACCGCCAGTGTCGGCCACACCAGAAAATTTCAGCAGCTTATCCATGGTAATGGTTGCAGTAGTAATTTCAATAGTTTCCTTTTGCATAGCAGTCTCCTTAGAAAACAACGCGTACAGGAGTAACAATATAAATATAATCAGGCTCCTGCTCGCAGGTTACACAAACCGGACTCAAAGAGGTGTTCATGGAGAGCACAGCCTCTTCAGATTCCAGGTTTTTGAGGATATCAAGAATATATTTAGAGTTGAAGGCTACATTGAGCTTTTCGCCCTCGGACTGGCAGGAAATAACCTCACGACCTGTGCCAACGTCCGGACTGCTGCTTGTAATCGTCAGCTCGCCGTTGTCAACGCTCATTTTGATGATGCTGTAATCTCCGTCGGTAGAGAAGAGAGCAACGCGCTCTACTGCTCCTGCCAGCTCCTTGATGTTAACCTTAGCGGTAATAGCGAATTTCGGCGGAATAACGCGCTTATAATCAGGGAATTTGCCTTCAATCAGACGGGAAACAATGATAACGTTATCAATAATGACCATAATCTGATTGTTGAGCAGGGAAATTTTTACCTGCTGCGGTACGTCGCCTGCCAGGTTACGGGAAATTTCCGTCAAAACCTTGGAGGGAATAATCAGGCTCATCGGTGCAGCCTCAGTATAGGGCAGGGATTTTATTGCCAGACGATGAGTGTTGGTGCCAACAAAAGTAATTTTGCCGTCAGCAACCTCAACAAGAATACCGGTGAACAGAGGACGAGCTTCGTCGTTGGAGCAGGAGAAAATAGTTTTCTTGATCAGCTCCTTAATCATGGTATCTTCAATAGAAATGCTCTTTTCTGCATCGAAAACGGGGAATTTCGGATAATCCTCTTCATTCATTAAAAGCAGCTGATATTCGGATTTTCCGGAGGTTACCTTAATAGTATGGTTTTCTGTATTCTTAGTGATGGTCAGGTTTTCTTCAGGCAGCTTACGTACAAGCTCGGAAAAATGCTTAGCAGAAACGACTATTTCCCCGGCTTCTATAATATCAGCCTCGATATTGCAGGAAATAGCCATATTGATGTCCATAGCCTGGATTTCTAATTTCCCATCACGAGGAAGAAGATGGATGCCAGAGAAGATAGGTGTGCTTGGTTTGGAAATAATTGCTCTTTGAACGGTTTGAAGTGCCTTATTTAAGTTGGTTGTATTGCAGGAAATTATCATTTGTACACAGTCCTCCTTGTTTTTTTAATACTATATAATTTATTAAAAGTAGTCGACGTAGTAGTAGGGGCTGTTAGTTATGTGGAAAAAGCGTCTGAGCCTTGCTGTCAGGCGGTATTGCCCATGTAGATAAACCTGTGGATAGTCGGGAAATATTATCCCCGTCATCTACAGCCCAAAAATTTATCAACATCGACGGAAAGTTATACACAGTTTAGAGGTGAGTTATACACAGTTTTTGTGGATAACTTTTTGCTTGTTATTGACGCAGTATTTCCACCATTTCCTGCATCTCGGTTTGCAGCTTGAGATTGTCTGCTTTCATCTTGCTGATCTTTTCGTAAGCGTGGATGACAGTGGTGTGGTCGCGGCCGCCGAACAGCTCACCAATGCGTGGATAGGACAGGTCGGCCAGCTCACGGCAGAGGTACATAGCAATCTGGCGCGGGAAGGCGATGTTCTGTGTGCGCTTTTTATTGAAGAGCTCCTCTTCCTTGACATTGTAGTGGTCGGCAACAACCTTGATAATGCCTTCAAAGGTAATCTGCTTTGTTTTTACATCATTGCCCATGTCGGCGAGCACCTTCTGCGCTGTTTCGACAGTGATAGGCATATCCATAAGGGAGGTGTAGGCCACAATTTTGTTGTAGGCACCTTCGATTTCACGGATATTGGTGGCGATGTTGGTCGCCAGCAGCGTGATGACATCGTTCGGCAGCTCGATTTTGTCGGAGGCAGCCTTCGTGCGCAGAATAGCCATACGTGTTTCCAGGTCTGGCGGCTGGATATCAGCAGTGAGGCCCTGGTCGAAGCGCGAGCGCAGGCGGTCCTGCAGCGTTTCGATTTCGCGCGGGGAGCGGTCACTGGAGATGATGATCTGCTTGTCAGCATCCTTGAGAGCGTTGAAGGTGTGGAAGAATTCCTCCTGCGTCTGCTCCTTGCCCTTCAGGAACTGGATATCGTCGATAATCAGGCAGTCAATATTACGGTACTTCTGGCGGAAGGCCTCAGTCGTCTTATTTTGGATAGAATTGATGATTTCGTTCGTGAACTTTTCACTGGAGGTGTAGAGCACCTTCATGCTGGGGTTGTTCTGTTTGATGCGGTTGCCGATAGCGTGCATCAAGTGAGTCTTGCCCAGACCAACACCGCCGTACAGGAAGAGCGGGTTGTAGGCATGCGCCGGATTGTTGGCTACAGCCTGAGCGGCAGCGTGTGCAAAGCGGTTGGAGTTGCCGATAACGAAGGTTTCAAATACGTACTTGGGATTCAGATTGCTTTCGTTCGGCTCGTCATTGGCGCTTTTTTCATTAAATAGCTGCTGCTGTTCCTTTTTGGGCGCTGTGGTCGGCACCTCGTCGCTGGCAGCAGGGGTATGCTCGCTGTCCATGGTTTCAATAATAAGACGGATATTTTTGCCGATGATGCCGGACAAAATACCTTCAATCACAGATGCATAGTTCTCCTCCAGCATATTTTTGAAGAAGTTGTTTTTTACGGCCACCTTGCAGTATTCATCTGTGACCTCAAGGGGTATGATGGGCTTAATGTAGATATTAAAGATCTGCTCGTTGTTAAATGATTCTCTGATTTTGTCTTTACATTTAACCCAGATTTCCGCTAAGTCGTAGGAACTCATACAGATACATCCTTTCTCGCTGATTTATAAAAAATAAAAACGACAGCCTGCAGAGCTCCTCCGGAGCTGTGTAAGTGCCGAATAATTACCGTAAATGATAGTTATACACATACTATTTTAGCAGACTGTGGATAAGTAAGCAAATTTCTCACGAATTTTTTCGCAGAAGCTAGAAAAATACTTCTTTTCACTTGACGAAGTTTTTATTTTCCCATATAATATGTTAGTAATACCTTGCGTATGGTTTCGGCGCAGGGTACAGCGCCAGCTATCAATATTCACATAAATAGAAATTGATAAAATTTTGCGGTGGATAAGGAGGGAATACTGAATGAAACGTACTTTTCAACCTAACAATCTCAGAAGAAAAAGAACTCATGGTTTCAGAGAAAGAATGAAAACTTTGGGCGGTCGTCAAGTTCTCAAAAGAAGACGTGCTAGAGGCAGAAAGAAATTGTCTGCATAAAATTATAAAATAGGCCGCGCAAGTGGCCTATTTTTTCCATGCGGGCAGGTGCAGTTAATGCAAAAGAAAAAGTATACTTTAAAAAAATTCAACAGATTAAAATCAAAGAAGAGTTTCCAGATAGTTTATGGAAAAGGACGCACAGTAGTAGATGCACTGTCAGTATTTTACATTCTTGCCGATCAGGGCGAGGATATAAAGATTGGTCTGGCAGTAGGCAAAAAGCTGGGCTGCGCTGTGGTGCGCAACCATGTTAAGCGTCTGATGCGGGAGGTTTTCCGCAAACACAAGGCAGAGCTTAAAAAAGGCTACCATATAGTGTGGGTAGCTCGCCGCAAGCTGACAAAGGCTGATTATAAGACTTTTGAGCGTGTTTTTTTAAGACTGGCGAAAAGAGCAGCATTGCTGCAGGAATAAGGATAGAAGACTATGAGCAGGATACTGATTTTGTGTATAAGATTCTACCAGATTTTTATATCACCATTGTTTCCGCCGACCTGCAGGTTTTACCCTACATGCTCAGCGTACGCTATTGAAGCTATACAGAAGAAGGGCCCCTTGCGCGGCTCCTGGCTGGCATTGAAACGAATCTGCAAGTGTCATCCCTATCATCCTGGCGGCTATGATCCTGTAAAATAATACGTAATTTATTGCAACACTTTGTTTCTTAAGGAGTGATATCTTGGATTTTCTCGCTAATATCGTGCAACAGGTACTGACAGTTCTCTACAATTTCACGGAGAGCATGGGTATCCCGAACCTTGGTCTGGCAATTGTGCTCATGACTATTATTATCAAGCTGATTATGTATCCGCTGACGCAGAAACAGATTCAGTCTACTAAGGCAATGATGGAAATCCAGCCGAAAATGAAGGCACTGCAGGAAAAATATAAAGATGATAAGCAGCGCCTGAACATGGAGCTGGCTAATCTTTATAAAAGCGAAGGCGTAAATCCGCTGGCAGGCTGCCTGCCGCTGCTGATCCAGATGCCGATTATGATTGGTATTTTCTATGGCATCCGCGATTATGACTACGCTGCTCATCCTGAGCTTGTGACAAGCTTCTTATGGCTTAAGGATATTTCTCTGGCTGACCCGACCTATATCTTACCGGTGCTGTCTGCACTGACTACCTATATCCAGACCAAGCAGACTATGCCTGCTGGCGGTGGTGCGCAGAACAAGATGATGGCATACTTCATGCCTCTGTTTATCGGCTATATCAGCCTGACCTTCCCGGCTGGTCTTGTACTGTACTGGGTAGTAATGAACATTATGCAGATTGCACAGCAGTCTATTATGAATAAAGCTGCTGCTGCCAAATAAGGAGTGGTAAAGATGGCTTTTGTTGAAAAAACAGGTAAAAGCGTTGATGAGGCTGTGGCTGCAGCCTTAGAGGAATTAAAGATTACCGCTGGCGAAGCTGTTATCGAAGTACTGGAAGAAGGCAAAAAGGGCTTTTTCGGCTTTGGCCGTAAGGATGCACGTGTGCGTGTTTCTGTAAAAGAGGCTCCGTCTGCTGAAGAAAATATTGCTGCACCAGAAAAAACCGTCAGCGAGGCTGCAAGTGAGGCTGTCAGTGCAGTGAAGGCTGCTGCTGACGTGGCTGCAGGCGCTCTGGCTAAGAAGGCAGAGGCTGTGAAGGCTGACGCTGTCAGCGCTGCTGAGGATTTCGGCAAGAAGGCTGCTGATGCTGCCGAGGACCTGAGCAAAAAGGCTGTAGACGCGAAGGACGACGCAGTGGACAGCGCTATCAGCGCCCTCAATGCGCTCAAGAGTGAGCATTATGGCCGTGAACGCGGTGAGCGTGGTGGCCGTAAGGAGTTCCGCGAGCCGCGCAAATATGCAGTAAACGACGAAGCAGTGAATGCTGCCAGAGAGTTTCTGCAAAAGGTTTTCAATGCTATGCGCATTGAAGTTGTTATGGAAAAATTCATCAACAAATACGATGGCAGTGTAACCCTGCGCCTGCACGGTGCAGATATGGGCATCCTCATCGGCAAGCATGGCCAGACTCTGGACAGCCTGCAATATCTGACCAACCTCGTTGCCAACAAGAACAGCGACGAGCGTGTACGTGTTGTGATTGATGTTGAAGATTACCGCGACCGCCGTATTGAAACCCTGACCCGTCTGGCTAGAAGACTGGCAGATAAGGTTAAACGTACCGGTGAACGCGTAGCCCTGGAGCCGATGAATCCGCATGAGCGCAAAATCATCCATATGGCTCTGCAGCGTGACAACCGTGTTACGACGCTGAGCGAGGGCGATGATCCGTTCCGTCATGTGGTTATCGAACTGAGAAAATAAAAAAATTAAGGCTGTCGCGGCAAGTGTTTCTGTATACGCTTTGCGACAGCCTTTTTTGTCTAAATCGAGATAAAGGAGAATGGCTATGTCTAAGACAATTACTCTGGAGGATACCATCAGCGCTGTGGCGACAGCCTTGGGCGAAGGCTCGGTGGGCATCATCCGTATCAGCGGCAGTGAGGCGCTGGCTGTGGGCGAGGCTCTCTTCAAGGCAGCCTCGGGCAAGCCGCTCGGAGCCTATCCTGTCAATACGCTGGTCTATGGACATGTTTATGATCAGGACGGCAGCCTTGTCGACGAGGTGCTGGCAGTATATATGCGTGCGCCGCGCTCCTATACGGCGGAGGATGTCGTGGAGCTGCAATGCCACGGCGGCGTGCAGGCGCTGAAGAAGCTTCTGCAGCTGACCTATGCGGCAGGCGCGAGACCGGCGGAGCCGGGCGAGTTTACGAAGCGTGCCTTCCTCAATGGCCGCATTGACCTGACGCAGGCCGAGGCGGTTATGGATATTATCCGCTCCCGCAGCGAGGCAGGCCTGAAGCTGGCGGTACGCCAGCAGCAGGGACAGCTGGCAGGCGAGCTACGCAGCATTCGCAAGGCGCTCGTGAATGTCATTGTTAATCTTGAGGCCGTGATTGATTATCCGGAGGAGGATATCGAGGACGTGACCTATGGCGCAGTGCAGGAGAATATCGGCGGCGCTGTGAGCAAGATAGAAGGCCTTCTGGCGCATGCGCATACAGGCAAGATTCTGCGCGAGGGCTTGCGTACTGCTATTGTCGGCAGGCCGAACGTGGGCAAGAGCAGTCTGCTCAACGCGCTGCTGCGTGAGGAGCGCGCTATTGTTTCGCAATACGCAGGTACAACGCGCGATGTTATCGAGGAGCAGCTGCTTTTGGACGGCGTGCCGCTGGTGCTGGCAGATACGGCAGGCATCCGTTCTACCGATGATTTCGTCGAGAAAATCGGCGTGGAGAAGAGCCGCCGCCTGCTGCAGGATTCGGAGCTGGTTATCTGCGTTATCGACGGCAGCGCCGGTCTGACAGTTGAGGATGAGGCCATCCTGGAGGCTGCAGAGGGCAAGCCCTGTGTTATCATCGTCAACAAGAGCGATCTGGAGCTGGCGGTGGATATCGAGGCGCTCAGGCAGCGCTTTGGTGCGGACAAGGTGATGACGCTTTCCGCAAAAACCTTGAGCGGCATAGAGGAATTTTCGGCCTGGCTCAAGAATTATGTATATGGCAGCGAGGGGACGCTGGGCGACGGCGTGTATATTCAGAACGCGCGTCAGGAGCGTTTGCTGCGTGAGGGCTTGCAGGCGCTGGAGGATGCGGCGCAGGCAGCAGAGAATATGCTGCCCTATGACTGCATAGTGATAGATGTACGCACGGCGATTGAGCTTTTGGGCGAGATTACCGGCGATACGGTGCAGGACGAAATCATCAACGAGATTTTCTCGCGTTTCTGCATAGGCAAATAAGGGGTTAGATGATGAGCTATATAACAGATACCTTTGATGTAATTGTTGTCGGCGCAGGCCACGCAGGCGTGGAGGCAGCCTTGGCTGCGGCGCGTCTGGGAGGCAAAACGCTGCTGGCAACGCTTTCTTTAGATAATGTGGCGCTGATGCCGTGCAACCCGTCTATCGGCGGTCCGGCGAAGGGCCATCTGGTGCGTGAGCTGGACGCCTTGGGCGGACAGATGGGCATCAGTGCGGATATGGCGTGTATCCAGATGCGCCTGCTGAACACAGGCAAGGGCTATGCAGTCCATGCTCTGCGCGGACAGGAGGATAAGCCGTATTATCACACGCTGATGAAAAAAATCGTCGAGAATCAGGAGAACCTGGAGCTGAAGCAGCTGATGATTGACAAGCTGCTCGTGGAAAACGGCGAGGTTGTCGGCGTAGAGGCCGAAACAGGCGAGGTCTTTGAGGCTCGCTGCGTTATTCTGGCAACAGGCACCTACCTGCGCGGCCGCATTGTCTATGGTCAGCTCAACTATGAGTGCGGCCCGAACGGTCTGCGCAGCGCTGAGAAGCTGTCGGCGTCCCTCATTGAGAACGGCGTGGAGCTGATGCGCTTCAAGACAGGCACGCCTGCGCGTATCGACGCTCGCAGCCTGGACTACAGCAAGATGGAGCCGCAGTATGGCGATGAGGAGGTGCGCAACTTCTCCTTTATCAGCGATATCAAAACGCGCGAGCAGGTTCCCTGCTACCTTACCTATACCAATGAGGCAACACATAAAATAATCCGGGACAATTTGCACTTATCAGGCATGTTCAACGGTCTTGTCGAGGGCGTCGGCCCACGCTACTGCCCTTCCATCGAGTCGAAGCTGGTGCGCTTTGCCAACAAGGACAGACACCAGCTCTTCATCGAGCCGGAGGGACGCAGCACGAACGAGATGTATGTGCAGGGCATGAGCTCCGCATTGCCGGCGCATATCCAGCTGCAGTTCATGCAGACGATTCCCGGTCTGGAGCACTGCAAGATGATGCGTGCAGGCTATGCGATTGACTATGACTGCCTAGACCCGCTGCAGCTTGCTCCCTCTCTGGAGCATAAGGCCATCAGCGGCCTGTTCAGCGCCGGCCAGTCTAATGGCACGAGCGGCTATGAGGAGGCGGCAGCGCAGGGCCTGATGGCGGGCATTAACGCCATGATGAAGATTCAGGGACGTGAGCCGCTGGTGCTGCGCCGTGATGAGGCGTATATCGGCGTGCTGATTGACGACCTTGTTACCAAGGGTACGCATGAGCCGTACCGTATGATGACCTCGCGTGCCGAGTATCGTCTGCTGCTGCGTCAGGACAACGCTGACCTGCGCCTGACGGAGAAGGGCCGCCAGCTCGGGCTTGTCGACGACAGACGCTATGACATCTTCACCAAGAAGCGCTCTTCCTTAGAGCGTGCTGTCAGCGAGCTTGGCAAAAGCAATATCGCTCCCAGCGCCGAGAACAACGCCAAGCTTACCGCTTTGGGCACCACGCCTTTGCGCAGCGGCGCCAGCCTGTTGGATTTGCTGCGTCGCAAGGAGGTCACCTATGCTAAGCTGCAGGCAGCCTTTGACCTGCCGGAGCTGGCACCGCAGGTGGCAGAGCAGGCTGAGATTTTTGCCAAATATGAAGGCTATATCACCAAGCAGCGCCAGGAGGTCGAGCGCTTCATGAAGCTCGAAAACAAGCGCCTGCCTGAGGATATAGATTACCATGAGATAAAGGAGCTTTCGAGCGAGGCAGCCGAAAAGCTGGACAAGGTGCGCCCGACGAACATCGGCCAGGCATCGCGTATCAGCGGCGTATCGCCTGCAGATATCAGCGTGCTGATGATTGCGCTGGAGCTTAAACGTCGAAAGGAGACAGACGAGTGACCTTTGCCGAGATTTTAGCAGCCAGAGGCGCAGAGGCGCAGCTGAGCTTTACGGAGGAGCAGCTGGCGCAGTTTACGCGTTATTATGAGCTGCTTGTGGAAACAAATAAGGTGATGAACCTGACTGCGATTACCGAGCCGGAGGAGGTCGCTGTCAAGCATATGGTCGACAGCCTGCTGGCTTACGAGGACGGCATGCAGGGCAAAACGCTCGTCGACGTGGGCACCGGTGCCGGCTTTCCCGGTGTGCCGCTGAAAATCTACTGCCCGTCCCTGAAGGTGACGCTGGTGGATTCCTTGGGCAAGCGTCTGCGCTTTCTGCAGCAGGTTATTGACGAGCTGGGGCTGAAGGGAATCCGCTGCGAGCATCTGCGTGCTGAGGACGCCGGCCGCAGCAAAAAGCACCGCGAGCAGTATGACTATGTGACGGCGCGTGCTGTAGCGCGTCTGAGCGTGCTCAGTGAATACTGCCTGCCGCTGGCGAAAAAGGGCGGTCAGTTTATCGCGCTCAAGGGCAGCCGCTTTGCCGAGGAAATCGAAGAGGGCGAGGCAGCTGTAAAAATCCTCGGCGGAAAAATAATCAGCGCCGAGCCTGTAAAACTTCCCGGACTTGACGATGGACGTGCTATAATAAAGATAGCAAAAATAAAGGCGACGCCGGCGCAGTATCCGCGCAAGGCAGGTACGCCGGAGAAACAGCCCTTAGGGAGCAGATAGGGGGATTAGTTGTGATGATCGTAGACGATGGATTTTCTGTATTAGATACTGACTTTGGCCTGGGCGAGCGTAAGGCCGTGAGCGAGGTTAAGGTGGTCAAGGTGCCGATTGACACGATCTTTCCGAATCCGTACCAGCCGCGCAAAAGCTTTGATGATGCTGCCTTAGAGGATTTGTCGGCCTCGATTGCCCAATATGGCGTGCTGCAGCCGCTGCTGGTTTCGCCTGCGGAGGATGGCCGCTATATGCTTATCGCCGGGGAACGCCGTCTGCGTGCGTCCAAAATGGCGAAGCTGGCTGAGGTGCCGGTGATTATCAGCGAATATACCAGCCAGCAGATTGCCGAAATCGCTCTTATTGAGAACCTGCAGCGCGAGGACCTGCATTATCTGGAGGAGGCAGAGGGCTACGAGAAGCTCATGAATCAGTTCCATATCACGCAGGAGGCTATGGCTGCGCGCGTAGGCAAGAAGCAGTCCACGATTGCCAATAAGCTGCGTTTGCTGCGCCTTTCTGCGCCGGTGCGCAAGGTGCTTATGGACGCAGAGCTCAGTGAGCGTCATGCCCGTGCGCTGTTGAAGCTGCCGGATGATGAGAAACGCCTGGAGGTTTTGGAAACCATCGTAGCGAAAAACCTCAGCGTGCGTCAGACCGAGGAGTATATCAACAAGCTACTCGACGGCAAGAGCGAGGAGAAGCGCAAGCGTATGGTTATCGTCAACGATGTGCGCATTTATCTCAACAGCATCAAGCAGGTTGTCGATGCCGTAAAAACGGCGGGCATTCCGGTGGCGATGGAGCAGACGCTGGAGGGTGACGAGGTCATCATCAGCGTGCGCATCAAGAACCAGAAAAAGCCGAAGGGCGGCAATAGCAAGCCGCTGTTTTGAGGGCAGAGAGATTTTTAGATAGATAATGTGGAAGAGCAGTTCCTGTAGACAGGGGCTGCTCTTTTTTGGTGCGTACATGGGAGGCGGTGAGCTTAACAAAGCTATTTTTCACAAAAAATCGAGCGTCCTACTCCAAAATAATACTTGGGGTAGGGCGCTTTTGGCTTTTTTCGTGTACAATAAAGGCATAAAATGAAGTGGAATAACCAAAAGGAGGGCGAGAAAGATGTTGAAAAAAATTATGACAGGTGCTTTGGCACTTACTTTAGGCATGAGCCTTTTAGGCTGTGGCACTGGCGAAAAGAAGCAGGCCGAGCTGCCGAAGGTGCCGAAGGCTGAGGCGGCGCAGCTTGCAGCGGCCGACTATCTCCGGAGCTACGCTCTCGTTATGGACGGACTCTATGATTACGCAGTGAAGGGACAGGATGACAAGCTTGTCAATGAGGGCATGAACGTTATCCGTGAAATAGTCGAAATTTATCAGCGTGATTCTGCCAGCATGATTGGCTATACGCTGAAGGATTTCAATGGCGACGGTGTGCCGGAGCTGGTTTTGGGGCGTGCGGAGCAGCACAAGGGTGCAGGCTATTACGGCAGCGATATTTATTCCGTCTATACGCTGGTGGATGGCAGACCGCTGCGCTCCTTCGAGGGCTGGCAGAGAAACCGTTTGCAGGTACTGAGCGGCAGCAGGCTGTTCCTGCAGGCGACTGACGGAGATGCGTACAGCGTGCTGGCGGCCTATAAGATTGCGCCGACCGGTGAGCCTGAATGCCTTGATTATTATTTCACGGCACCACAAAATGGCGGCCTTGCCTATTACCATAATACGAGCGGCAGCAATGACAGGAACGCTTCTAAGAGGCTGAATATGACTGAGGACGCTTTTGAGGAGCTGCGCAATGAATATATGAATGATGTGACTATGCTGGAGCTGATTCCTGTGGAGAATTATCATAAGCAGGGCGCTAAAGGTCTTGCTTATCAGCATCTAAAGCTGGACTGGCTACGAGATGTGCAGGCTGATGTGCAGCAGTACGGCATGGTGAAGGTTCCGAATGCGTCTGAGTTTGTTAAGGTTGTTCTGCGCAGCGACAAGTCCTTGAGTAATTTTAAGGTGCTGAGCCTGACGCTGCTGAGTGTTGATGAGCAGGGCAACGCGCATTTTGATGCGAAGCCTGTTTATAGACAGGAGCTGCTGATGGCGGACACGCCGCTGGTTATGCAGCTGGCGGACACCGAGGCTGTACCTGCTAACGCCATTGCCTTTGATGATGAGCTGGGGCGTGAGCGCCGCTTTGCCGTAAGCATCAGCGGCATGGACGGCAGCCTGCAGCTGTCGGAGATTTGATAATTTAAGTTTGGAGGGATTGTTATGTTGAAGAAATTTATTGCCGGAGCGTGCTTAGGTGCGGTGTTGACCTTAGGCTTAGGCCAGCAGGCAGATGCTATGAGCGTGGACAGATATAACCTGATTGATGCCGAAGCAGGCGTGAGCGGCTATGCGCTAATGTACAACACGTTTCGCGGCACCTATATGTATGTGGAGCGGCGTGTGGAGGGCGACCTTCCTTCACAGCTGATGGCTGCAGGCGTAATCGAAAGCCAGGAGGTCGACGGCAAGCTTGTGAGCAAGTATTACGTAGGGTCGGCGCAGGTTATGAACGGCTATCGTGTGGACGATTATATGCATGGCGCCGTATATCCGCTTTATGATAAAAATGGTCAGCAGGCCGATTTAGCTGGCTTGACCTATGAGACAGAGCTGGGCAACGGCATTGGTACGCAGTGGCTCATGGGGCAGGCTGTCAGCGCGGAGGATTTGCTGCCGCCGCCGGAGGGCAGATATAATCTGGCACAGAAGGATACCGGCGAGGCCTTTAATACGTTGATGTCGCTGGCATTTTTGCGCGGTGTGGTCTTCTATGATGAGGATATGTCGCAGCGCTCGAATAAACACTTCGAGATATCGTATGTAGATGATGTAAGTGCTTATGCAGGCGTGGCGCAGGGCGGCGATTATGCTTATGACAAGATTGAGGTGCGCGATAAGAATACCTACGATTTGCTTGGTACGTATCTTGTAGAGAAGCATGGGCGTTATGTTTATTCGCTGCAGGGCAATCAGGCAACGGCCTGGTACGATGAGGAACACCCATTTTAAGGGGTTTATAGGAGGCAGCCATGAAAGCTAAGTTATGTTTATTATTATGTGGTGCCTTATGCGTGGCACAGCTGGCAACGGCAGACGCTATGGATTTAAGCAGAATTTTTAAGGGTAACAATACCAGCATCAATACAACTATTAACAAGAGCGCAGAAAAGGCGGTGCAGAAGATGGATAGCAGAAACATTACCTTCACTAAATTACCGATGACGGCGGCAGAGGTGGCACCCGGTCAGGATGCACAGATGGTGGCTGCTTATACCGTAGCAGCGCTGGCGCGTTACGAAACTGATCCGGCAGAGGCTATCGCGATGCTCGACGCTCTGCGTGGACCGCGTCCGCTCAACGGCATGGACAAGCAGTTCCTGCAGGACCGCTTCCGCGGCAAGACCTACCTCATGCGTTCTTATTTCAAGGGCGCAACACCGGAAAACAACTACACGCCTGCGCAGCCCTATACCGTGAATGTACAGACGAATGCTTATACCTATCAGGAGCAGGGCTATGCACGCTTTTTGATTGCCTGTGGGGGAGCAGACAGCCCCAGACCGATGACTCTGCGCCAGAAGGCTTCGACCGGCGAATGGTTCCTGTGGGATCATAAGGGACTTTTGAGCGGTATCCGCACTCCGGCGGCAGAGGATCCGTGGGCTTGAGATGAATAATGGCCGCTTTGCGTGTAAGCAAAGCGGCGCAGCTAGAGAGGGGTGGCAGCATGAAAAATTTAAAAAAGCTGACACTGCTGCACTCTAATGATATGCATGGAGATTTTTTCGCGGAAAAAATTGACAGCAAGCTCGTTGGCGGTGTGGCTAGACTGAGCGGCTATGTCAATAAGGTGAGAGCAGAAGAAAAAAATGTGCTCTATGCGATTGCCGGGGATATGTTTCGTGGTTCGGTCATTGATTCGGAGTTCAGAGGCGTTTCTACTATCGAGATTATGAATCTGCTCGGCCCTGATGTAGCGACTATTGGCAATCATGAGGTTGATTATGGCATTGCGCACCTGCTTTTTTTGGAGAAATGCGCAAACTTCCCAATTATCAACGCCAACTTTTATATCCGCACGAACCATAGAAGAATGTTTGAATCACATTATATTGCCGAGCTTGACGGGATGAAGATTCTTTTTATCGGCGTCATTACGCAGGAGGTGCTTGCACATACGCGGATGGAGGAATATATCGGCTCCTTCATTGATATCGGCGAGGCGGCAGAGGAGGTTGGCCGCATCTGCAATGCTTATAATGCGATAGATATAGATTTCACGATTCTGCTGACGCATATCGGCTTTGAGGAGGACAAGGAGCTGGCAGCGATTCTGGACCCTGCATGGGGCGTGGACGTTATCATCGGCGGTCATTCGCACACGCTGCCGACGGAGCCTGCGGAGGTTAACGATATTCTGATTGTGCAGGCTGGTACGGGTACAGACCAGATCGGCCGCTTCGACATTATGGTGGATACAGACAGAAACGCTGTGGACAGCTACACCTGGCGTACTATCCCCATCAATGACGAAACCTGTCCGTTGGATGAAGAGATTTATAACTTTATTTTGCAGTATAAAGAGGTTACCGATAAAAAGTATAACCGCATCGTGACTCGCTTTACGCAGCGATTGGAGCATCCGCTGCGGACGCAGGAAACACCGTTAGGCAATCTTTCTGCCGATGCTTTATGCGAGAGCCTGGGTGTGGATATGGCGTTCATGGGCTCCGGGGCTATCCGTAGCAAGGCGCTGGGACCGGTGGTGCATTATGCTGATTTCAGTGAGTGCTTCCCCTTCGACGAAGCCACCTATATGATAAAGGTGACGGGAGCGCAGGTGGAGCGGATGCTGCGGCGCTTTTTACGCGAGGAGGCTTTTAGCGGCGCCCATACGGAGTTTTATCAATTATCCTCTGGCTTTGAGGTGGTGTGGAGTCGCAGCCTGCAGCAGTTTAAGAAGCTGCTTTTTAACGGCAGGCCGCTGGAGCCGGAGAAAATCTATAAGCTGGCGCTTTCGAAATACCATTTCAGCAATCTTGCAGAATTCCTGGATGTTACGCTGGATGAGGTTATGGCCAACGGCGGCTTTAGGATTGTAGCGACATCTTATCGCGAAGTGATTGAGGAATATTTTACAACACATCAGCATATGCATAGAGAGGTCGAAGGCAGGCTGGTGATAGAAGCGTAAAAGAGGTGGACGGACATGAAAAAAATCTTTAGCTTACTTCTGGCCTGCGAGCTGCTTGCTTTTAGTGCGAGCTGCCTGGCCTTTGAGCAGGATTATGGCTCCTGCCGCTATATGCGGACAGATGCGCAGGGCAGGGACAACGGCATGCTGACGCTGTTTAGGACGCAGAATGGTAATTTTATTGATGTAACCGTGTATGAGAGCGGCACTGACAATGAACTGCGTCTGGCCGGGGCAGGAAAATATGAGCATAGCACTCTGACGCTGGAAAATTACGAGGTTCATCGTGACGGCAAGGTGCAGGAGTTTCTCTTTCCCCATGGCACGCTTTTAGCTGAGGTGCGTCTGGACGAAAATAATGTGGAGCTGCTGCCGACGATTGATGCACGGGAGCTGGGCGATACGAAGGTGAGCAATCCTGATATCGGCGGCAAGTACACCGCAGTGCAGAGCTATATCGGTGCCAGCGAGCGCATGACTTTAGTTTATCTGCAGCATTTGAACGTGGAAATGGTTGGCCTTGATTTACGTGCTGCTGATTTAACCTTTAAGTATGGCCATGATGCTGACAAGCATAGCAAGATTCTGAAGGACTATATGCCTAGCGGTGCTGGTTATACCAGCGTGGAGGTTTATCGTGGCGGCAAATTATTGATGACCTATCTCGTAGACAGAGGCTTGTGGGATGTGTACAGCCTTGCGCCTGATGGCGAGGTAAGACTGCTGACGAGCAATGACGCGGTAGGCTGAGGAAAGAGCAAAGGCGGTGCGGAAGATGAAAACTATGCTTTTGAGTTTAGCGGCTGCCTTACTGCTGTTTGCTATTCCTGCAGCGCAGGCGGAGGCAGGCGGCAGCGTGCCTATGGACTGGAGGAGCCTGAGCTATAGTAAAAGCGCTATGTGCTATGATTACAGCTTCAGCTTCTACGTTTATCGTGATAGCAAGGGTGACAGAAGGGTGTGCTGCAATTTCCTGGACAGCGGGCAGGGCGAGCGCTGTGAGCTGGAGCGTGCTTTGGTGACGCGCAAGGAGCGTGCCGAGATTGATCAGCTGGAGAAGGTAGTGAACCTGCTTGCTTGGGATATCGTGGAGCCGAAGCAGCCTGACGACGGCTGCGTGGCGCTGGATGCTGATGAGCGCAGGTTGGAGCTGGAAATGGACAGTCAGGCAGTGTTTACGGCGGAGCTGACTGCGGAGCAGGAAAAGGAGTTGCGCACGGCGCTGCAGGCATTGTGTAAAAAGCTGCAGGCTGATGGCATAGATGAAAGGATGTGAAACTATGAAAAATTTCTGGAAGAAAACCTCGCTGCTCTTAGTTACGACAGCGATGACGCTTTCCGCTCCGCTGCTGGCGTGGGCGCTGGAGCATGATATTGTGATTCTGCATACGAACGACATTCACTGCGGCGTGAATGATAACATCGGCTTTGCTGGTCTGGCACAGCTGAAAAAGGATGCGCTGGCGCAGACGCCGAACGTGGCGCTGGTGGATGCAGGCGATGCGATTCAGGGCGCTCCGCTTGGCAAGCTGTCGACAGGCGAGGCCGTAGTGAACATTATGAACGCAGTAGGCTATGACTTCTGCATTCCCGGCAACCATGAATTTGATTATGGCATGGCACGCTTCCTGGAGCTGGTGCCGCAGCAGCAGGCAGGCTACTACAGTGCAAACTTTATGGATTTGCGCACGAAAAAGCAGGTGCTGCCCGGCTATAAGCTGATGGAGTTTGAGGATAAGAAGGTGGCCTTCGTCGGTGCAACGACGCCTGAGGCCTTGACGACTTCAACGCCGACCTTTTTCCAGGATGCTCAGGGCAAATATATTTACAGCTTCTGCGAGGATACGAGCGGCAAGAAGCTTTATAAGCAGCTGCAGAAAAATATCAATGCTGCCCGCAAGCAGGGAGCAGATTATGTCTTCATAGTTGGGCATCTGGGCATGGACGGCACGACGCCGCAGTGGAGCAGTGAAAATATCGCGAAGCACACGACCGGCGTAGACGGCATCATCGATGGCCATTCGCACGAAAGATATGAGCGCGTGGTGCAGAACAAAAAGGGCAAGGATGTTTTGCTGGCGCAGACAGGCACCAAGCTGAAGACTGTTGGACAGCTGGTGATTACCCCGGCAGGCAAGCTGGAGACGAAGCTGATCACTGCTGCGAACGGCAAGGATGCCGAGGTGCAGAAGGTTATTGCCCGGGAAATGGACATTTATGCACCGCTGCTGGCACAGCCGGTAGGTGAAGCGCTGGTGCAGGTACACAGCAACGATCCTAAGACAGGTGAACGCATTGTGCGCAACCATGGCTGTGCTTTGGGTGATTTTGTAGCCGATGCGTATAAGGCTGTGCTGGATTGCGATATCGTGCTGGTGAACGGCGGCAGCATCCGCAACGAGCTGCAGGCCGGCGTGCTGACCTACAACGATATTCTCGAGGCCTTTCCGTTTGGCAATATGTGCACGGTTTTGGAGGCTAGCGGTCAGCAGGTGCTGGATGCACTGGAGATGGGCGCGATGAGCTATCCTGAGGAAAGCGGCGGCTTTATGCAGGTGGCAGGCCTGAGCTATACGATTGACAGCTCTGTACCGTCGAGCGTTATCCTGGACGAAAAGGGAAATTTCGTTAAGGTTGCCGGTGCAAGACGCGTTGTGGATGTTATGGTAGATGGCAAGCCGCTTGATGTTAATAAAATCTATAGCGTAGGCGGTAACGGCTATATCCTGAAGTCTGCCGGTGATGGCATGACGATGTTCAAGGGCGCGAAGCTGCTGCAGGATGCGCAGATTTCTGATGCAGACGCGATTATGGAATATATCCAGAATCATCTCAATGCGAAAATCAGCGATAAATATGCAAACGCCTATGGCGATGGCAGAATTACAATTAAATAAGGGCAAAGAAAGAGGGACTGGCGCGAGTGCGTCAGTCCCTTATTGCTTTATCTTGTGTTGCGCATCAGCTCGATATACTGCAGCAGCTCCTTGCGTGATTTTACGCCAAGCTTGCTGTAGATATTTTTATTGTGGTATTTCAGCGTGTTTTCGCTGATTTGCTGCTGGGCGATGATATCCTTGGTAGACAGTCCCTGCGTATACAGGTCGAAGATTTCCTTTTCCTTCGTTGTGAGCGTAGAGAGGCTGTCGATAAACATTTTATAGCTGTCGTGGTCGATGATTTGCAGCTTCTTTGCTACAACCTTATCGAGCGCGGTCTGGGCGAAGTTGAACTGCTGCTGCGCCTGCTCCTTTTCCTGCAGCGCCTGCTCCATCTGCTTGCGTGCCTGCTCCATTTCGCGCTTGAGGGCGTGCAGCTGCTCTTCTAGAGCTTTGTACTGCTCGGCAATCGCCTGCTGTCTGCTTTGCGCGTCCTTGAGGCGTGTGGCTGCCAGTCCGTATTGCTGTTGGACGGCGTTACGCTCCTTGCTGAGCTGGCGCAGCTTTTCCTCCTGCTGCTGCGATTTGCTTTGCAGGAAGTCGAAGAATTGGTTTATCTCCAGCAGATTTGACTGAGGTGCAGCGTCAGGATTGCTTTGCAGCTGCTGCAGGTCGCTGATAATCGGCTCCACATATTTTTTGCTGAGGAAGTAGCAGGAACCGATAGAGAGCACGAGCAGGAAGCTCAGCAGCAGTGCTAAGCGCCAGCGTGCCTGCGCCAGAAGTGCATTATAGCTTTCACTTGGCAGCAGGACGGCTATCTGGTGCTCCGTGCCGCCGATGTCGAGTGATTGCATCTTGCCTATGAAGCTATTGCTGCCAGAGGTAAAATAAACATAGTCCTTGTCCTTGCTGAAATTCAGCAGGGCATCGCTCTGCCAGGCCGAGCTGGAGAGCTGTCCGGAATATTGTGTGTCATTTTTTTTGTCGAGAATAGCAGTGATAAGCGGATAGCCCTTATAATCGGCGTTGCGGGTGCGCTGCTGAAAATAAACGCTGCTGATTTCAAAGCCGCACAGGCCGATGGCTTTGCCGCTGCTGCTGATAATCGGCATAACGAAAAGGCGTGAGCGCTCCCAGCTTTCACGCAGACGGGCAACGTCGGTGAGCAAAAAGTCGGGCGAATCAGGCTCTCCTTGCAGCAGCTGAGTGGTTTGCGGGAAGGCGTTGGTGTCCAGCTCCAGCTGCCAGGTGCTGTAGAGGCTGATGTTTTTCTGACGCGCCAGCTCAGGGCTGCCGCGGAACATACAGATTTCGTTGAACAGTGTGTTTTCGGAATGAATGTTGGTGTATTTCAAAAACATGCCGTTATAGGTTTTGGTTGGCGTCCTGGTGTTGATGCTGGCATCAACGAGGTAAAGCACGCCGCTGCAGGGCGATTGCTGCATTTTGGAGGTGAGCACATTGTAGCTGCGCTCCTGAATGGCAGAGAGCACCTGCGGATTATCGTTGAGCCTAGCAAAGTCCGTGCCTAGGCCGAACATGTACATCGTCTGCTCAATCTCATTGGCCAGCTGCTGCGACAGGTCCGTGTTGTGCGCTGCGAGGCTGTCCAGCTGACGCTTGATGTCGTTAGTATGAGCGTCTAGCTCGTAGTTCATAAAGCGCTCCAGGTCATAATTAAGCGGCTGCAGAACGCCAATAGCGTTGAGCAGGAGCAGCAGCGAGGTGACGCCGACCAAAAACAACGAGGCCAGATAGTAGACGAAGCGGCTGCGCAGAGAGCGTCGGGACTGCCAGATTTGTTTTCTGTTGTGCAGGAAAAACTTTAAGCGTTGCGGCATAGGCTCTCCTTTCTGCAGGCTTATTTATAGGTCAAAAGCTTCTGGTAGCTTTCTTCTACTAAACGGTCGAGAACAGCCTGCGGCTCTGCGCCTGCCTGTACCTCGGCAAGATATTGCCGGTGTGCCTGACGCAGGATGTTCTTGCTGCCATATTCCAGGCTGCGCTGCGTTTCCCCGGCGTTGGGGTAATGCGGCAGGTGCAGGAAGCTGCCTTTGCTGTAAACCTGCTGCATGCAGGTATAAAGCTTCTGATATTTGGCGTTATGCACCATATCCGGATGGGCAAGCACTTCGGTCAGCGCTTCACCGTTCGAGGGCAGATAGCCTGCGTGCACAGCAAAGTAAATATTTTTATCCTTTTGTGCCAGCCATTTGGCAAAGACTGCGCAGGCAAGGTTTTGACGTTCATCCTTGCTTTTGATAGCCAAAAGTCCGACACCGCGCTGCAGCAGCTTCACCTTGCCACCGCTGAAGACAGGGTTAGGATAGTAGTTGGTGATGATATCCTCGCGTGTATTGTCGGGATGGGTTACGTAATCACACATATACATGATGGCGGCGGTGGAGCCGACGTTGCTGATTAAGGCGCCCGTTTTCCAGCCGTCCGTAGCATAGCCCTTTTCAATACCCAGGCCGCCGGCGATGGCTGTCTGCGCTGCTGCGCGGAAGACACGCTTGAAGGCGGGGCAGGTCAGGTCGGGCTTGCCGTTCTTGATGAGCGGGTCACCGAGGGAATCCATGCTCGTGAGATAATAATTGTAGAAATCATCGAGCTGGAACATATTCTTGCCGCCGCTCCATTTGTAATATTGGCGGCAGATAGCGAAAAGCTTGTCGTAATCGCCGAGGTCAGCAGGATTGATATTATTTTCCGCGGCAAAGCGGTCGAAGAAGGTTTGGTTCAAAAAGAGCAGCTCGGTGGATTTGGCGATGGGCAGCATATAAAGCTTTTTGCCCTTATAGCCCTCTGCAAGAAATTCCGGCTTATAAATCTTTAAGTCGTCCTGCGTGAGATAATCGTTCCAGTCGAGCAGCTTGTCCTCGAGATTATCTATGACGCGCGGATAGGCCGTGAACATATTCGGCAGCGGTGCAGAGCCGGGAGCGCCCTTGGCAGAGGCGTAGAGTGCCTTGTCGATGACGTTGGAGCTGCTGACGGATTCCACCTTGACAATAACGCCTTGCTTTTTGCCTTCGCTGGCGTTGAACTTATCAATCAGATCGTTGAAGGGCGAATTAGTCTGGTTGCCGTACACATGCCAGATGGTGACGGAAACCGGCTTATCAGGATTAAGACTCTTGTCAGAGCCGCAGCCTGCCAGAAGCAGAACGCACAGGCTGAGCAGCAGGATAAAAATACGCTTCATAAGTGAAAACCTCCGGTAAAAAGTGCTGGTGCAGCAAAAAAATTTGCCTATCCTATCCAAAATTAACCTTTGGGGTAGTGTCAGATGGCAGGATTTTTGTTAAACTAAAGCTGCAGAAGACGAGATGTAGTTTTCGTATAACCCTAGTGTATAACATAATCGGCGATTAGTAAACTGCTTTAGGCGAATTTAGCAAAAATGAATTTGAAAAAGCATATGATGTTTGCTAAAATAAAAACGCAGTCGATTAAATCAACACCTGCGATAGACGCAGGGAAGCTTAAAAAATTTTTTGTAATACAAAGGAGGTTGTATTATGGGTTTGATTAAAGCAGCTTTAGGCGCAGCTGGCGGCGTACTGGGCGATCAATGGAAAGAGTTTATTTACTGTGAAAGCATGAAGCCGGATGTTCTGGTTGCCAAGGGCATGAAGCGTACCTCCAGCCAAGGACGCAGCTCCAACACTACGGCAGAGGATAACATCATCAGCAACGGCTCCACTATTGCCATCAACGAAGGTCAGTGCATGATTATCGTAGAAAACGGCAAGGTTGTAGAGCTTTGCTCCGAGCCGGGCGAATATACTTATGATACCTCTTCTGAGCCGTCCATCATGGCAGATGGCCTGAATATGCAGAGTGTTAAGAATGTCTTTGCTCAGATCGGCAAGCGTTTCACCTATGGCGGCGATCCTGGCAAGGATCAGCGCGTGTACTTCTTCAATACGAAGGAAATCATCGGCAACAAATATGGCACTGCCAGCCCGATTCCCTTCCGAGTTGTTGACCAGCGCATCGGTCTGGATATGGATATCCCTATCCGCTGCTTTGGCGAGTACAGCTACAAGATTACCAATCCGATTTTGTTCTATACCAATGTTTGCGGCAACGTAAGCGACGAATATCAGCGCAGCGAGATTGACGGCCAGCTGAAAACTGAGCTGTTGACCGGCCTGAACCAAGCCTTTGGCATGATGAGTGAAAAGGGCGTGCGCTACAGTGCACTGCCTGGTCATGCACAGGAAATCGGCGATGCACTCAATGACGTGCTGAGCAAGAAATGGCGCGAGCTGCGTGGCGTAGAGGTTATTTCCTTCGGCGTAAGCAGCGTTAAAGCGAGCGAAGAGGACGAAAAATACATTCGCGATCTGCAGGCTCTCTCTAATCCGAATGCACGCATGGCCTTCATGACCGGTGCAACCGGTACTGCTATGCAGACTGCTGCCGGCAATGAGGGCGGCGCGATGATGGGCTTCATGGGCATGGGTATGGCAGGTGCTCAGGGCGGCAATATGATGAACGCTCTGAACCAGCAGATGGCTATGCAGCCGCCGCAAGGCTACGCTCAGCCCGGCTATCCGCCACAGGGCGGCTATGCTCAGCCTGGCATGCAGCAGCCTGGCGCACCGATCGGTGGCGCAGCAATGGGAGCGGCAGCTCCGGTAACTGCTCCGGCTCCGCAAGCAGCAGAAGCAGGCTGGACCTGCAGCTGCGGTCATGCCGGCAACACCGGCAAATTCTGTGCTGAATGCGGGGCGAAGAAGCCTGAGCCGAAGGCAGCAGAAGCAGGCTGGACCTGCGCTTGCGGTCACAGCGGCAACACCGGCAAATTCTGCGCTGAGTGCGGCGCACCGAAGCCGGAGGAGCAGGCAGGCTGGACCTGCAGCTGCGGCACTGTAAACCAAGGCAGATTCTGCGCTAACTGCGGTGCGAAGAAGCCTGAGGGCGCACCCGTTTTCAAGTGCGATAAGTGCGGCTGGGTACCTGATGATCCGCATAATCCGCCTAAGTTCTGCCCTGAGTGCGGCGATATTTTTGACGACAACGACAAGAAATAACCCCCGACTATCGTGTGATGCACGATGAAGGCTCCTATGCAGGGGGAGAACAGAGATGTTCTTGGTGACGAAGTGTAAAGCTGGCAGGCGGCACTGCTGCTCTTGGCTGAGAGGGCAGTGAGCCTGCTAAGCTATAGAATATCGAGGTGATATTATGGCTGCAACCTCTGTAAACTATCAGTGCCCAAATTGTAATGCTCCTTTAACATTCCTGCCCGGGCATGATAAGGTGACGTGCGAATATTGCGGTACGGAACTGGAAATCAAGGCAGTAGAGGAGTTATATGCAGCGAAGGAGGCTGCTGCAGCGAAGGCGCAGGCAGCCAAGGAAGCCAAGTGGGATACCTCTAAGGCAGGCAGCGAATGGGAGAAGGAAGAAGCTGAAATGATGAAGGCGTTCACCTGCTCCAGCTGCGGTGCCGAAATCGTCTGCGACGAAAACACCATGGCGACAGAGTGCTGCTATTGCGGCAACCCGACGATGCTTCCGAGCCGCTTCGACAATATGCTGAAGCCGGACTTCGTAATTCCGTTCAAGAAAACCAAGGAGCAGGCTGTAGCTGCGCTCAAGGAATTCTATAAGGGCAAGAAGCTTTTGCCCGATGCTTTTACAGCTAACAACCGTGTGGAGGATATCCAGGCGATGTATGTACCGTTCTGGCTGTTCGATTCCTCGGTTAATGCGAGCGGCAGCTTTGAAGGCCGCAGTGATTCCGTTTATGAAACGGATGACGAGATTATTACGACTACCTTGCACTATAACTGCGTTCGTGAAGGCACAATGTCCTTTGAGCGTATTCCTGTAGACGGCAGCGAGAAGATGGACGACCAGTTCATGGAAAGCATTGAGCCGTTTGATTACAAGGAAATGGTTCCCTTCAGCACCTCTTATTTAGCTGGTTATCTGGCAGATAAGTATGATGTTGATGCGGAGGCAGCCGTAAGCCGTGCAGATGCGCGCGTAGTAAAAAGTGCGGAATCTTGTCTGGAAAACACCGTTACCGGTTATACCTCGGTCAGCGCCAATAATGACCTTGCGGTTATCAAGGAAGAGAACGATGTACACTATGCAATGGTGCCGGTGTGGATTTTAACAACTCGTTTTGAAGATAAGCCCTACACCTTTATGATGAACGGTCAGACCGGCAAGTTCGTCGGCAGTCTGCCGATTGACTACGGCAAGCTGCGTAACTACACGCTGATTTCCTTCCTCATTGGTGCGATTTTGGTTTATCTTATCGCCCGGTTCGTGATGTAGGGAGGTGCCATGATGAGAAAGTTATTTGTAATCTTGACCATGCTGGCAGCCCTGATGCTGGCAAGCGTTGGTCTGGCAGCAGCGCCGAGCCTGGTAGATAATGCCAATGTACTGACTCCGCAGCAGAAGCGTGAGGTGCTCACAGAGTTGCGCAGACAGGAGCAGGAGCATGGTATCCGTATGGGCGTTGTAGTCATGAAAACCATCAACAATGAGGAACCAGGCAAATATGCCAACAAGCTGATTGATGATGTTTATAATGACGGTGCCAACGGCAATATGGTGCTTTTGCAGGTTATCGACAAACGCAAATGGTATATCAGCACTGACAAAAAGCTGAAAGAGGTTGTCAAAGGTAATGCTGGTGTAGAATACATGAGCAAGCCTATGGTAGCTAAGCTGAAGAACAATGATTATGCCGGAGCGTATATCACCTACGCACAAAAGGGCGGCGAGCTCATGAGCTATTATGAAGCTAACGGCGAGCCCTGGGAGCCTGAGGAGGAATTCAACTGGCTGGCATTGATTATCGGCCTGGCTGGCGGCGGCCTTATCGCCTACGTATATCGCGGCATGCTGATGAGCAGCATGAGCAATGTACGCAACGAGGTGGCGGCAGATGCTTACCTGAATAAGGAAACCTTCAAGCTGGTGCATGAAGACGATATTTATACCCATACTACGGTAGCAGCAGTGCCGAAGCCGAAGAATGACAGAAGCAGCTCTAGCGACGACGGCAGCGTAAGCGACAATTGCAGTGATGATGATCATGGCGGCGGTGGCGGTGGCTACTAATAATGTGATAAGTAAAACGGGACTGTAACCAATGGTTACAGTCCCGTTGTTATACTACTTCATACTCTTATAAATCGCCTCTAAATTTTCCTCCATGCGCTGCAGATAGGTTAGCGTGCCTGCGCTGCTTTCGAGCGTGTGGATGGGCTGCGTGCCTGCGCCGACCTCTTTGGCCAGCGTCAGCGAGGTTTTGGGACTTACAGTGTCTTCGACGAAGATTGTTTTAACGTTCTTCTCCTTGCAGAATTCTGCCAGCTGCGCCAGACTTTGCGCACTCGGCTCACCGCTGGCGAAAACGTCCTCGACGCTGCTTTGCGTCAGGCCGAGGTCACGGCACAGATAAGCAAAGGCGGCATGGCCGGTGACGAAGTTTTTCTGCGGCAGCCGGGCGAATTTGCCCTGGTATTTTGCGAGCAGCTCTGCGAGCTGCTTATTATAGCTTTGGGCGTTCTTTTGATAAAAATCCTTGTTCTTGGGGTCAACAGCAGACAGGGCGTCAGCAATATTTTTTACCTCTATCTGCGCGTTGGCGAGGCTCAGCCAGGTGTGCGGGTCATATTGGCCATGCTCCTTGATTTCGTCCGGGTCGTCCAGCTCGATGAGCGTAATGCCCTTGCTTGCTTCAAGAACCTGCAGCTTTTCGTTGCTGGCTGCCTTGATGGCCGTATCCGTCCAGCTTTCCATGCCGGCGCCGTTATAGACGAAGAGAGCGGCCTTATGCAGGGCCTTCATATCCTTAGGCGTAGGCTGAAAGTCGTGCGGCTCCGTGCCGTCAGGAATGAGCGTCGTGATAGCGACCTTGTCCTGGCCGACCGCTTGCACCAGCTCCTTCATAGCGTTGAAGCTGACTACAACGTTTGTTTTGCCTGCTGGCGCTGCTTTTTCTTCGCTGCCGCAGCCTGCAAGCAGACTGGTGCAGAGCAGTACGAGTGTAATGAATATATTGATGAAATTTTTATGCTTAGACATTTTGCATCTCCTTGTAAATAAATGCGAATGGTTTGCGTTTACTACGCAAAAATTATCATAGCACTCGCTCGTGCTGTTGTCAAGCGAAATGCAAACGACTTGCATTTTCATCTGGATAAAGCTATAATATGTAGTCGATAAGCTTATAATTTTATGTTTTTGGTATGTAAATAGTGAGGAGATAGACATGATTAAGCTGGAGCAGGTAATTTTTTCTTATGATGTAGGCAGTGAGCTGCTCAAGAATATCAATATGCAGGTCAACGACGGCGAATATGTCGCTATCGTGGGCGAGAACGGCAGCGGCAAAAGCACGCTGCTCAAATTACTTTTAGGGCTGCTTGAGCCTGCAAGCGGCAGGGTGACGAGCACGTTCCGCCGCATTGGCTACGTGCCGCAGCGCTTTGAAACGCTCAACAGCCAGTTTCCGCTGACTGTTGCCGAGGGCATGGAGTGCTACCGCCGCGTGGTCGGCGTGGCAGATAAGGACGCTGTGCGCCGCTGCCTCGAGCAGATGAACGTTTATGAGCTGCGTGACCGTCTTATCGGTACGCTGAGCGGCGGCCAGTGCCAGAAGGTAATGATTGCGCGTGCGCTTTTGGGTGCGCCTGATTTGCTGATTTTTGATGAGCCGTCGACCGGCATCGACCTCAAAAGCCAGCAGGAGCTGTATCGCTTCATGAAGAAGCTGCATAAGGAGGGCTTGACGATTATCACGGTGGAGCATAACCTGAATTTTGCTGCGCATTATGTTGATAAGATGTATCATGTTGCCAATGGCGGCGGTCATTTCTGCTCGCCGCAGGATTATGTGGCAGAATATGTAGCGAATAATGCAGGAGGTGGCGAGAATGCTTGAAATGTTTGAATATAGCTTTATGCAGAACGCTTTCCTGATTTCGATAATGATTTCACTCGTCTGCCCGATGATTGGCATGTTCCTTGTGCTGCGCCGCTATTCGATGATTGGCGATACGCTGGCGCACGCATCACTGGCAGGCGTGGCGGTCGGCCTTTTGGTGAAGCTGAACCCGATTGTGAGCGCGTTCGCTGTGACTTCGCTGTTCGGCTTGCTCATCGAGCTTTTGCGGCAGCGCTTCCGCCGTTATGCAGAGCTGATTCTGGTGATTATTTTGTCGCTGTCCGTGGGTATTGCGATTACGATTATCAGCAGCGGTCTGGTGCGGACGAATGTTGAGGCCTTTCTGTTCGGCAGTATTCTGACGGTGACGCAGGAGGATGTTATCGCTGTGGCCGTGCTGTGCGTGGTGTCGCTGCTGACAGTATACCTTTTATATCCGCAGCTGGTGCTGCTGACCTTCGATGAGGACGGCGCCAGAATTGCCGGAGTCAGGACGAAGCTGATAAATTATATATTTTCGCTGCTCGTTTCGGCGATGATTGCTGTGTCTATCCGTGTGGTGGGCATTCTCGTTATCAGCTCGCTGATTGCTCTGCCTGTGGCGGCGGCGCTGCAGCTGGAGAAGGGCTTCAAGGTGACAATGGCGGCGGCAATGCTGCTGAGCTTTATTGCTATTGTGGCCGGTCTGTGCGTGTCCTATATGGCAGGTGCGGCGCCGGGCGGCGTGACAGCGCTCGTTTCGGTTGCTTTGCTGCTGCTGGTTTTGGCCTATAGGCAGCTGCGTGCTGTGCGTTGAGAAAGGGAGCGGAGAATATGGAAGAAGCAAAAAATATGCCGCAGGAAAGCTATGGTGAGTATCTGCATCGCTATGGCCTGAAGAATACGCGCCACCGTCAGCTGGTGCTGCAGCTTTTGGCGGCAAGCCACGGCGTGCTGACGGCAGAGGAGATTTTTCAGCAGCTGTGCCTGCAGGGGGAAACGATAAATTTTTCGACGATTTACCGTATTTTGGAGATGTTTACCAAAAAGGGACTGACGGAAAGAAATTACCTGAGCAATTCGCGTAAGTATGGCTTTACGCTGCATTCTCTGGGGCATAGGCACCATCTTATCTGCCTGCGTTGTCATCGCGTTATCGAGGTGGAGCACTGCCCGATGGCTGATTTTGAGGAAAAGCTGGCAGAGCAGACGGACTTTTCTATCGTAGGGCATAATCTGGAATGGTATGGCTATTGTCCGGAATGCCGCAAGCATTAACAAAATTTCTTTCACACGCGGCCTAAAGTGTGTTAAAATATAATAGAGAAATTATGACTAGAGGTGAAGCGAATTGGTAAAGGTGATTGCTATAGCCAACCAGAAGGGCGGCGTTGGCAAAACTACTACAGCGGTAAATCTGGCCGCGTGCCTTGCTGCAAGGGAGCGCAAGGTGCTTTTAATAGACAGTGATCCGCAGGGGAATGCTACCAGCGGCTTTGGCTTTGATAAACGCGATATTAAGCAATGTATATATGATGTGTTGATTGATGATGTGAATATGCAGGAGGTCATCAAGCATACGGCCTATAAGGGACTGGATATTGTCCCGGCAACGATTCAGCTGGCAGGCGCAGAGATTGAGCTTGTTTCGCTGATGAACCGCGAGGGACGTATGAAAAATTCGCTGGAACGCGTCAAGCATAACTATGATTATGTGATTATTGATTGTCCGCCGTCCTTGGGACTGCTGACGATTAACGGCCTGACGGCTGCAAGCTCGGTCATTATTCCGATTCAGTGCGAATTCTACGCGCTGGAGGGCGTGACGATGCTTATGAACACGATTCAGCTGGTGCAGCGCAACCTGAACCCGGCGCTGAAGCTGGAAGGCGTGCTTATGACTATGTATGACAGCCGCACGAATCTGTCGCAGGAGGTTGTGGACGAGGTCAGCAAATATTTCAAGACGAAGATGTATCAGACGATTATTCCGCGTAATGTACGCTTGAGCGAGGCTCCGAGCCACGGACAGCCTGTTATTGATTATGACAGCAAATCCAAGGGCGCACAGGTGTATATGGACTTGGCGGATGAGGTGATTGAAGATGAGTAAGAAGGGTGGCTTAGGCAAAGGTCTGGGCGCAATTTTTGGCGAAAATCCGAGTCCGGTGCCTGAGGCACCGCAGGAGCCTGCAAAGGCAGAAGGCGCTGCCGAAGAGGTGTTAATAAAAAAAATCACTGCGAATCCTTATCAGCCGCGTCGCGTGTTCGATGAAGAAAAGCTGGAGGAGCTGGCCGCTTCTATCAAGGAGTTCGGCGTAGTGCAGCCGCTCGTCGTGCGTGCGAAGGGCAAGGGCTATGAGCTGGTGGCTGGTGAGCGTCGTCTGCGTGCAGCAACGCTGGCAGGGCTGAAGACCGTGCCTGTCATTGTCAAGGATTACGATGAAGCGAAGATGATGGAGATTGCGCTGGTGGAGAATATCCAGCGTCATGACCTGAATCCGATTGAAGAAGCGCAGGGCTTGCGCCGCCTGATGGAGGAGTTTGCGCTGACGCAGGAGCAGGCAGCAGCTAAGGTTGGCCGCAGTCGCAGCGCAGTGACGAATATCCTGCGTCTTTTGAATCTGCCGCAGGAGGTGCAGGAGCATATCTCTGAGGGCAGGCTCACCATGGGACAGGCCAAGCAGCTTTTAGGCCTGCCGCAGGAGAAGCAGATGTGCGAGGTCGCACAGGCTATTATCTACGGCGGGTGGAGCGCACGCATGACCGAGGAGGTTGTACGCCGTCTGAAGGAGGGGCAAACCCTCAAAATCGTGCGCGAATTTATTGAAGAAAAAGCTGAGAAGCCGCAGGAAAAGCCCGCAAAGCGCGAGCCATCGGAAAACGATGTTTTCTGCCATGACTTTGAACAGCGTCTGGTGGAGTTCTTGGGAACGAAGGTTAAGGTCATTCCCAAAAAGGACGAGCAGGGACGCATGGGCGGCACGATTCAGATAGAATATTATTCTGCTGAGGACTTAGAGCGTATTTACGAGGTGCTTCAGCAGGGACAGACAGCGGCAGCGCCGCAGAGCTCTGCACCGCGTAGGCTGCATGTCTGAGATATATAAAAGAAAGATTCACTATGAGGGGAGAATAAATTACTTATGGATCAGTTGAATGTTATGATAGGTCAGCATCTTGCCGTTTTTGGCGTGATTTTGCTGGCTGTAGTTGTGTTGTTTATTATTATGCTGGTGCTGTTTATCACGACGCGCAGCAAAATGAGTGCTCTGCAAAAAAAATATGACTTCTTTACCGAGGGTAAGGAAGCCAATATTGATGAGGTGCTGACCGCAACGCTGAACAAGCTGCACGAAACGCAGGCGGAGCTGGCAGCCCTGCAGGCGAAGCATGACAAGCTGCATGAGCAGGTGCAGCGTTGCCTCCAGAACGTCAAGCTGGTGCGCTACGATGCCTTTGACGCTATGGGCGGCGAGATGAGCTATTCTATGCTGCTTACAGATGCACATAACAACGGCGTGTTGCTCACGAGCATTTACGGACGCGAGGAGAGCCGCTGCTACGCAAAGGATATTGCCAATGGCAAGTCTGGCTATCCGCTGGCGGAGGAAGAGCAGAAGCTGCTGTAAAGAAATAATTTAAAACGCGCGTAGGAAACAGTCTGATGAGCTGTTTTCTACGCGCGTTTGTGCTTTACCTATACTCCCTCGAAGAGTCTGAGTAGAATAAACATGCTCTCACCGAAGGTCAGATAGCGGAACCAGGTGCGGGGATAAACAAAGCCCTCGCTGTCCTCGTCGTAGGTGCCGCTGATGCGTGCATGGATGGCGAGCGATTCCATCGCCGCGATGACAAGCAGTAAAAAGCCTGGTGTCCAGGTGGCATCATGTAGCATGAGCCAGATGCAGTAGAATAGAAAAATTACGTCTAAGACAAAGTAGACAAGAAATATAGTTGCGCTGCCGTCTATGATAACGATTTGGCGCTTTTCTGGATTAGCGCGGCGCTGGGCGGCAATGCGGCTGAAGTTTTGCAGCAGATAAGCAATGCGGTGTGCGTTGATGAAGTGAAACATCCTTACGCAAAGAAAAAATAAAGCAATAAAATTCATAGTGATACCTCAGAGGACTGTTTAAGACATTTTGCTGTTTTAAGCAGTCCTGCTTTTTCTTGAAAGTGAAATAGTGTTACTAAAATATTATACACCATAAGGACGCGCAACGCTAGAAGTACACAAAAACGTCGAAGTTTTTATACGATAGACAAAAATACGCAATTTAAACACGAGGTTTAGTGAAACAGTAAAAATGAAACACTTTAACTGTGTGGTGCTCATGTATACAATAAAAATGAAAATTTTCGTTGACAAAAGTGTAGTGTAGAAGATATAATGAGAGCCATAAAGTTACCGGGCTAGTAGTTGTACGTAGAAACACTCCCGGAGCTGTGGTTTTATTTTTTAGGGAAAGAGGAGACTCAAAATGAAAAAATGGAAAAAATTCGCATCTGCGGCTATGGCCGCATTGATGTGCGCCGCATTACTCACCGGCTGCGGCGGCGAGAAAAAACAAGCTGATGCCGGCGACACTATTAAGGTTGGTGCAGCCTTCGAATTAACAGGCAACGTTGCTAACTATGGCAAATCCATCAACGAGGGCTTCAAGCTGGCGGTTGATGAGCTGAACAAAAACGGCGGCGTAAACGGTAAAAAAATAAACGTAGTTGAAAGCGATAACAAATCCGAGCCTGCTGAATCTGGCAACGCTGTAACTAAGCTGATTACTCAAGATAAAGTAGTTGCAATCGTCGGCCCTGCAACCAGCGGCTGCGTAAACGCTGCAACTCCTATCACTACTGCTAACAAGATTCCTCACATTGCTCCGGCTGCTACCGCACCGAGCATTACTGTAGAAAACGGCAAGGTCAAAGACTTTGTATTCCGTGCCTGCTTCATCGACCCGTTCCAAGGTCAGGTAATGGCAGTATTTGCCGATAAAACTCTGAAGGTTAAAAACGTAGCTATTTTCTACGATTCCTCCAGTGACTATTCCAAAGGCTTAGCTGAAGTTTTCCAAAAAACCTTGGAAGGCAAGGGCGGCAAAATCGTTGCTAAGGAAGCTTTCCTGGGCAAGGACGTTGACTTCAAATCTGCTCTGACTAAGCTGAAAGCAGCAAATCCGGAAGCAATCTATGTTCCTGGCTACTATGAAGAAGTTTCTAAGATTATCAAACAAGCTCGTGAAATCGGCATCACCTGCCCGATGCTCGGCTCCGATGGCTGGGAAAGCCCGAAACTTGCTGAAATCGCTGGTAAGGATGCTCTGAAGGGCTGCTACTATGTAAGTGCCTTCAATGCTAAGGACGAAGACAAATCCGTTCAGGACTTCATTAAGAAATTCAAAGAAAAATATCAAAAAGATCCTGATATCTTCGCAATGCAAGGCTACAATGCAGGCCTGATCCTGGCAGATGCTCTGAAACGTGCAGGCACCACTGATGGCACCAAACTGGCTAAAGCAATTGCTGAAACCAAAGACCTGCCGGTTGCAAGCGGCAAGCTGACCTTCGACGCTGACCATAACCCGGTAATGCCTGCTCTGATCATTGGTCTGGAAAGCGGCACTCCGACTCTGGTAGAAAAAATCAGCCTTTAATCTAGAAATATATAAAAAACTTCAAAAAAATAATAGTAAAATAGCATCTAGTTTACCACATGGATTATTTAGTTATACAGGGCGCGGCACTTACGCCGCGTCCATATAAAAAAATATATTTTATTTATTTCTGAGGGGGAATAAACCATGAAAAGAGTAACTAAACTACTATCTGTATTAGCAGCAGGCGCAATGTTTATGGGCGCACTGACAGGCTGCGGAGGCGGCTCTAAGGGAGCTGACGGAGATACCATCAAGATTGGCGGCGTCCTGGAAATGACAGGCGGCAGCGCATCCTTCGGTATTTCTTCTAAAAATGGTATCGACCTGGCACTGAAAAAAATAAATGAAAAAGGCGTGCTGGGCGGTAAAAAGCTTTCTCTGGTAGTTGCTGATACCAAATCCGAGGCTTCTGAAGCGACTAACGCTATGCAGAAGGTAATTTCTCAGGATAAGGTTGTAGCCGTAATCGGTCCTAACCAATCCTCGGCGGTAATTGCGGCCGGAGCTATCAACAATGGCTCTAAGGTTGTCGACGTTACACCGATGGGTACTAACCCGGACGTAACTGTTGATCCTTCCAGCAAAAAGGTTAAACCGTACAGCTTCCGTACCTGCTTCATTGATCCTTTCCAGGGCACTGTAATGGCAAGCTTTGCTTCCAATGACCTGAAAGTCAAGAGAGCTGCTATCTACATTGACAATACTAGTGATTATGCTAAAGGCTTAGCTCAGTTCTTCAAAGAGAACTTCATTAAAAATGGCGGCGAGGTAGTTATTGAAGAAGCATATCTGCAAAAGGATACCGACTTCAAAGCAACCCTTACTAAAATCAAAGCAGCTAACCCTGATTTTATCTACATTCCTGGTTACTACCAAGAGGTTGGTCTGATTGTTAAACAAGCTCGTGAAATGGGCATCAACGTTCCTATGGCAGGCGGCGACGGCTGGGATAGCGCTAAGCTTCCGGAAATCGCCGGCAAAGCTGCTCTGGACAACACCTTCTTCTCCAGCCTGTATTCTCCGGACGACACCTCTGATTTGAACAAAAACTTTGTTGCTGAATACAAGAAAGCTTATAACACCAACCCGGACGTATTTGCAGCACTTGCATATGATTCCACCTTACTGGTTGCAGAAGCAATCGAAAAAGCTGGCAGTGCAGATCCTGTAAAAATCGGTGAGGCTATGGCAAAGATTGCCGGCTTCAAGGGTGTATCCGGCGAAGTAACCTTCAATGAAGAGCATAACCCGATTAAGAGCGCAGTTATTATTGAACATAAGGACGGCGTTCAGACCTTTAAAACAAAGGTTAATCCCTGATAGTTTGTAACAAACCATTTTACTAAAATCAACAAGGCTGTTGTTTTGCGTAGCAACAGCCTTAACTTTTAAGTAAGCATGTCTCGCTTACAGAAATTCTTGAAATCTCTAGGGAGGTAAATTATGGAGACTTTCATCCATCAGTTTTTTCAACAGCTGATAAATGGTATATCTCTCGGCAGTATCTACGCATTGATCGCCTTGGGTTATACAATGATATATGGCATTATCAAGCTGATAAACTTCGCCCATGGCGATATCTATATGTTGGGCGCCTATTTTGGCTTCTTTGCTACCACGCAGCTGGGAATGCCCTTCATTCCGGCAATTATTTTCTCGATGGCCTGCGCAGCTGTTGTAGGCGTGATTATTGAACGTGTGGCTTATCGCCCGATGCGTAACGCCCCGCGTATTGCTATTTTGATTACGGCAATCGGTGTATCCTTCTTGCTTGAATATGGTATGATCCTGCTGGTTTCCCCGCAGCCCCGTACCTTCCCTGCTGTCTTCAGCGCTACTGTTTACCACATGGGACCGCTCGTTGCTAACAGCCAGCAGCTTGTTATCCTGCTGAGCGCAATCATCCTCATGGCAGTCCTGACCTACATCGTTAACAAAACCAAGGCAGGCAAGGCAATGCGTGCTGTTTCCTTCGATGCTGACGCTGCAAGGCTGATGGGCATCAACATTGACCGCGTAATCTCCACCACCTTCGCTCTGGGCAGCGCTCTGGCAGCAGCTGGCGGCGTACTGGTTGGTGTTTACTATAACTCCATTGATCCGCTCATGGGCATGATGCCCGGTCTGAAGGCCTTCGTTGCAGCGGTTCTTGGCGGTATTGGTATTATCCCCGGCGCTATGATGGGCGGCATCATCCTCGGTGTAGTCGAAGCCATGGTAAGCGGCTTCCTCTCTTCCACCTTCCGTGATGCGGCAGCCTTTGCAATTTTGATTATTATCCTGCTCTATAAACCGGCTGGCTTATTAGGCAAGCATACTCGTGAGAAAGTCTGAGGTGAATGGTATGAATCCGATTAAAAAATTTGATTTGAAAGCCATTGCCGCCTGCGCAGCTGTTTTTGCTATTGTTCAGGGACTGCTTTTCGGCGACATCATCGGTCCCTTCTGGGAACTGAATATTATCTTAATCTGTATCAACATTATTTTGGCTACCAGCCTGAACCTGATTAACGGCTATACCGGCCAGTTCTCTATCGGTCATGCCGGCTTCATGGCAGTCGGTGCTTATACCAGTGCGATTATGACCGTTAAGCTGGGCTTCCCGTTTGAGGTGGGCCTGATTGTGGCAACGCTGTCTGCTGGTCTCTTGGGCCTGCTGATTGGTCTGCCGACGCTGCGTCTGGACGGCGACTATCTGGCTATCGCTACTCTGGGCCTGGGCGAAATTATCCGTATCTGCATTCTCAACATTGACTATGTAGGCGGTGCATCCGGCCTCATGGGTATTCCGCGTATGACCAACTTTGCGTATACCTTCTGGATTATGATAGGCATTATTTTCTTCATTAAGAACTTTAAAAACTCTTCCTATGGCCGCTGCTGCCTGGCAATCCGTGAAAACGAAATTGCTGCAGACACCATGGGCATCAACACTACGAAATACAAGGTAATGGCCTTCACCTTCGGTGCAGCCTTCGCTGGCACCGCCGGTGCGCTGTTCAGCCATTACTTCTTCCTGGCGCATCCTGCATCCTTCACCTTCATGCGTTCCTTTGATATCCTGACCATGGTTGTACTTGGTGGTTTGGGTTCCATGACTGGTGCAATTACCGGTGCAACGCTGTTGACCTTCATCTCTGCATATCTGTCTGATTATCCTGAATGGCGTATGATTATTTACTCCCTCACGATGATTGTGCTGATGCTGCATCGTCCGCAGGGTCTGTTTGGCAGCGAGGAGCTGAGTCGCAAAATGTTTAGATTAGGAGGTAAGAACAATGGCAGAACTGCTGAAGGTAGATAATGTATCCATGGTTTTCGGCGGCCTGCGTGCCGTTTCGAACCTTTCCCTGCACATAGACGAGGGCGAGCTGATTGGTCTTATCGGTCCTAATGGTGCTGGCAAGACTACCGCTTTTAATATGATTACCGGCGTATACACCCCGACTGAGGGCGCTGTATACTTCAACGGCAAGCAGAGCAGCGGCAAAAAATCCTATCAGGTAACACAGATGGGCATGGCGCGTACCTTCCAAAATATCCGCCTGTTCTCTGAGCTGAGCGTTATCGACAATGTAAAAATCGCTTATAATATGCACGTAACCTATAATCTTTTCGATGCGATTATCCGTGACGGTAAATATCTGAGCGAGGAAGAATATATCACGCAAAAGGCTATGGATCTGCTGAAAATCTTCCATTTGGAGGACGAAGCACATGAATGTGCGAAGAACCTGCCTTATGGCAAGCAGCGCCGTCTGGAGATTGCACGTGCGCTGGCCACGGAGCCGAAGCTCTTGCTGCTCGACGAGCCTGCAGCAGGCATGAATCCGCAGGAAACGAAAGAGCTTATGGAAATGATCCGCTGGATCCGCAAGGAATTCAATCTCTCCATTCTGCTCATCGAGCATGATATGGGACTGGTCATGGGTGTTTGCGAGCGTATCTACGTACTGGAATACGGTATGAAAATCGCTGAGGGCACGCCTGACGAAATCAAGCATAATAAGCGCGTAATTGAAGCATATTTGGGCGAGGAGGTTATCAACTAATGTTAACTGTTGAAGATATCAATGTTTATTATGGTGCTATCCACGCCATCAAAGGTATCAGCCTCGATGTTCCTGATGGCGAAATTGTAGCGCTGATCGGCTCTAACGGCGCAGGCAAATCAACCACTCTGCGCACCATCTCCGGTCTGATGAAGCCGAAAACAGGCAAAATTTTATATGAAGGCAAGGATATTGCCGGTGTGCCTGCTCATAAAATCGTGGGCATGGGCCTGTGCCAGGTTCCTGAGGGCCGTCACGTTTTTGCGAATATGACTGTTCTGGAAAACCTGGAGCTGGGCGCGTACCTGCGTAAGGATAAAGACGGCATTGCTAAGGACATGAAGGATGTCTTTGAAAAATTCCCGCGTCTGCTCGAGCGTAAGGACCAGCTCTCCGGCACCCTTTCCGGCGGCGAGCAGCAGATGCTGGCTATGGGCCGTGCGCTCATGAGCCGCCCGAAGCTGCTTTTGCTGGACGAGCCTTCTATGGGCCTTGCCCCCTTGCTTGTTAAAGAGATTTTTAATATAATAAAGGAAATCAACGAAAGTGGTACGACCGTCCTGCTCGTTGAGCAGAACGCAAATATGGCACTGTCAATCGCTGATAAGGCATATGTTCTGGAAACGGGACGTATTACGCTGAGCGGCACAGCTCAGGAGCTGGCAAGCAGTGAGGCTGTTCGTAAGGCTTACTTAGGTGGCTAATGACGATGCGGGATAAGGCAGCATATACTTCACAGCAGTCACCTTGACGTACCTCTAGTACGCCGGCGGCGCCTGCTGTTCGTCTCTGCTACCTTCTACCGCATCTAAAAGTTTGCTTAAACACTTTTTATTGATTGTAGGTTTCTTAATGAATAAGGAGGTAAACACTCTATGTTAGTAAAAGATATTATGACTAGTGATGTTGTCACTGTGGGTGAAGACCAGTCTATGCTGGAGGCGCGTGAGATTTTGCGTGGCAAAAATCTTGTCAGCCTGCCTGTTACCGATGATTTGAAGCGTATTCGTGGTATTATCACTGTAGATGATATTGGCAAGGCTTCTCCGAGCGACAGCAGCACGCTTTCCCGCTATGAGGCCAACTACCTCTTGGGCCGCTTGAAGGTTAAGGACGTTATGCGCCGCACGGTAGTGACCGTTGACGCTGACGATACCATTGAGTTTGTAGCCTACAAGCTGTACAAATACAGAGTAAATGCTCTGCCGGTTGTTAATAATGAGAACAGACTCTGCGGCATTGTTTCCCGCAGCGATATTTTCCGTTCTATCGTGGAAATGATGGGCATGAACCGCAACTGCCTGCGTATAACTATCGAAGCACCGGATAAGGTGGGTGTTGTTGCGGAAATCTCCAACATCATGAAGGACGACGGCATCAATATTATCTCTCTCGTAACGAAGCAAAATGGTGATGGCACAGCTGAAGTTACTATCCGCGCCGCTCTGAATAATAACGGCATGGATATTATCGAGCAGATTCGCGAGGCTGGATACGTTGTTTCCGACGTTATGACATTGGACGGTATTGAATAATGCTTTCTGGTAAGGATATACAGGTCGGTGACGTGGTCAAGATGAAAAAGGCTCATCCCTGTGGCAGTGATGAGTGGGAGATTACCCGTACCGGCATGGATTTTGGGATGAAGTGCTGTGGCTGCGGTCATTATGTGATGCTGGCACGCACGAAATTTGAAAAGGCTGCGAAGGCGGTTGTGAAGAGCGCTGACGCGGACAAGTAAATAAGCAGATAAAAGAACGCTCTTTTGCTATCGGTGGGTAGCAGGGGAGCGTTTTTGGCTAAAGGTCGCGTCACCGCTCCAACGAAAAATTCCACATTGCTCCGTTAATATATAACTACGTAGAACAAGGGTGTTCTGACAGGCCCGGCATCCATTCCAGTCGTCGCAGCGCAGTCATTGACGTTATTGGAAAGATGTTTGAGGTTGAATGAGAACAATAAAAATAAGCTGTTAGCGTGTCTTGTGACGTGCTAGCAGCTTTTTCTGATTTATTTTCATCTTTACGTGTAGCATAAGTTTAAGTTCATTTTCTCTCAAACTTTCCGACTTGCTCGTCCGAAACTCTCTAAAAACGCTAAGTGTTGGGAAAATAATTCCTAAAACTACTCTAAACTACAAGGTTTTTGGAAAATTTTTCCCTAAACTTTTTGCTTTGCTTATGCATCTATGCGTGATTTTACTTAACTTACATTGATTATGATTTTCTGTAATGTTTTAATGTTATAAATGAAACAAATAATCCCCTTGCGCTTTTTCTTCGCTCATGCTATGATTTAAATATAGTAAAGGGGGAATTATCTTGACTATGGGTATTGTTTTTTTACTTATTTTGTTGTTGGTTTTATTCATTATTGCTGCCAAGACGTGTTATGTTAAAGCGCCGCCTAACGTGGCGTATATCATTTCCGGTTTGACGAAGAATCCGCGTATTCTCGTTGGTATCGGCGGCTTTAAGATTCCTCTGTTAGAGCGTGTGGACGTTCTGTATTTAGGCCAGATGTCTGTTGATATCAAGACGAGCCAGAGCGTGCCGACGAACGATTTTATCAATGTTAAGGTAGATGCTGTAGCGAAGATTATCGTGGATAAGGAAAATGGCATTTATCTTGCTGCGAGAAACTTTTTGAATATGGAGCCTGCGGATATTACGCGCAGCCTGCAGGATTCTCTGGAAGGCAATATGCGTGAGATTATCGGTACGCTGGACCTGAAGAAGATTAACGTAGACCGTGACTCCTTCTCCGATGAGGTGCTGAAAAAGGCTGCGAAGGATATGGAGAAGCTGGGCATCAGCATCCTGAGCTGCAATATCCAGAACGTAGTTGATGATAATGGCTTGATTGTTGACCTTGGTGCCGACAATACGGCAAAAATCCGCAAGGACGCTTCTATCAGCAAGGCTGTAGCTGAGCGTGATGTGGCAATTGCTGAGGCGGAGGCGAAGAAGCAGGCGAATGATGCTCAGGTGCAGGCTGACCTTGCTATTGCACAGCGCCAGAATGAACTGTCGATTGCCAAGAGCGAGCTGAAGCGTACTGCTGATATAAAGAAGGCTGAGGCTGATGCGGCTTATGCTATCCAGCAGCAGGAGCAGCAAAAGTCTATTGAGGTGGCAACTGTTAATGCGCAGATTGCTAAGGCTGAGCGTGAGGCTGATTTGAAGAAGCAGGAGGTTCTGGTAAAAGAGCAGATTCTTGCTGCGACGATTCAAAAGCAGGCTGATGCTGATAAGTATAGAGTAGAACAGGACGCTTTGGCTGAGCAGGCTAAGAAGCAGCGTGAAGCAGAGGCGCATAGATATACTATGGAGCAGGAGGCTGCTGCTATCAAGGCGAAGGGTGATGCAGAGGCTTATGCTATCAGAGTAAGAGGCGAGGCTGAGGCTGCCGCTATTAAGGCGAAGGGCGAGGCTGAGGCTGCTGCTATGGATAAGAAGGCCGAGGCTATGAAGAAATATGGTCAGGCGGCGATGGCTCAGATGGCGATTGAGGTGCTGCCGCAGGTGGCTAAAGAGGTTGCTGCTCCGCTGAGCAAGGTAGACAAGATTACGCTTTACGGCGAAGGCGGCATGGGCAGTCTTTCCGGCAACGTGCCTTCCGTGATGGCGAAGGTTTTCGATACGGTGAAGAGTGCGACCGGCATTGATTTGCAGGAGATTGCTAAGGGCGAAACCTACGATGCGAAGGTGAATAAGAACATCAGCATTGACGGAAAGCTGCCGGAAATTCCTGTGGGAATCAGCAAGGAAAATCCGGAACAATAGGATAATAATTAAAACCAGTGGAATTTACTTAACGTAAACCTCCACTGGTTTTCTATTTAAGGCTGCGTTTTGTCACAGCCTCTTGCTGCATTAGTTGTTTTTATATTTTCTTATTGCCGCACCAATGAGCTTGGCTGTTTGCGCGAGCTCTGCCTCCGTATGCGTGGCCATGAGGGCAATGCGCAGACGCGCAGTGCCTTTAGCAACGGTCGGATAGCGGATGGCAGGAGCGAGGACGCCGTTGGCCAGCAGCTCGTCGGCAACCTGTAAAGCGGTCGCCTCATCGCCGATGATTACGGGAATGATGGCGGTGGGGGAGTACGCTTCTACGCCCTCGGCGTGCAGGGCGTTGAGGAAGAAGTCGACGTTGTGCTGCAAGCTTTGCGCACGCTGCGGCTCCTCCTCCAGCACCTCGATAGCTCGGAGGGCTGCGGCAAGAGCAGCAGGAGCCTGCGAGGTGGCGAAGATGAAGCTGCGTGCTTTATTCTTGAGATAGTCGATGATTACCTTGCTGGCGCAGGCATAGCCGCCCTCGGAACCGAGAGCCTTGCTGAGCGTGCCCATGAGAATGTCCGGCTTGCAGGTGCTGCCAAAATGCTCAAGCGTGCCATGACCGGTTTTGCCGATAACACCTGTAGCGTGGGCTTCGTCAATCATCGTCAACAGATGATATTTTTTGCCCAGCTCTACGAGTGCAGGCAGGTCAACAATATCGCCGTCCATACTGAAAACTGCGTCGCTGACAATTAAACCGCGGCTGCAGGGGGTGGCGAGAATTTTCGCTTCCAAATCCTGCATATCGTTATGCTTATAAACAACGATGCGAGCCTTGGAAAGGCGAGCACCGTCTATAATGCTGGCGTGGTTATATTCGTCACTGAAGATAACGCTTTCGCTATTGCACAGCGCGGAGATAATGCCGACGTTGGCCATATAGCCTGTGTTGAACACCAGTGCTGCTTCCGTGCCCTTAAACTGCGCCAGCTTGCTTTCGAGTGCTTCATGCAGGGCGGTGTTGCCTGTGGTCAGGCGACTGCCGCCGCTGCCTGCGCCCCATTGGAGCGCGGCATCTGCTACAGCCTGCTTTACGCGTGCGTCTGCGGCTAAATCAAGATAGCTGTTAGAGGCAAACATCAAAATTTTGCGCCCCTGCATTTCGACGTAGCTGCTCTGCTCGCTGTCCATGGTGCGCAGAGAGCGGTAAAGATTCTGCTCCTTGAGCTGCTTTAATTCGTCAGCAAAAATCTGCTGTGGGTCAGGATTAGCAGGCTTTTCGACAGGCAGACCGCGCACGAGCACGCGTTGCTTTTCTAAATAGTTGATAGCGTCCTCAGCTTTGGCCTTGGTGCTGTCGAAGATGAAGACGCGGCCACCGTGGGGATTGCCCAGCTCCTTCATTGGCATCAGGCGTACATAACCATGCTTTAGGGAAGCAAGGTAGCCGACAAGGTAGTCAGGGTCATCGGAGAGGCACAGCTCGGCGATGATGCCGGGAGCGTGAACGACCTTGGTGGCCAGCACGATGGCCTCGCGGAAGTGGTTCTTGCCGCTGCTGGTGCTGGCTGCACCCTCGGCGTCCATATAGGTGACGCGGATGCCGCGCTCATGGTCAGGCTCAAGGCGCTGGCTGGTGGCTACGTCGTAGAGCACTGCTCCGCGCATAGGGTGGTTGTGGCGCAAAAGGTCGATAAGCTCGTCAGCCTTGGCTTCTAAGTCCAGCTCGCAGAGCATAGAGCGCATAATCTGATATGTTCCTTGAACGGTTGGGGCAGGACGCTTGCTGACAGGCAGAGCGTCGAGATATTCGAGCTGCGTCGGCTTGACCTCTTCCATTTTGATGTTGATGAAGTCGGCGCGGCCAAGACCGTGGTGCAGAGCACGTTCGGTGAGGGCGCTGACAGCGCTGCTCACGGCATTCTGCGGAATAATGCGCTCGGCGCCGCTGACATGCAGGTCGTCTTTGGCTGCACGCATTTTTATACTATAGAGGGGCATGGCTAATCTCCTTTAGCTTCTTAATGCAGCAGCTCGCGTCAGCAGCTGCTGTGCCGGTTTGTAGAATACACTGGCAGCAATCGCGGTAAAAATCATCCCCGGAGCAGCTGCGGCGGTGAGTGCAACCCAGCTTACACCGGTAACCTGCCACAGCACGAGGCGAGCAGCGAAGGTTCCGAGCGGGCCGCTGATAGCGACGGTGAGCAGATTTGTACCGAGCAGGGCCATGGTGCCGCCGGCAACAACGCGGAACACCATCTGTACAAGTACGTTGATGATGTTGTGCATGCCGAGCATCATACCGAGCATACTTGCAAGGATACCTGCGATAATGTAGCGTTTAAAGCCGAAGCAGGCGCAGATGAGTACGGCGATTG
>OQVS01000027.1_pt1 | contig 60274 bp, 53 predicted proteins | sample 1691601 | NCBI WGS metagenome assembly OQVS01 (sample SAMN03418268, study PRJEB22391) | human gut metagenome | biome: human-gut; feature: organic feature; material: feces | host: Homo sapiens | place: Tanzania | collected 2013-01 | reverse complement strand
AATCTGGCGCTCTACCAACTGAACTACGCTCACCATGTTTAGGATTGCAAAGGTATGAATATTTTCTTACAATCCAAAATTTTCTGCAAGAAAAAAGAAAATTTTCGTTTGTTGGGCTCTTTCACTATATTTGTAGGTTGGAATTTGTATCAGAAATGACATTGTCATTGACCTGAGATAAAATTCTTTAAGACAAACGATTGGGACGGCTCCGGCGGCATTGGAAACTCCGGCGGATGCGTCGAATGAAACACAAGACAGATATTCGGAAAGTTATGGAAAATATAAAATGCCTTATTGTCGGCTCCGGTCCTGCCGGCTATACTTCAGCCATCTACACCGGGCGTGCCGGAATACAGACTGTCCTTTATGAGGGAATGGAACCGGGAGGACAGCTGACCACGACCACGACGGTCGAGAACTACCCGGGATTCGAAAACGGAGTCGATGCAAATATGCTGATGGCTTCAATGAAAGCTCAGGCTGCAAGGTTCGGCGCGGAAATCCGCAGCGGAAGAATCGCTTCGGCCGACCTTTCGTCCAGACCGTTCAGGCTGACTGACAGTGAAGGCAGGGAACTCGAAGCGGAGACATTGATCATAGCCACAGGCGCGACTGCGAAATATCTCGGACTTCCTTCAGAACAGAAGTTCAAGGGGCTAGGCGTGTCGGCTTGCGCCACATGCGACGGATTCTTCTATAGGAAGAAGGATGTTGCCGTAGTCGGCGGGGGAGACACTGCGTGCGAAGAGGCGACATATCTCTCAAACATCTGCAAGAAAGTATATATGATCGTGAGGAGGGATGTTTTCAGGGCTTCCAAGGCGATGCAGGAAAAAGTTTTGAACACTCCAAACATTGAAGTTCTTTGGAACTGCAACACTCAGGAGGTGCTTGGAGACGTGAACGGCGTTACCGGAGCCAGACTCGTCAGAAAAGATGGTAAGGTTTTTGATATCAGCATTGACGGTTTCTTTCTCGGCATTGGCCATCATCCGAATGCGGATCTGTTCAAAGAGTGGATTCATACTGATGAGAATGGCTATATAATCACTGAAGGAAAGTCTTCACGCACTTGTGTGGATGGCGTTTTCGCGGCGGGAGATGTGCAGGATCCTCATTACAGACAGGCAATTACAGCAGCCGCCTCAGGTTGCAGGGCTGCCCTCGATGTGGAAAAATTCCTCAATAGCCTGAAGTAGCACAGCTGGGAAACGGACCGGGCCTCGGGCCTGAAACCGGACAAGATAATTTATTAGAATATGAAAATAACAACTAAGGTAATTCTGGGAGTGTTCGCAGTATTGGCGGCTTCTTCATGCAAATCGCAGTACGATACGCTGTTGTCCAGCAATGATGTGGACACCAAATACAAGGCGGCATTCGATTATTTCAATAAAGGAAAGTATCAGAAATCTGCAGCGCTGTTCGAGTCAATGTCAGTGCTTACGGATGGTACGGAGCGCGACGACACTGTCCAGTATTACTGGGGCCTGAGCAACTACCGTTACAAGGACTATGTTACGGCAGAGGCCAATTTCAACCGTTTCGTGAACAACTTCCCGAGAAGCCCGTTTGCTGAGGAGGCCAGATTCCTGAGAATAGACTGCCTGTACAAATCCACATACAGATATGAACTCGACCAGGCACCGACAAAAGTTGCAATTGCTTCTATCAATGAATATGAGAAGGACTATGGCTCGAATCTCCACAAGGAGGATTGTGACGCCATGCTTAAGGACCTGAACGGAAGACTTGACAGAAAAGCATTCGAGGGAGCCCGCCTGTATTACAACATGGAGGACTATAAGGCTGCCAGAGTCGCTTTCCGTAATACATTGAAGGACAATTCAGAAAATATCTATCGTGAAGATATCCTGTATTACATTGCGAAATCTTCATACAAATATGCGCAGCTCAGTGTCGCTTCCAAGCAGAGGGACCGTTATCTTACCTTCATGGACGACTATCTGAACTTCGTGAGCGAAAATCCGCAGTCAAAGTATTCCAAGGAATTGAAGACTCTTTATAATCGCGCCCAGAAAGCTCTCGGCCACTACACAGGCACCGATGAAGATGCCGATGTAAAGGAAAAGGTCTTCGAGAAAGAGAGGAAGGCTGCCGAGAAGGCCGACAAAAAATCCAGATAAAAAAGTTTTGAAACAATCTTCGGCCGGCTTCAGTATATATTAAATGGAGGCCGATGATGGCAGAGGTTGCCATATGACCGGCCGATTAGATGACAATTTAGAATAGTAAAAGAATGGACAAGAAGAATGTACCTCAGAACACTATCACAAGGGATGTGAAGTATCTCGCTGCCCCGACAGGCAACATTTACGAGACAGTAGTTATTCTGTACAAGAGAGCTAACCAGATTGCCCTTGCCGAGAAGAAGGAACTTAACAAGAAGCTTGAAGATTTCAAGAACGACCGTGACTCGATGGACGAAGTTTTCGAGAACCGCGAGCAGATCGAAATCTCAAAATACTATGAGAGACAGCCTAAGCCTGTTCTTGTTGCCGTTTCAGAGTTCGAAAATGACGAACTGACTTACAGGATGGCCAAGAACGAGTCTGCTTCTGAGGCTGCTCAGCCGGAGGCTCTTGCCAAGAAACAGAAAAACGTCGAAGAGTAGGCAATGATTTGCTGATATGCTCAAGGCACTTCATATAAAGAATTACGTTCTGATTGACTCGCTGGATATCGGATTTCCGGCGGGTCTCGTGATTATTACGGGACAGACCGGTGCCGGAAAGTCTATACTTCTCGGTGCCCTTTCTCTCGTAATGGGCTCACGTGCAGACTCTTCCGTAATCGGAGCCGCAGGGGACAACTGCGTCGTGGAAGCGGAATTCGAAGTCAATGATGAAGATGGTACCTTGAGACAATATCTTGATGAAAACGAGATTGACTTCGACCCTGTCGACGGTAAAGGCCAATTGACAATCAGGCGTGTCCTGAATTCCAACGGCAGGTCCCGTTCCTTCGTAAACGATTCGCCGGCACCTCTGAAGGTGTTGTCAATGCTGTCGTCACGTCTCATTGACATCCACTCCCAGCACGAGACTATGTTGCTGCGCGACAAGCAGTTCCAGATGTCGATGCTGGACCACTTCGCAGGCGACAGCGGGCTGCTGCAGTCCTGCAGGACCAGATGGGAGCGCCTGACGGGACTGAGAAATGACCTTGATGAGGTCAATGCCAATCTGAGCAGGACCAATGCCGAGAAGGATTATAATCAGGCCCAGTTCGAAAGACTTGATTCCGCTCATCTGAAAGACGGTGAACTGGAGGAACTGGAAACCGAGCAGAAGCAGCTTGCCAATGCTGAAGAAATCAAGTCGTCACTTTATCAGGTGGAAAACTATTTTTCACTATCGGGAGATGATGCCCAGGATGACAGGATGTCGATAGACTCCATGCTTAAGGAGTCTTCCAGAATCCTGGACAAGCTGTCGTCATATATCCCTTCAGTATCTGCACTTTCCGAGAGAATCGAGTCGGCAAGGCTGGAACTCGATGATGTCCTGTCGGAAGTGTCTGATTTGGAAGCAGGTACGGAAATTTCGGATGAAAGGTTACAGGAAGTGGAAGAAAGGTTGTCCTTGCTTTATGACCTTCTGAAAAAGTATTCCTGCACTCAGGTTTCCGAACTTATCGAGTTGAGGGACAGGCTCTCTGAGTCTTTGGCTGACACCAGTGTACTTGAGGCCAGAAAATCAGCCCTTGAAAAGGAAATCGGGGAGGCGGAGAAAGACTTGGCTTCTGCATGTTCTGATTTGCATGACGCAAGGGCCAAGGCAGTGCCGAGTTTCTCTGAAAACATCTGTAACTCTATCCGTTCACTGGAACTCGACCGTGCCGTGTTCGACGTGGTTCTGGAACCGGGAAAACCCGGACCGGACGGCTCGGATACCATCCTGTTCCGCTTCTCTTCTACCGGAAAGTCTCCGGTGGACGTGGCAAAGTGCGCGTCAGGTGGTGAAATGTCGCGTATCATGCTGTGTCTCAAGGCGATGATGGCCCGCTACACCAATATGCCGTCAATGATTTTCGATGAAATCGATACCGGAGTCTCCGGTAGCGTGGCCGACAAGATGGGCTCCATGATTTGCTCAATGGGGGATTATATGCAGGTCTTCGCCATCACTCATCTTCCTCAGGTTGCGGCCAAGGGCAATGCGCATTATATCGTCACCAAGGATTTTGACGGTGACAGAGCCATATCATCTATCCGCAAGATTTCCGGCGAAGACAGGGTTATGGAAGTGGCCAGAATATTAAGTGGCTCCAGAGTTACCCCTGAAGCCATCGCAAATGCCAAATCTCTACTCGGCAAATAACCCTACCGCGTTCTCCATACGCGACGTTTCAGCCATAGCCTCTACGTTTTCTGCAAAGATATAAAAATCCCCCGAAATTTAACAACCTTGTTTAAAACATGTTTGTTAAATTTCGGAGTCCAAGTAGAGATTTCTATTTCTTTACAATTCGGATTGAGTAGTCCGGGCCATAGACGATGCGCCGCACACCTTCATTGACATAACCGCCGTTGCCAAGTTCTCTGAAGAGGAAATCCGTCTGCATCATTGCGGTATTGCCCATTCTGGCGACATTCTCCATCCATTTCTTGCCGTAAGTTGACTTCATCTTGATGAAGAAGTAGGCGAGGTCATATCCCTGAAAAGAGAACTGTGTTGGTTCCGTGTTGTAGAGCGCACGATATTCCATGAGGAAATGACGGACTTCAGGAGATTCATAATCAATGAAATATGATGTTGATACCCTTGTCTTCAGGTTATGGAGATTTTCAATGTCAATAGTCTCGAAAGAGCGGATCTTGGACGGGCTGTAAAGCACCACGTTATATTTTCTATAGACCAGCATGTCGAGGTTGCGCACTGCATCATTGACAAAAGCCTCGCTCTCGGAATTGATGATGACGCGGTTGGTTCCGGTTTTGGTCATCAACGCCGCAATTGCATTGGCCGCGTTTCTTCCTTCCAGAATGTTGTACGAGTATCTTGCGCAGGAGAGTGACGCGTCGCTGATGACTTCATTCATCAATGTTACCGAAGCGTTTGATGCTGCACTTTTCTCGCTGATTACCAGTACTTTGTCTCCGGAGTGGGTTTCGCTCTTAAGCCATTTCACCAGGTCTCTGTATTGTGTGCCCTGTGAGGTCGGAGCCTGAATCATGTTGCTGTGGGACTGGGCCAGGCCGGCTGTCCTGTGGTCGAGAGGAGAAATGATGTACGTTCCCTCCGGGGCGATTGACAATGTCTTGGAAACGGCATCTGAATTGACAGGGCCGATGGAGAAATCACTCGCCTTCAGCCTGTCTGAAGTTACAGGAATGTTCGAGCCTGAGATATCATAGACACTGAGGTCGGTACTTATGCCTTCCTTGCTCAAGTCCTTGACAGCCAGAAGGACACCGCTGTAGAAATCCATGTTGCTCTCGCTCGGACTGCTTGTGGAAGCCTTCATCGGCAACATCAGCAGGGCATTGACAGTAGCATTGGAAAACTTCAGATTCCATGAATTTTCGTTCTCTTCCTGGACTGTCTCGTGTGGTATTTCAGCCTTTTCCGTCTTTACGGGTGCCGTCTCGTGAGTCGCGTGGCTGTATTTTTTGGACGCCACCATTTCATTGACCTTTTCAGCTGAAGGAATGCGTATTTTCTGGCGACTCTTGAGTTTCGAGCTTGAAAGACCGTTGTAGGCCATGAGAATATCTTTCGGAACCGAATACTTGAATGCGATATCCTCAATGTCCTCGTACCATTTTGCCACGTGAATCGTGTGGTCGTCCTTCTTCTTCTGGTCAGCCTGTCTGGCATCCTGGTTCTTGGTGTCGGCAGGTTTTGCGGCGGTTTCCTGTTTTGCGGCAGTGCCGGTGACAGGAATCAGCAGTATGGTATTCTTCTTAAGGCCTTCCGTCTGGAGATGGCTCTCCGGATTTGCCTTGCAGATATCATCGACAGTAACCCCGTACGCCTTGGCAATGGAGAACAATGTCTGTTTCTCCATCACGACATGAGACCAGTATAGTTTTCCGTCTCCGCCTCTGACCTTTTCCTTGGAAACTGTTACTGGAGTCTGCACATAAGTCTGTGCAGCAGAGTAGTTTGCTGCTGTAAGGCTGAGCACGCACACGGCGGCTGATATGATTGTCTTTTTATTCATTTCGTCTATATTTTTTCAGCGAAACCGAGCAGAGTACTGCTGAATGAAGACCATGACAGCCTCTTCTTCTCCGCCCTGATCCTGTCTATGCAACTTTCCCGTATGACAGGGTCTCCGAAGTACCTGACTATTTCTTCCCGTATGCATTCAGGAGTCACTTCATCAGCGACAATTCCCGTTCCGGTATCCCCGATGGTGCTTTTCAGCCCTCCCACATCAGTGACGATCATCGGTACTTCGAAATGATATGACACTGAACTGATTCCGCTTTGGGTCGCGCTTCTGTACGGAAGCACAGTCACGTCAGCGGCTGAAAAATAATCCTTGACTTCCGAATCCTTTATATATTTCGGGAAGATGTGGATCCGGTCTTTTCCTCCGATGGTGTCAATGATTTTCTGATATGGTTCGAATGAACCGTATGGCTCACCGGCAATGATGATCTGATAGCTGTCATCCAGATTCTTGAATGCTTCGAGAAGGATGTCAAGCCCTTTGTATTGTCTTATGAGTCCGAAGAAAAGGATGTTCTTCTTTCCCGGCTGCAGCCCAAGCTGTCTTTCTGCGTCCTCTCTTTTCAGTTTTGCTCCGAAATGCGAGTAGAGCGGGTGCTGTTTCATCACATATTTGGCGTCGGGCTTCATTTTCAGCAAGTCAGACGTCACGGCGTCGCACATGGTGACGAAGCCGTCGCATCCTGCCAGAAAATATTTCGTGAAAGGAGTGTCGAAAAACCGCTCTTCATGAGGAATGACATTGTCGAGTATTCCTATTACTTTGCACCCTTTGCCTGCATGTCTGGCGACATATCCCAGTGAAGGGGCGAAATATGACATCCAGTATCTCATTATGAGGAGGTCCGGCTTCCATTCGCGGATGGCTTTGGCCGTCCGTATCCATGAAAGCGGGTTGGCAGTGTCCAGCAAGGCTGTGGATTCCACAGGCATAGCTTCATCGTCGGGTGTTACGTACTGTGTCTTACCCGGGAAAAGGAAATCCGGATACTGTCTCGTGAAGTTGAAGGCACGGACATTATCAGATTTGCCCAGTTCATTGTACAATGCTGCATTGAACTGGGCAATTCCTCCTCTGAAAGGATAAAAGCACGATAGAATCGCGATTTTCACGATCGTCTATGTTTAGTATTATTTGGAATCGTCCTTCTTGGAGCTTCCTGAATTCTTTGATTTATCCTTTACGTAAGCCTCGTTGAGCTTTACGATGATGTCTTCTGTCACGTCGAGACTGCTGTCACCGGCTGCTACAGGAGCAGGAAGGATGTCGCCCTGAGTTGCGAGAACCATCGCGTAGTGGTTCTCTGCTGCATATGCGTCGAGGAACTTCTTGATGGCGTTACCGATGTTGTTCATCATAACCTGCTGCTCTTCAGCGATTTCCTGGTTCTTCTGATTTGCGAAGTTGTTGAAATCGTTTCTCTGCTGCTCGAGTTTCTCTCCCTGAACCTCAGCTACTGAGCGTGTGATGAGACCTTTGTTGATCTTCTCCTGGAAAGAATTTACATCATTCTGAAGCTTGTTTCCACGTCTGTTGACTTCTTCCTGAATGCCCTGGGCCTTGGACTCCACTACAGATCTGAGGTCATTGGCCATGTCGTACTCGTTGAGTACTTTGTCAAGATTGAAATAAACAATCGCTCCGCTTTCTGCTGCAACTGCGCTATCTGTTCCTGCCTCTCCCTTCGCTCCTGATTTTCTGTCAGAAAAGTTTACGATTGCGAGCGCTGCCACAGCAACAAGAGCTATGACGCTGAGAATTAATGGTGTGTTCTTCATTGTTATTTAAAAATTAATATTTGCTATAAATTCCGCCGTCCGGAAGACGGCATAATGCCGCAAAGTTACTAAAATATTTTAATCTTCGACAGGTATGCCTGAATAGTTTTTTCAAGCCCCATGTAAAGTGCGTCGCAGATTATCGCATGTCCGATGGAAACTTCGTCTGTCCAAGGGATTGTACGGATGAAATATTCCAGATTCTCGAGATTGAGGTCGTGGCCGGCATTGAGTCCCAATCCGCATTCCCTCACTTTCTCCGCTGTCAGCAGATACGGCTTGATGGCCTCTTCCCTGCCTGCCCTGTAATTTGCAGCATAGGCCTCAGTGTACAGCTCCACCCTGTCAGCGCCGCAAACCGCAGCGGCTTCCGCCATCGCAGGGTTCGGGTCAATGAAAATTGACGTGCGGATGCCCTTGGCCTTGAACTCCTTGCAGATGTCTGTAAGGAAGTCCCGGTTCTTTATCGTGTCCCATCCGGCATTGGAAGTGATGGCATCTGCGGCATCAGGGACCAGTGTCACCTGTGACGGTACGATTTCATTGACAAGATCAATGAATTTAGGGATAGGGTTTCCCTCGATGTTCAGTTCGACATTGATGAGAGGCTTTATCTCTCTCACGTCGTTGTATCTTATGTGTCTTTCGTCGGGTCTGGGGTGTACGGTTATTCCTTCCGCACCGAAACTGACGCAGTCCACTGCAGCTTTCTCCACGTCAGGGAGATTGCCGCCTCTGGCATTGCGAAGAGTTGCGATTTTGTTTATGTTAACGCTTAATTTCGTCATAGTAGTAATCTATATGCAGACAAAAATAGATATTATTGTTCAAATATTGTAAAGAAAGTGCTAATTTTGAGACTTTCAAAGCGAAATAGCGATGCTTTTAGGCCTGTTTTTAAGAAATACCAGTCTGGTCGGCAATCTGCGTCTCCTCGATATGTTGAAAAAACTTGGAAAGGCGGGTTGCGATACATATTATATATATGATGACGATGAGGTCCGCGACGGAACAGATATGGTGCTCAGTGTCGGTGGTGACGGAACATTTCTGTCGGCATCCAAGAAAGTGGCCGGAACCGGAATCCCTGTCCTCGGAGTGAATCTCGGAAGGCTAGGCTTTCTTTCCGAAAATCTTCCTGAGGATGCGGCCGATGCCATCTTGTCGGGACGCTATGAACTGGAAGACCGCACGATGTTGAGCGTTTCGGTTTCAGACCAGAAGTTGAACAAAGACGTAGGGTTCTGCCCATATGCATTGAACGAAGTCACCATCCACCGCAGTGGGGCCGCGATTCTCGGCATCAATGTCAGGATGAACGGGGACAAGCTGCCGACTTGCTGGGCCGATGGCCTTATCGTTGCGACAAGTTCCGGCTCGACGGCATATGCCCTCAGTGCGGGCGGCCCGATATGCAGTCCGGATGCCAAGGTCCTCATTATCGAACCGATTGCGCCGCATAACTTGAATGTGCGTCCTCTTGTGGTCCCTGAATCTACGGATATCAGCATCACAATCTCGTCCAGGGATGATGAGGCCGTCCTTACGATGGACAACAGGAATTACACCATCAGGCCTGATGCTGAGGTAAAAGTCTCTGTGGCACAATTTTCGCTAAAACGTGTACGGCTTCCGAAATCCAGTTTCGTGAAGGCTCTCAAGAGCAAGCTGTTCTGGGGAGAGGATATCAGAAATAACGACGATTGATAATCAGATTTGCATTCAATGAACGAGGATAGAAGAATCCCTGCGCATGTTTCCATAATAATGGACGGAAACGGCAGGTGGGCCCGTGAACAGGGACATGAAAGAGTTTATGGACACAAGAAAGGTGTGGAAAGTGTCAGAGCCGTGACTGAGGCTGCCGCTGAAGCGGGGGTCAAGTATTTGTCTCTATATGCTTTTTCAGAAGAGAACTGGGGCAGGCCAAAGGAAGAGGTGGATTTTCTGATGCATCTGATGATGGATTCCATCGCTGCGGAAGTGGAGGCCCTCATAAAAAATGGTGTGAGGTTCCATGTCCTCGGAAATATCGCACGTCTGCCTAAGGCTCTTCAGGAGGCCATCGCCATGCTTGAGGAGAAGACTAAGGAAAATACCACCGTTGACCTCATTCTTTTTGTGAGCTACAGCGGCAAGTGGGACATCTTCCAGGCTGCAAAGAAATTTGCCGAGGAATACGGAAAAGAGGAACTTGACAAGATAGAGTCCATTGAAGACATGACAGCATTGTCGAAATACCTTGTCACGGATGGAATTCCTGATCCGGACCTTATAATCAGAACTTCAGGGGAGGAGCGTATCAGCAACTACCTTTTGTGGCAGGGAGCATACTCTGAACTGCTTTTCGTCAAGAAAATGTGGCCGGATTTCGGAAAAGAAGATTTCTTCGCGGCGCTTGACGAATATGCTGCCAGGGACCGCCGTTATGGAAAAGTGAAATAAATACCTTATATTTGTCAGATATTTTATTGGAGAATGAAAATTTTTAACCGGATATTATTCTGCCTGGCTGCGCTTATCCTTGTCCAGACCGTGGCTTTCGGACAGCAGAAGCACAGCTCGATAGAGGTGGATTATAATAACCCGCGCAAATATATTGTAGGCGGTATAAAAGTAGAGGGTAACCGAGCTTTCGGAGACAAGCAGATTCTGCAGCAGTCTGGTTTGAGGAAGGGAATGGAAGTGACTATTCCAAGTGACGACATTTCTTCTATCGTCACCAGGCTTTGGATGCAGAGATATTTCCAGGACGTGGCTGTCTATGTGGATTCGTTGTCGGCTTCGAAAGATACTGTTTTCCTCCGTCTTGCCATTCAGGAACGTCCGCGTGTGTCACGCTGGACTTTTACTGGCGTCAAATCCGGTGAAAAGAAAGATCTCCAGGAACGTCTGAACCAGAAACGAGGCGGCGAGTATTCCGACTATGTTGCCAAGACTTCCGTAGATATCATCAAGAGATATTATCAGGGAAAGGGATTCCTTGATGTCCAGGTGGAACCTCAGGTCCAGAAGGACAGTATCATCAAGAACGCGATCCGTGTCAATTATGCTGTTGACCGCGGTCCGAAGATTAAAATCAAGACTATCAATTTCATCGGCAATGACCACGTGAGCGACTACAAGCTTGCCAAGTCAATGAAAAAGACCAAGTCTGCCAAGATCTATAACTTCTTCAGCAGCAAGAAGTTCAATGAGAAAGAATATCAGAATGACAAGAAATCTGTCATCAGCGCCTTCAATGAGGCCGGTTACAGGGATGCCAGACTTCTGAAAGATTCCATCTATACGGTGAAACCGGGCCGTCTCGGCATTGACTTTACCTTCGACGAGGGAAAGAAATATTATTTCAGGAACATTACCTGGACAGGCAACTCCGTTTATACTTCTGACGCTCTCAATACCATCCTCCAGATTCAGAAAGGTGACGTGTATGACGTCGTTACGATGGAAAAACGGCTCCAGGGCGGCGGAAAGCAGGGAGATATGGACGTGTCCAAGCTCTATAGGGACAACGGATATCTCTTCTTCAATGTCCAGCCGGTCGAACTCAATGTCGCAGGCGACTCAGTGGACGTGGAGATGCGCGTAGCGGAGGGAAAACAGGCAACATTGAACAATATCATCATCAATGGCAATGACCTTACCAATGAGAGGGTAGTGCGCCGTCAGGTGTTCACCAGACCTGGCTATCTCTTCAGTCAGAGTGACTTCGAGAGGTCAATCCGAGAAATCGCATCTCTCGGCCAGTTCGACCCTGAGGCAATCACCGACCCTACCAAGGGTTACTCTATCCTGCCTGACCAGAACAACAATACTGTAGATATAGTATATAATGTTACTGAGAAGCCTTCCAGCCAGCTGGAACTTTCCGGAGGTTGGGGCGGCAAGACATTCGTCGCGACTGTCGGCGTAAGCTTCAACAACTTCTCTACCAGGAGGATGTTCGACAAGTCGGCATGGCGTCCGGTTCCGCTCGGAGATGCCCAGAACCTTGCTTTCAGATTCCAGACCAGCGGTACCTACTATTCTTCGCTCTCAGCAAGTTTCGTGGAGCCATGGCTGTTCGGAAAGAAACCTACATCACTCAGTCTCTCAGCTTATTACAGCCGTCAGACGAACTCATACCTGATGTGGAATATTCTCAACAATGACAAGCAGTTCGAGGTGTACGGATTCTCTGCAGGTATCGGAAACCGACTGAAATGGCCTGACAACTATTTCGTATTGTATAACCAGCTCAGCTGGCAGACATACAAACTGAGCAACTGGTTCTCCAACTACTTCATCTTCGATGACGGAGTTTCCCACAATCTCAGTTATACTCTCGGAATTTCCAGAACTTCCACCGACCAGCAGATTTATCCTAGACAGGGTTCTGACATTTCGTTCTCCGTGCAGCTGACCCCTCCATTCTCTCTGTTCAGAAAGAAGGACAAGGGTATCCTCGACGCACAGGGAAATCCTACGAAGGTCGGCAGCTGGAGAGACATAAACTACAACAACTGGTCTTCACAGGACAGATACAAATGGATCGAGTATCACAAGTGGTCATTCAAGGGCTCTCTCTATACGAAACTTGTCGGTGACCTCGTGCTCATGACAAGGGCCCAGTTCGGTTACTTGGGCTACTATAACAGAAAGTGGGGCTATTCTCCATTCGAGGGCTTCCTCGTCGGAGGTGACGGTATGTCCGGCTACAACTCCTACGGTTCTGAGGTCATTGCGCTCAGAGGTTATGAGAACTACTCATTGACTCCTACCGCCATGACGACTTACAGTTCCAACGGATACTCTTACGCAGGTAACGTTTATGACAAATTCACTGTCGAACTCCGTTACCCTGTTGTAATGCAGCCGCAGTCGACTATCTTTGTACTTGCATTCCTCGAAGGAGGTAACTGCTGGTCTGACATCCGTGATTTCAATCCGTTCCAGATCAAGCGTTCTGCCGGTGTCGGCGTGAGGGTTTATCTTCCTGTCATCGGTCTCCTCGGAATCGACTGGGGATATGGATTTGATGACAAGGTCAACGGAAAGGGCCAGTTCCACTTCCTCATCGGACAGCAGTTCTAGAAGACTGGCATTGATTTGAAGAAAACAAAAAATTTGATAGATATGAAAAGAATCATTTTGATCGCTGTGGCTGCATGTGCAGCTCTTACAGCATCCGCACAGAACCTCAAGTTCGCGCATGTTAATTTCAATGAGCTCGTTATGCTTATGCCTGCAGCTGACTCTGCAAGAGCACAGATTGCCGCTTCTCAGCAGGAGGCTCAGGATACATACAAGAGCATGACTGATGAGTTCCAGGCAAAATACACTCAGTATCAGCAGAAGAGTTCTACCTGGACACCTGCTATCCGTGAGAGCAAGGAGAAGGAACTTACCGATATCCAGAACAGGATCGAGGAGTTCAACCAGTCTATCCAGCAGGAACTTCAGCAGCAGCAGAACCAACTCATGGCTCCTATCCAGCAGAGAGCTATCGAGGCTGTGAACAAACTTGCAAAGGCCGGCGGATACATTTATGTGTTCGAGCAGAGCGCAATGCTTTATGTTGATCCTGCGCAGAGCACCGATCTTACTCCTGCAGCAAGAAAGGCCCTGAATATTCCTGAGGGAAGAACCTTGGAGTCTCTCCAGCAGGAACTCCAGGCACAGGCACAGACTGCACAGCAGTAATGGTCCCGACGGCTGAGTCCGAAAATTGAAACATAACAGAGGGCACCCTGAACGCATGTTTGGGGTGCCCTCTTCATATTATTTCCATTTTCTTACGAATTATTATTGATTTAACGTTTTTTATTATTAGATTTGCATTGACGGAATGAGTTTCTTTAACAATTATAAGGAAAATCGTGACGTCTGTAAGTTTTTTTCTCATGTCAGGTCTGCTTTTTGCGGTCAGATATGAAGAACTGGACGAAACAAGTTATACCAAAAAACCATAATTAGTAATACAATGAGAACAGAAGAATTAATGGCCAAACTTCAGGCCAAGTACCCAACAGAGAAAGAATATCTCCAGGCTGTACGCGAAGTGCTTGAGTGCATTGAGGACGTTTATAACCAGCATCCGGAATTCGAGAATGCCAAGATTATCGAGCGTCTCGTAGAGCCGGACAGGATGATTACATTCCGTGTTACATGGGTAGATGACAACGGAGTTGTTCAGACCAATACAGGATATAGAGTTCAGTTCAACAATGCTATCGGACCATACAAGGGAGGTCTTCGTTTCCACCCTTCAGTAAACCCTTCAATTCTTAAATTCTTGGGCTTCGAGCAGACATTCAAGAACTCTCTTACAACATTGCCTATGGGCGGTGGCAAGGGTGGTTCAGATTTCAACCCTAAGGGAAAATCAGAGGGTGAGATCATGAGATTCTGCCAGGCATTCATGCTCGAGCTGTGGAGAAACATCGGTCCTGACATGGACGTTCCTGCAGGTGACATCGGTGTCGGCGGACGTGAGATTGGCTTCCTCGAGGGAATGTACAAGAAACTTACACGCGAACACAATGGTGTGCTCACAGGAAAGGGCATCTCTTTCGGCGGTTCACTTATCCGTCCTGAGGCAACAGGCTTCGGCGCTGTTTACTTCCTCCAGCACATGCTTCATAACCACAAGGCAGACCTCGACATCAAGGGCAAGACCGTTGCAGTTTCCGGTTTCGGTAACGTATCATGGGGTGCCTGCGTAAAGGCTACTGAGCTCGGCGCAAAGGTTGTTGCAATTTCAGGTCCTGACGGAGTCATCTACAACCCTAACGGAATGACCAAGGAGAAACTCGACTATATGCTTGAGCTCCGTGCAACCTGCAACGACGTTGTCGCTCCATTTGCAGAGAAATTCCCGGATGCAACATTTACCCCTGGCAAGAAGGCTTGGAGCATCAAGTGCGATATCGCCATGACTTGCGCATTCCAGAACGAAATGTCCAAGGAGGATGCTGAGGAACTCATCGCAAACGGTACATGGTGCTGCGTAGAGGTTTCCAACATGGGTTGCCAGCCAGGAGCCATCGAGGCATTCCAGAACGCCAAGATCCTCTTCGCACCTGGTAAGGCGGTGAACGCAGGTGGTGTTGCAACATCAGGTCTCGAGATGACCCAGAACGCAATGCACCTCAGCTGGACAGCTAAGGAAGTTGACGAGAAACTCCATGGCATCATGGACGCTATCCATACCTCTTGCGTTAAATACGGTACTCAGCCGGACGGCTATATCAACTACGTTAAGGGTGCCAACATCGCAGGCTTCATGAAGGTTGCTGAGGCTATGCTTGCACAGGGCGCTATCTAATAAAGTCACAGGGCAGGAAATACAAGTCCTCCCGATATGACAACAGTATAATGTGTGATGGGGGCATTTCATAGGAATTGTCCCCATCATCTTTTTTAAGACTGCTAACGTTTGTTATATCTGCAAAAATTCCTAACTTCGCACTTTGTTGTTGCTGAAACCTTACAGGTGCAGCATACCGCATAACTGACAATAGTATTATTCAAAAACACAAGATGTCAACTGAAACAGTTAAACCAGCTGCGGCATTTCCTGTAAAGAAGCTCATAATGCTTCTTCTTACCATTGCCGTATTTCTTTTCTTCTGGTTCGTTCCAAGGTCATTCTTTGGCGTGACCGACAACGGAACACCGATCCTTTCAATTATCGAGCAGAGAACAGTGGCGATTTTCGCACTGGCAGCATTGATGTGGATGTTCGAAATCCTCCCGACGTGGGCAACGTCCGTGACTGTCATCGTCGTTCTGCTGTTCACCATCTCGGACAGCTGTCCATTATTCCTGAGGAATGTGGGTGCTGACCCTGCTGACATGGGAACATTCGTAAGCTATAAGGCCCTTCTGGCCGCATTCGCCGACCCTACCATCATGCTGTTCCTCGGAGGATTCCTCCTTGCGATTGCAGCGACAAAGGTCGGTCTGGACGTACAGCTAGCGAGAGTCCTTCTGAAACCGTTCGGAACAAAGCCTAAATTCGTCCTTCTCGGATTCCTCATGGTTATCGGCGTATTCTCAATGTTCATGAGCAATACTGCTACGGCCGCCATGATGCTTACCTTCCTGGCACCTGTCCTCAAGACTCTTCCTGCCAGCGAGAGAGGCCAGGCCGGTCTTGCATTGGCAATTCCTGTAGCTGCCAACCTCGGTGGTATCGGAACTCCTATCGGAACCCCTCCTAACGCGATTGCCCTCGGATATCTGACAGAGACAATGCATCAGAGCATCGGTTTCGGCGAGTGGATGCTTATCATGGTTCCTTACGTTATCGTGATGCTTCTTTTCGCATGGATTCTCCTTCTCAAGCTTTTCCCGTTCTCATCTGACAAGATTGAGCTCAAGATAGAGAATACCAGGAAACCGGATGCGAAGACATATATCGTTTGGGTAACATTCGCAGTGACAATTCTCCTTTGGGTGCTCGACAGATACACCGGCATCAATGCCAATGTCGTAGCCATGATCCCGGTCGGCGTATTCTGCGCGACAGGCGTCATCACTAAGGAAGACCTCAAGAACGTTGAATGGAGTGTCCTCTGGATGGTAGCCGGCGGTTTCGCCCTCGGTATAGCATTGAACAAGACAGGTCTCGCTGAGAACCTCGTCCAGTCTATTCCGTTCGCATCATTCAAGCCGCTCGTTATCCTTATCCTTTCAGGTCTCCTCGGATACGCGATGTCCAACTTTATCTCGCACTCGGCAGCTGCCAGCCTTCTCGTGCCTATCCTCAGTGCGGTAGGTGTCGGAATGGGTGACATGCTCGGACCTATCGGCGGTGTCAAGGCACTTCTCGTCGGAGTTGCACTTTCTACCTCAGTTGCGATGCTTTTCCCAATCAGTACGCCTCCAAACGCGATTGCCCACTCTACAGGTCTTATCCAGGTAAAGGATATGACGAAGGTAGGTGCCATCATCGGTGTCGTCGGACTTGTACTTGGTTACGCAATATTGATTTTCATAGGATTCTAATGAAAAAAAGTTTTATTACACTGGCAGCCGTTGCTCTTCTTGCACCGGCTGCTGTGGCTTTTGCTTCCGAGCCTGCTGCTGAGACAGCCAAAACAGAGAAGCCAGCTCACTTCAAGTTCTACGGTTTCATCCGCAACTACTTTGCCTTCGACTCACGCGACAGCAAGGCAGGAACCAAGGACCTGTTCTATTATCTCCCGTTGGACGAGTCTCTCAATGCCAACGGAACTGATATCAATGCCGATCCTTCATTCCGTTTCCTCGCCATCACTTCCCGTCTCGGACTTGACGTGAAGGATTATCAGATCGGAAAGACCAAGGTCGGCGCCAAGGTGGAAACTGACTTCTATTGCATGAACGGCAATGTTGCAGTCCTCCGTCTCCGTCAGGCTTATGCCACATTGGGATGGGACAATCTCGGAAACGACGGAACCCAGAGTACTTCCCTCAAAATCGGTCAGGCATGGCATCCGATGGCTGCCGACCAGCCTTATGTCATTGACCTTGAAACAGGTACCCCTTTCAATGCATTCAGCCGTACACCTCAGGTGATGGTCGATCACAACTTCTCCAAGAACTTTGCATTGACCGCAGGCGTTCTCTGGCAGATGCAGTATCTTTCGACCGGTCATAAGGGCGCTTCTGACGCTTATATCAAGTATTCATGCACTCCTGAGTTCTATGCCGGTCTGACAATGAAGACCAATCACGGCTTCCTTGCACGTGTCGGCGCTGATGTTCTCAGCATCAAGCCTAGAGTGAGAAATGCGGAAGGAGAGAAAGTCTCTGACAGAATCACCACTGTAAATCCTTATGTATATGCGCAGTATGGCTCCCGCGATTTCTCCATCAATGCCAAGGTCATCTATGCGTCAGCAGGTGAGCATATAAACATGCTTTCGGGATATGGCGTGACCAAGGTGGAGGCTGACGGTTCATGGGATTATGCTCCATTGCACAGCACCGCATCATTCCTTTCAGTGAAGTATGGCCGCAAGGTCCAGGTGCAGGGCATGGTCGGATACATGAAGAATCTCGGAACATCCAAGGCCCTCTATGAGGACGCCGCTCATCCCGGATATACAAGCACCAGCAACGTATATATCAGCGGCAACGGTTTCCACAACCTTAACCAGCTTATCCGTGTGACCCCTACTGTGGTCTATAACCTCGGCAAGCTTTCATTTGCCCTTGAGTATGACATCACTGCTGCACAGTATGGAAAGTATGCTGTGGCCGGTCATGTGAACTCTTCCAACGGACTCGTTGACGGTGATCTCCACTGGGTTACCAACCACCGTCTTCTCGGAATGGTGAAATTTACATTCTAATCTGATGGACAAGGAACTTCTGATTTCCAGTATCCGGTCGATTCCGGATTTCCCGAAAAAAGGCATCCTCTTCAGGGATGTCACGACACTGTTCAATAATGCAGATGCCTTCAGGGAAGCTGTAGATGCCATTTATGAACTTTATAAGGACAAGGGCATCACTAAGGTGGCCGGTCTCGAATCCCGTGGATTCATTCTGGGTGCAGCATTGGCCTACAGATTGGGTGCGGGTTTCGTCACAATCCGGAAACCCGGGAAACTCCCTTGCGACACATATTCTGAGGAATATATGAAGGAGTACGGAACAGATACTCTTGAAATACATACAGATGCATTGACTTCGGACGATGTGGTTCTGCTGCATGACGATCTGCTGGCGACAGGCGGTACTGCCGTGGCAGCATTGAACCTCATACGCAGATTCTCGCCGAAGGCGATTTACGCGAACTTCATAATAGAGTTGGCAGAATGTGACGGAATGTCGGCGATGCCGTCCGATATTGAGACAACTGCTTTGTTGAAATTATAGTTTAGGGGCTGGCTGGAGTTGTATCCCGGTCAGCCTCAAATCATTCCGGGGCGCCGGAGTGAATTTGCCGCCAATGACGGATTACTTATCAATTCATACAAACAAACTTATGTTTAAAAAAACCTTTTTTGCTGCTGTTGTAGCACTGATGGCGTTCTCGCAGATGGCGAAAGCGCAGACTAACCTCCAGATCTTTTACGACTTCGGCCGTGATCGTAAACAAGTTACCACTACCCTAGAAGGCTTCTATGGGGACAAATGGGGTAACACATTCTTCTTCATTGACTATGACTACAAGGCAAAAAAGGAGGATGGCAACAAAGCGCCATGCGGAACCTATTTCGAGATTGCACGCTGCCTGAATTTCTGGCAGGACAGCAAACTCGCTCCTCTCAGCCTTCATGTGGAGTACAACGGCGGTGTATATAGCGCATATAACATCAACCACGCCTTCCTCGGAGGTCTCGACTGGTTCATCCACAGCAAAGATTTCAAGAACACATTGAACCTCAAGGTTCTCGGCAAGTATATCGTCTATGACAAGGCTACCGACGGAAGCAGACCTCACAGCAAGGTGCCTATGCAGTTCACCGCCGTTTGGGGCATGCAGGATCTTTTCAATGTCAAAGGACTCAGATTCAGCGGCTTTGCTGATTTCTGGTGGCAGAACCACTCAGTAGCGAAGATCGACGGAGACGGCAACTTCAAGATGGATACCTGGAAGACTTCCGATATCGTGTTCATCACCGAGCCTCAGCTCTGGTATGCTGTCGGACAGCACTTCGGCGTGGACAACCTCAATGTCGGTACCGAAATCGAGCTCTCTTATGACTTCGGTTCAGGCAGCGGTTTCTGGTGCCGTCCATGTCTGGGTGTAAAATGGGTATTCTAATCATTGACGGACAATGAACTCGTTCATACAGAAGACTTTCGGTATGGATCCCGCAAAGCACAGCATCCGTACCGAGATTATCGCGGGAATCACCACATTCCTCACGATGGCATATATCCTTGCCGTCAATCCTAGTATTTTCGGGGCGCTCGCTGCCCAGGGAATGCCTACAGACGCAGTATTTACTGCTACCGCACTCGCAGCCATCGTCGGCTGTCTGGTAATGTCCATCTATGCCAAGAAGCCTTTCGGACTCGCTCCGGGAATGGGCCTCAATGCTTTCTTCGTGTTTACCGTCTGTCTCGGAATGGGACACTCATGGCAGATGGCATTGACAGCGATCTTCCTCGAAGGTGTTCTTTTCATCCTGTTGACAATTACCAATGTGCGCAAGCTCATCGTGGATGCGATTCCGATGAATCTCAAGCGCGCAATCGGTGCAGGTATCGGTCTCTACATTGCTTTCATCGGCCTCAAGTCTGCCGGTATCATTGTCAGCAGTGACTCGACCTCAGTAACCCTCGGCCCGCTTTCGGACAGCACCTCCATCCTTGCCATAATAGGACTCCTGCTTACCTCTGTCCTGGTTATCCTCAAGGTCCGCGGAGGAATGCTTCTCGGTATCCTTGTGACCACAATCATCGGCATACCTATGGGTGTTACCCATTTCAACGGCCTTCTTTCGACACCTCCTTCCATTTCCTCGATTTTCTGCCAGTTCGAATGGTCTCAGATTTTCTCGTGGGACATGGTTGCCATTGTGTTCACCTTCCTCTTTATTGACATGTTCGACACCATCGGAACTGTTGTGGGCGTGTCCGTAAAGTCCGGAATGGTCGATGAGAAAGGCAATGTGGACGGCATCAACAAGGTGCTCATGGCCGATGCAGTAGCTACAGTAGCCGGTGCCATGTTCGGTACCAGTACTACCACAACATACATCGAGAGTGCTTCCGGCGTTTCAGAAGGCGGCCGCACAGGCTTGACTTCATTCACGATCGCCGTATGCTTTGCAATCGCCCTGCTGTTCTCGCCTCTGTTCCTCGCCATCCCTGGCGCTGCTACGGGCCCGGTCCTCTTCATCGTAGGTGTGATGATGGCAGCTCCTGTCAAGGAAATTGACTGGGAGGACTATTCCGAGGCTATCCCTGCCTTCGTGACAATGCTGCTCATGCCTCTCGCATACAGCATTTCTGACGGAATCATGCTCGGTATGATTTCATACGTAGTGATCAATGCCCTCACAGGCAAATTCAAGAAGGTTTCAGTTACGATGTGGATACTTGCGGTTCTCTTCGTCCTGAGATACGTACTTATGAGATAATAACGTACAGTTCGATATTCGGCCCGTTGCGCACTCCAATCAGTTTGCAGCGGGCTGATTTTTTTTGTATATTTGTCTTGATAACACCCTAAAATGCTATAGCCATGTCAATACTGAAGAAAATGCTCGTCAGGCTTCCTGTCAAGAAATCTTATCTCAAGATGGCTTGGGATGCAACTGCAAAAGGCCAGCGGGAACTTGCACTGCATCTCTTTAAGCTGGCTTACGAACAAGAGACAGACCCTGAAAAGAAGGCCGAAGCCGCGTGGAATGTATATGTTGACTGCAAGAACAATGAGAAATATCACGAGGCTTATCTGTGGTGCGAAAGGACTGCAAGACTCGGTTTCGTGAAAGCGATGCGGATTCTGGGGAAGGCATATTTCTATGGTCTCGGGATTGTCCCGAACTATCGTATTGCCGCGAAATGGTTCAAGTCGGGGGCTGACCTCGGGGATGCCTCCTGCATCAGACTTTTGGGAGAGTGTTATGTCCAGGGCAAGGGCGTAAGGACCAATGAGAAAAAGGCTTACGAGTATTTCAGCCAGGCCTACGGACTTGGTGAACCTGGCAGTTATTATTGGATGGGACTGGCATACCGTTTCGGCGGAGCAGGTTATGAGGCAAACATCCCGAAAGCTATGGAAATATGGCAGGAGGGACAGTCCAACTCGCGTTGTCTCAATGAGTTGGGCAAGTGCTACTTTTGGGGTGAATGTGTGCCGAAAGACAAGGATATGGCTTATCAGTACTTCAAGAAAGTCTCCGACCAGGGAAAGGATTTCGCGGATGATTACCTGTCTCCGGACAAATCCTCTCTTAGGAGTGAGGCCGAAGTGGAAGCCTTGATTAATTACCGATGAATATTTTCAATCCGGAACACGACTTGTGTATGGCCAACGGTGACGCGAACTTCGTGCCGCCGTTTTCCGCATTGGAATTCGGCAGGGATTGTGCCGGACTCACTTCATATATCCAGAAGGCAGGCGATGGTGAAACAGTCCCATGGGGCTGGGATGCCGTTCTTAAACAACGTCTTGTAAGACAGGGCGTTCCCGTGTCGTCCCTGCCTTCGGACGAGGCGCTCGATGAAATCCGCCGGCTGTCGCGCAGAGGAATTGCGGCTGCCGCCGGGGCTTTTGTCAATGCCAATGTGCCGAATCCCCTGTTGAGGCCGGACGGCTTCGTGAAAGAGGTCTTCAGCGTGGAGGATGCAGTCTCGGCTGTGGATGAGTTTTCCGATGCCGTTTTCAAGGCTCCGCTCTCAGGCAGCGGCAAGGGCCTCAGGTGGGCCAGGCGTGGAGAACTGTCAGCCAGTGATTTGGGCTGGTGCAAGAACATCATCGCCAGGCAGGGGAGTCTCATGGTGGAAAAACGTCTCGAAGTCGTGCAGGATTTCGCCATGCTGTTCCATGTGGGACCTTCGGAAGATGGAGGGAATGCCGTAAACTTCGAAGGGTATTCCTTGTTTTTCAATGATAACGGAATCTACAAGGGAAATGTCCTTTCCGATGACTCGCATATACTTTCCGAGCTCTCAGGATACGTTCCGGAAACGTTGATTGTCAATGTCAAAGCAGCATTGACCTTATTCCTGGAGCGGGAATTTTCGGGCCGGTATTCCGGCTTCGTAGGCGTCGATATGTTCATTTATCGGGAGGCGGGACAATCTTCTTTCCGGCTTGCGCCGGTGGTCGAAATCAATGTCCGTATGACGATGGGGCTTCTGGCGAATCGGGTTTACGGGCGTCTCGGGCGTGATTTCGGGGACGGGCGTTATGTCATGACGGTGGAGTTTTCGCCGCGTGAGGGAGAACTCTATTCCCGCAGGTCGTCATATCTGTTGGCATTGACAAAAATTACTCCCTCCACAAAATACGCCGTCGTCGTGAAGGAACGTTGATGTGGAGGGTGTGAAAGATTCCCGCTTCCGGGTCTGGGCCGCTAGTCTTCAGGATATGGAGCGAAATCTGATTTCTGGGCTCCGCAGACCGGGCATTTCCATGAGTTAGGGATGTCCTTGAAAGGAGTTCCCGGTTTTATCCCGCTGTCGGGATCTCCCTCAGCCGGATCGTAAATCCATCCGCATCTGAGGCATTCGTACTTCATCTGTTCTTTAGCCATAATGGATTTGATTATTGTTAATGTGCTTAAATATAAGCAATTAGGATGAATTATCCAAATTCAGGGGAAATTGCGGGTGATATGGACGTCAGGTGCGAATGTCTTGTGCTTTGGCACTTTACGTGAAAAATCATATCTTTGTCTTTATCGGGGACACTTTGTCTGACCAAGTGCGTGTACTGAACCTGTCGCAGAATGGTCTATAACCCCCTTGAATAATCGCCTTGTCCCGGCAACGGAGATTGGCATTGACCTAAGCCTTGAACGGAGACTTTGGCGAGAAGTGATTGACTAAACAGAACAGAATGGGACGATTGTATGACCTCCTTATGAAGGACTACCGCTTGAAGGAAGGCCTGAATGCATGTATCAACTGCGGTACCTGCACGGCCATCTGTCCTGCGGCCGAGTTCTATCGATATGATCCGCGCAAGATCGTGGACATCGTCCAGAGCAAGGACGATGAAGAAATCGAGAAACTGCTGAAGAGTGAAACCATCTGGTATTGCGGCGAGTGCATGAGCTGCGTGACGAGATGTCCGCGCAAGAATGCACCCGGCCTCATAGTAATGGCCTTGAGGAACCTTTCCATCGAATTGGGCTATTTCGTGGAGTCGGAAAAAGGTCGCCAGCAGTGCATCCTGACCAAGGATTTGTGTGCGAATATCCTGGACTACGGCTATTGTGTGTATCCGCGCCGTTTCGATTACGCGGGACATCCTGAGGCCGGAAGAGTCTGGGAATGGGAGGAGAAGCATCTGGATGACGTGTTCGAAAGGCTTGGCGGAAATCTGGACGGAGACGGTCCCGGAGCCATGAGGCGTATTCCGCAGGAAGACCTTGACGAACTCAAGCGTATATTCGACGAGACCGGTGCTACGGAAAGAATGGAAAAAGTACGTGCCGCCGGACTGAGGAAGGCCGCGGAGATGGGCCTTACCGAAGAAGAATTCATGCAGAAAATATATACGGACAGCGATCCGAAACACTTAAACCGATAGCCCTCAATGATTTACGAAGGCAAACAAAAAATCTGGTCAGACTACCAGAAAGATATTCCGGACGATCACTATTTCTACGTCCGCAGTTGCATCAGACAGAGTTTTTTCCCGGCTTCCGAGGCGGCTTTCCTGAAGATTACCAGACAGGAGCTGGGCAAGGATATATTTGAGACCGAGCATCATACGACATGCGGAGGCATTGCCTATCACTCGGATACCATCCCGCAGGAAACGGCGATGACAATCATAGCCCGTCAGTTTGCATTGATGGCGAAAAACGGCTATGAGAACTATGTCTGCTCCTGCATCACCTCCTTCGGACTCTATTGCGAGACGATGGAGACTTGGCGCGAGTTCCCTGAACTGGAGGCAAAGGTGCGCGAAAACCTTTGGAAAACCTGCAAACTCGAGTTCGCCAAACCGAAGGTCCTCGTCCATGCCAGCGACCTGATCTACAAATACCGCAACCTCATCGCCGCGCAGGCTAAGCATAAACTTGTCAATGTCCATACGGGGCGCCCTCTCCGCGTCGTGGAGCATATCGGCTGCCATTATTCCAAGATGTTCCCTTCCAAAGGAGTCGGCGGAGCGGAATATCCTTATGTCCTTGTCGGAATGATAGAGGCATGGGGAGGCGAAATCATTGACTATCCTGAGAGGCGTCACTGCTGCGGATTCGGTTTCCGCCAGTATCTCGTGAAGGGTAACCGCGGATATTCATTGTCCAATACCCACAAGAAATTCGAGAGCATGGAGCCGTACCAGCCTGACCTTATCATCACCAACTGTCCTGGATGCCCTTATTTCCTCGACAGATGGCAGTATGTCATCGCCGAATCCACCGGCAAGACCTACGGAGAGAACGGGCATGGAATTCCTGTCCTGACCTACGAGGAGGTTGCAGGACTGGTGCTCGGATATGACCCGTGGGATCTGGGCCTTCAGACCCATCAGGTCGGCCCGGAACCGCTTCTGGACAAGATGGGCATCGAGTATGACCCTGCCCGCAAGTTCCTCGGCAAGGATGGCAAGGATATCGGACGTCCTGAGTCCTGTATGTATTTGAAGTAGTTACGAACACAGTTATGAAAAATAATATTCTCATTATAGGCGGAGGTCCTGCGGGACTCGAAGCGGCATCAGGACTTCAGAGACTGGGGTACAATGTCATATTGATAGAAAGGTCGTCCATGCTTGGCGGTCATCTTGCGTCCTGGGACAGATTGTTCCCTGACGGGGTTTCTGCCCGCGAGACACTGAAAGGCCTGCTTGCACAGATGGATGGTGTCAAGTGCTTCACTGATACGGAAGTACGCTCCATCAACAGGCTGGAGAAATCTTATAATGTCATCCTTTCCAATGGTATCACGGTGCTTGCCGATGCGGTGCTGGTGGCCAGCGGTTTCGACCTTTTCAAGGCCGAGAAGAAGGAGGAATACGGCTACGGAATCTATGACCACGTTGTTACCAATGCCGATTTGGAGGCCTGGTTCAATGCCGGTCCTGATTCCGATACCAGGATTGACAAGCCTAAAAGAATCGGTTTCGTTCATTGTGTCGGCTCGCGTGACGAGAAGTCGGGCTGCCGTTCATGCTCGAAGGTCTGCTGCGCTACGGCCGTCAAGCAGGCTTGCGAGATGAAGCAGGCATTCCCTGACGCTCAGGTGTATTGCTTCTACATGGACCTGAGAATGTTCGGCCGTCACTATGAGGATCTCTATCTCAGTGCACAGAAGGATTACAGTGTGCGTTTTATCCGTGGACGCGTTGCGGAAGTGTCTGAAAATGTGGATGGCAGCCTCTTGGTGAAAGCTGAGGATACCGTTGCGGGAAAGCCGTTGAAAGTGACGCTCGACCTGCTCGTGCTGATGGCCGGAATGAGACCTTCGGCTGCCGGAAAGAGGGTAGGGAAGCTGTTGGAAATGCCGATGGAAGAGGACGGCTTCTTTGCTGTGCGTGACAGTATTCTGGCAGGACAGCGCAGCGGATTGCCTGGAGTTTTCCTTGCAGGTGCCGCTACCGGTCCGAAGACATTGCCGGAAACAGTTGCGGAGGCCAGGGCTGCTGTCGTGGAAATTGACAGATATTTGTCCGACATATTTCCTGATGTTAAGAATTACAAGACTTTGGTTCGAGAAAGATGGTAGATTTCGGTTTCGGTCTGGTCCCAAGCTCCAGAATCAATCTTGACTTGTTCGACAAGGAAAAGTTCGAAGAGTTGGCTGCAATTGAGCCTGATGTCCGCAAGTGTATGGCCTGCGGAAGTTGCGCTGCGGTATGCACGGCCGGAAAGTTCGTGCGCACCAGCGTCAGGGAAGCCATTGAGGAAATTTTCAATGCCCATCCGGATAAGGCTCTTGACCTCCTGAAGTCGTGCCAGTTGTGCGGGAAATGCACGATGGTATGTCCGCGTGGCATAAACACTCGTCATCTTATCCTGTCCATCGCTAAAATCTACGGAACGAAATGACACCATTATACATATTGCCGCTTCAGACTGCGCCGGAAGTCATTGACAGAATCCCTTCCGGTTACAGCAATTTCGTGATTCCGTTCGTGATCGGCATCAGCTTCATGCTGATTTGGCTGACTGTCGGACTCTTCAGGCTTATGGCCAAGATTCCTGCCCGGGACAGACGCCGGCTCTGGAAGTCGTTCTTCATCCCCAAGATTGCCCTCAAGAATATCAAGGACCTGTTCTGCGACTGTCTTTTCCATACCAAAATCTGGAAACGCAAGCCGCTGCTGGGTTATATGCATTCCGCGATTGCATTCGGATGGTTCATGCTCATTGTCCTCGGACATCTCGAGGTGGCCCTGTTCGTTCCGAAGCATCTTGCCTGGACGGAGGGAGGTCTCTTCTATCCGATTTTCTATCGCTTCTTCGTCTGGATTAATCCAGGTCATGTCTCGCTGAGGGGCTGGTTCTTCTTTTTCCTGATGGACTTCTTCCTGCTTTATGTGCTTACCGGAGTCGGAATGGCCATCTTCAAGAGGTTCAGGTCCATAGTCCTCGGCATGAGACATACTACCAAGCCGTCATTGGCCGACCGTATAGCTTTGTATAGCCTCTGGCTGATTTTCCCGCTCCGACTTCTGGCCGAGAGTTTCACGGCCGATCTCAGCGGCGGCAGTTTCCTGACGGTCCCGGTCAATACGCTCTGGCATTGGATTTTTGGTAACAATCTGTATTTCATGCCGGTATGGTGGGCGTATTCCATCTGTCTGGGCCTTTTCTTCGCCGCGATGCCATTCAGCCGTTACATGCATATCCTTACCGAAGTGCTGTGGATTTTGTTGCGCAATGCCGGTATCCAGCCGAGCCATCCGCGCAAGGGTGTGGCGGAAGCCGAGATCTATGCGTGCTCCAGTTGCGGCCTGTGTCTGGATGCGTGCCCGATGAATGTCCAGAAGAAGAATCTGAAGTACTCGTCGGTCTATTTCATCCGTTTCCTGCGTCGTCATAACGAGAAGAAAATCAATGCTATAGCGGACAAGTGCCTGATGTGCGACAAGTGCCACGCCCTGTGTCCTGTCGGTGTCGATGCGCCGGCGCTACGCCGCGCGCAGAGGGCCACTGTCAATGACTCTCTGTGTTACGATTATTCGTATCTCCAGAACCGCGTGCCGGCGCCTGAGGCCAATGATATTGTCAATGTTGCCGCCGGTGTTTCTGACGCGCCTGAGGTGATGTATTTCGCCGGATGTATGACCCATCTTACTCCGCGGATCATCAAGTCCGTGGAGAAGGTTTTCAAGGCTGCTTCCGTCAATTATGTTTTTGCCGACCGTGACGGCGGAATATGTTGCGGCCGTCCTCTCATGTTGGCAGGTAAGACTTCAGCCGCCCGTGAGACCATCTCTGCCAACCGCAAGATGATTCTGGATTCCGGCTGCCGTACCCTGGTCCTCTCATGTCCTATCTGTTATAAGATTTTCAAGGATGAGTATAATCTGAAGGGTATCGAAGTTCTCCATTACACGCAGTATATCAAGCGTCTGGTGGAGCAGGGAAGACTGAAACTGTCTTCTGGCGACGAGCGCCTTGTCTATCATGACCCATGTGAACTCGGTCGCGGATGTGGCGTCTATGAAGAGCCGCGCGAGGTACTTTCCCAGTTGGGCACTCTGGTCCCTGCCGCCAAGGAAGGTGACGAGAGCATCTGTTGCGGCGGCAGTCTGGGCAGCCTGACCCTGGATGCCCGTGACCGTGCCAAGATTACCGAGTCCTCTCTGGCCAATCTCGTAGCCAACAATCCTCAGACCATAGTCACAGCCTGCCCTCTCTGTCTCATGACCTTCTCCGGTCCAGCCCTCGACACCGTTTCCCATAACTCCGGTGAAGAAGCATCCGACGTGAAAGTCAAGGACTTCGCCGAAGTCGTTTCGCAGAGGGTGTGATATCTTCTGAAAAGCCTTGGAAGTAAGGGATTATTTATTAATTTTGGCTCGTGAATCAGAGCGGTTCATATTGATGTTTCGTTATTGTAATATAATGAAAATCAATGATGTATAAATCATTCCTGCGGTTTGGGTCCGGTGTTGTCTTTGCTTGCGAAACCGGGGTTCTTGCGGAATGAAAATTAAACGCGCTACTCTGAGGTTATGAACGAAATCGAAAAGGTTCTGCGGAAGTTAAGAGACACTAAAGCACTTGAATTTGGAGTCGGAGCATTGAAAAAAGTTCCGTCAATGTTTGAAAAATTATTTCCGGGGAAGACGGCTGTTGTCGTGGCCGATAAAATCACATACGACATAGCTGGAGATGCTGTCTATAATTGTCTTAGGGATGCAGGAATCAGGACGGAGCCATCATTCATTTTCACGGACCCTGGTCTTTATGCCGAATGGACATACCTGGAACAGTTGGAATCTTATCTGAAAGAACGGGATGCCATCGCTGTCGCTGTTGGCGTAGGTGTCATCAATGACTTGACGAAACTGGTTTCCAGTCACCTGGGCAGGCGATACTTGATAGTAGGAACCGCAGCGTCAATGGATGGTTATACTGCATATGGCGCGTCCATTACATATCATGGCAATAAACAGACATTTGACTGTCGTGCTCCTATCGGAATGGTGATGGACCTTGCAATAGCAGCCAAGGCTCCCAACAAGATTACAGCCTCAGGTTACGGAGACCTTATCGCCAAAATACCTTCCGGAGCAGATTGGATAATCGCTGATGGAGTAGGCTGTGAAAGCATTGACAAATTCGCTTTTTCTCTGGTTCAGAAGAATTTGAGCGAAACATTGGCCGATCCGGATGCGATTGCATCTGGGGATGTTACGGCTGTCGGAAAGCTGGCTTATGAATTGATAATGAGTGGATTTGCCATGCAGTCAATGTTGTCGAGCCGTCCGTCGTCAGGCGCAGAACATCTCTTCAGCCACTATTGGGATATGGAGGGGTTATGTTATAACGGAAGGCCTGTCCCTCATGGATTTAGCGTGGCTATCGGTACTCTGGTGTCAGTAGCTTGTCTTGAGTATCTTCTGAACAAGGATTTTTCAATGTTTGACATTGACAATGCTGTATCCTGTTGGCCTGAGTGGGAGTCGATGGAGGCGATAATCCGGAAGGTGTTCGACGGAATGCCTGACCATCTTGCGAGAGGCCTTGCCGAAAGCCGGTCCAAATACATTGACAAGAATGGTGTGCGAAAGCAGCTTGAGGCGTTGAAAATTCATTGGCCGGAACTCAGGCAAAAGATTCAGAATCAGATTATTCCTTTCAATGATGTGCGTGAGCGTCTTAAACGCGCCGGCGCTCCTTATGAGCCCGAAATGATAGGAGTGAGCCGGGAAAAGCTTCGCACTACATTCCGTGCGATACCATATATGCGGAACAGGTTCACTAACATTGACCTGATTCATAGGGCAGGGCTGATGGATGAGGCCGAGACTTTCCTTTTCGGCACGGGCGGGTACTTCGAGTGCTGAAGATGGGGAAGATTTTTTTGCCTCTCATCTCCAGCAGTTTTTTTGATGATGGAAAAATTTGGTAAATAGTAACAAATATGCTACTTTTGTGCTCATAAAGTTCTTTGTTATATGAAGAGTTCTGAATTGAAGCGGTTGCTTCGGCGGAATGGATGCTTTCTTGTGCGTCAGGGAACTTCTCACGAAATATGGGAGTCCCCGATAACCAATGAAAGATTCTCGGTTCCGAGGCACGATTCTCAGGAAATCCGCACAGGAACTCTTGAGAACATCAAGAAGCAGGCAGGGATTTAATCCCTGCCCATTCTTGAGTTCAGATTCCGAATGACAGAGAACTTTTTTAAGAAGCACACTATGTATAAGATTACAGCTATAATTGAAAAGGGGCCGGACGGGCGATATGCTATCACGTCCCCCCAAAGTTTTGGCAGAAATCACTTTGGCGGCTTTGGAGACACTATCGAGGAAGCGAAGGCCGATTTCCGCGAATGTGTCGAGGATTGTCGTGAACTGGCCATCGCTGACGGTGATGGTGCTCCTGAGGAGTATCAAGTGTCTTTCCGTTATGACATGCCTTCTTTCTTCGAAGATTTCGACTTTATCAATGCCAGCCGTTTTGCTCAGTTTGCCGGCATCAATGAAAGCAAGATGCGTCAATACAAGAGCGGGGTGGCCTTTCCTGGAGAAAAGACCACTCGGAAAATTCTCGATGCAATCCACAGAATAGGTTCCGAACTGAGTTCGGTATCACTATAACAAAGAACTTTTATGACAGACTGGCCGCCGTGAGGTTGCCGGTCTTTTTTTTGTGTGGCGCATACCGCCATGTTGAGAGTCCCTTCTTCCACGTCAATCGCCACGGGGGTGTTGTCAATGATATATTGCGTGGCCAGTTACGGGAAAATATTTTGTCAGAGTGCATGGCCCCCATCAGCGTAAGCATCTCCGGTGCTCCGTCTTGATGCGTTTTAAGAGATTCCGTACGTTTATTTTCCTGAATCCAGGCGCAAGCGTCGGGACGGCGCCACATCTGATTTTGGAATGGATTGGTTTACAGATAGTTATATAATTTGGTGTGGATTACTGGCCAAATAATTGCCGAAAATCCACGTTAGAAATAAATGGTATCTGATTATCAATGTGTTATGAGGGTGGCCGTGGCGTCTTCCCGCTGGAGGAGTACCTTGCTATTGCGCACTATATCGTCATATCCAAAAATGCTAATCGGGACAAATATACTGTTTTCTTATGGGAAATCGGGACAATTTGGCCCGATTTGGCTGGGTCCCCGACATTCATATACGAAAAAAAGCCCAGCGCAAAGCGCTGAGCTTCAATTTGTTGCGGAGAGAGAGGGATTCGAACCCCCGGACCCGTTAAGATCAACGGTTTTCAAGACCGCCGCATTCGACCACTCTGCCATCTCTCCAAAGTCGAATTTTATTTCGCCCGCTTCATCTTTTCGGTGAAGTGGATTGCAAAGGTACGCATTATTTTGGAAAAAACAAGAGGTCGGGCCGAAAAAACAATAAAATTTCGTAACTTTGAAAAGATTTGCGGAGAGAGAGGGATTCGAACCCCGGACCCTGAACCTCGGACCCCGAGCCCCGAATCCCGAACCTTGAACTCCGAATCAGGAACCCAATAACACTGAATAATTATGTTTTCATTCCCATTGATGATTGCCGTGCTGCTGCAATTGCAGCCGATGCAGATGATTCGCGAAGACTACGACAGAGCCGGAGTCAATACGCATCCTTACGAATTTAGGACAATGCCGGTGACACAGGCGCCGAAAGGATACGAGCCGGTGTATATAAGCCATTATGGAAGACATGGATCCAGGACGGACTGGGGACTTGGGAACTACACCTATGTCATTGAAATACTGGAAAAAGCAGAGAAAGAAGGACTACTGACAGAAGAAGGGAAAGAACTGCTGAACGAGACCAGGACCGTGGCGGAAGTGCACCATGGCGCTGACGGACACCTTACACGGCTCGGCGAATGGGAACATAGGGAGTTGGCCGACAGGATGTTCGAAAATTATCCGCAGGTGTTCAAGAAAGGAAGCGGACTGATACGCGTGGAATCCAGCACGGTACACCGTTGTCTGGTGAGCATGGCTAACTTTACGGGAGAACTTATAAGACGCCGCCCTAGTCTGAAATTCGAGATAGACAGCGACGACGTGATAATGAAATATGTCAGCGACCACCCGTCGGAACACATCCGCGAGGCCTCCGGAATCATGTTGGAACCGCTTAGGAAAGTGCCTACCGACACCGTTCAGGTAATGAAAAACCTGTTTACGGACCCCGTTGCCGCCAGAAAAATAGTTGACAACATTGACAAATTCCAGGAAAAAATCTGGGGCGTCGCGCGAATCGCCAGGTCCTCCGGCATTGACGCGAACGTTTACAGGCACCTTCCGGAAGACGTAATCTACAAATGGTGGGACTACAACAACCGCGAACTGTATATACGACAATGCAATTCCGTCGAGTTCGGAGCGGAGAGGATGAAAAGTATAAGGCCTCTTGTCAATGATATTGTGAAAAAAGCTGACGAAGCCCTGTCCACAGGCCGCTATGCCACCGATTTGAAATTCGGACACGACTACCCGCTGCTTTCACTCGCAAGCTACCTGCACCTCAGCGGCGTAGGAGATGTCGTGTCATTCGACGAAATCCCGACCAGATGGAACGACCCGATGAACATCCCGCTTGCATCCAACCTGCAGATAATATTCTACAGGAGCAAAAAATCGCAGGACATCCTGGTAAAATTCGTATATAACGACGAAGAACGCACAATCGCAGGCCTCGAACCAGTATCAGGCGTTTACTACAAATGGGATGACGTCAAGAACTTTGTCAATGACAGAAGAGATTAACATTACACACTACTAATATAATGATGAAAAGAAGAATTTTAGCGATTGCAGTTGCTGCTGCTTCAATGCTGGCCTTTGCTTTTGCCGCAAAAGCCGGACAACCTGAAAAAGACGGAATCGTATTCCACGATGCCACGGAATTTCTGATCGGCGGAAAAGCCACGCAGGAGACATTGACCCCTTACGACAGGCTTCCGGCCTCTTATGAGAAGACGACAAGACCCGAACTTTGGCGTCACGGACTTCACTCGGCCGGCATTTACGTGCGCTTCCGTACGGATTCCCCGATTATCAAGGCCAGATGGACCTCGCTTTTCGAAATGGAAATGAACCACATGGCGCCGTCCGGAGTCAGAGGCCTTGACCTGTATGTCCTCGACGGAGGCAAATGGTACTTTACCGGTGTCGGTAGGCCGACGAAAGGCCAGAAGACCACAGAGTCCGTACTCGTGAACAACATGGACCGCAAGGAACGTGAATACATGCTTTATCTGTCACTGTATGACGGAGTTACGTCACTTGAAATCGGTGTTGACAAGTCCAGCGTCATTGACAAGCCTCAGGTGGACAGCCCGAGAAGAGGATGCCCGATAGTGATGTACGGCACAAGCATTCTCCAGGGAGGCTGCGTATCGCGTCCGGGAATGGTAAATACATCATTGATAGAGAGGGCCCTCGACATCGAAGTCATCAATCTCGGCTTCAGCGGCAATGCTCTCCTCGACCTGGACATCGCACAGTTGATGGCATCTGTGGAAACTCCTGCCCTCTACGTGCTGGACAATGCCCCTAACTGCAAGGCTGACCGCATCGAGGCTCACAGTGTGGAATTTTTCCGCATCATCCGTGATGCCCATCCGGACGTGCCGGTAATTATCGTGGAGCATCCGCTTTGCCCGACAATGCGTCTGAACCATGCTGAGCGCGAGGATATAATCGCAAGAAACAATGCCCAGAAAGCGTTCTATGAAACGCTCCGCAGGGCAGGAGAGAAACGCGTATATTATGTTTCCGGCGACAAACTTCTGGATGAAATGAAGGAAGGTACCGTGGATGGAGTCCATTTCACTGACCTTGGAGTGACTTATTATGCTAAGGCTCTCCTTCCGACAATCAAGAAGGCACTCAAGGCATCCCCGAACAAGCCTGTAAAATAATCCGGCCCCATCAAGTTACGCGAGTGCCCCTCAAGTTCCCGCAAGTTTGACTGCCTGCGGCTCTTAGGGTAAAATGATTTTATAAAAATATTGCACTCCGGCTTTTTGGTTATGCCGCGAATAAAGAGTATATTTGCGTCGCTTTTGCAGCAGACACAGATATACTCTTTATTTATATATGAAAGTCGGAATCATTATGGGCTCTACAAGTGACTATGAAGTCATGTCGGGCGCAGAAGAAATGCTAAAAACACTCGAAATCCCATTCGAGAAGAAGGTCGTGAGCGCACATAGGACACCTGATCTTATGTACGAATACGCCAAAACTGCAAAAGAAAGAGGCATTAGCGTCATTATAGCCGGAGCCGGCGGGGCAGCCCACCTTCCGGGAATGGTCGCAGCCATGACTACACTACCGGTAATCGGAGTCCCTGTGAAATCACGCGCTCTTAACGGACTCGACTCTCTTCTTTCCATAGTACAGATGCCAGGCGGCGTGCCGGTCGCTACGGTCGCAATCAACGGAGCCAAAAATGCAGCATTGATAGCCGCATCCATACTTGCGCTTCAGAGCGAGGACATCGCACGCAAGTTGGAGAAATTCCGACAAGATCAGACGGATTCTGTACTCAAGGCTGAAATCTGATAGAAGAATCCAAAAATCTTAACAAATGACTAAAAGAATCGGCATAATAGGAGGTGGGCAACTCGGTCTTATGATCGCAGAGGCGGCTCACCGCCAAGGTGCTTCCGTTTATGCACTTGACCCGGATTCTGAAGCTCCCGCATTCGCTGAATGTGACGGGCATATAATCGCGGAGTACGACGATTTGGCCGCTCTGGAGAAACTCGGCGACATGACGGACGTCCTCACCTATGAATTCGAAAATGTTCCCGGTGACATTCTCCGTCATCTGGAAGGCAAATACAATATCCCTCAGGGAATTGCGCCGCTTTTCGACTCCCAGGACCGCCTGCGCGAGAAGAACAACGCGAAGCGCCACGGCCTCCCTGTTCCGGACTATATCCCGCTGCCGGCGTGCACTGCTGACGAAGACTGCGCGGAAGTGCCTGACGGTTGCGGTGAAGGTCAATGCGGGTGCGGGCGGCCGATGACCGATGCCGACAGATACGCCGAACTCCGTGATGCAGTCAAGATAATCGGAATGCCTTGTGTCTTGAAAACCAGAAGGATGGGATATGACGGACACGGCCAGGCAGTAATCAGAGAAGACAAGGACATCGAAAAGGCAGCCGAACTTCTCCATGTTCCGTGCATATTGGAAGCCTTCGTGCCGTTCGACTACGAATGCAGCGTCATCATGGTACGTGACGGCAAGAACACAATCCACTTCCCGATAGGCCGCAACGTCCACAAAGGCGGAATCCTCGACCTCTGCGTTGTCCCTGCCGAAACCCTCTATACCGGAGAAGAACCGGTGCCTACGGAACTTTGCTCCCGCATTGTCAATGCCTGTGAGCGTTTTATGGAAGGCTGTGACTACAAGGGCATTCTGGCGATAGAACTGTTTATCAAGGGCAACGATTTCGTGTTCAACGAAATGGCTCCGAGACCGCACAACAGCGGACACTATACCATCGAAGGATGCTCCTCATCACAATACGATGAACTCTGCAACTTCCTCCTCGGAAAGACATTGGCACAGCCTCGTCTTATGTGTCCTACGATAATGAAAAACATTCTGGGACAGGACCTTGAGGCCACGTGGAAAATCATTGACAGGGCCTATGCCGAGCATTGGACGAATCCTTCGGCGGGTGCAGTCTCGAACACCGCCAAGCGCGACAACGCGTATTGCGGCGAAGCGGGGAAAGGTGTTTTTGTCCACATCTACGGAAAGACGGTATCCCGTCCGAAACGCAAGATGGCACATATAACCTACGTCCCGATGACATTGACAAAGTTCGAAAAGGACTGGGCTGACAAGTTCGTGAAATAAACATTGCCCCGCGGGTGAAGGCCCGTCCGGGGCTGAAAATATTGGAAATTGACAAACAAAATATAACGATGGCAAACAATTACCGGATTTTTGTTGAAAAATATCCTGAATTCCAGGTTGAGGCCGCAAGCCTCAGGGCTGAGCTGAATGAGAATCTCCAGCTTGACCTCAAATCACTGAGACTTCTGAATGTCTATGACCTCTTCGGCTTCACGCCGGAACTTCTCGAGAAGAGCCGCTACAGCGTCTTCGGAGAAATCGTCACTGACAATGTTACCGACGAGTGTGACCTGACGGGAACCAAGTACATCGCAGTCGAGTTCCTCCCGGGACAGTTCGACCAGAGGGCCGCTTCCGCTGTTGACTGTGTGCATCTTATTGACCCTAAGGCAGATGTGCACATCAAGAGTTCCAAACTGATTATCCTTTCAGGAGAAACTGACGAAGAGACAGTCGCAAGAATCAGGCATTATTACATCAATGCCGTCGAGTCCAGGGAGAAGGACCTTACCAAGCTGACTGATACAGAGATGGCTTCAGTGAAGCCGGTTCCGGTACTTGAGGGATTCACCGGGATGACCGAGGCTGACCTCGAGCCGTTCTGTCGCAAGATGGGTCTGGCAATGAATGCCGATGACCTTCGCGAAGTGGTGAAATACTTCACTGAAGAAGGCCGTGAACCTAATGAGACTGAGCTCCGTATCCTCGATACATACTGGAGTGACCATTGCCGTCACACCACCTTCACCACTGAACTGGAGGAAATCGGGGTAGAGGAGTCTTTCATGAAGGAAGACATTGACGGAACTCTGAATCTCTATCTCAAGATGAGAAAAGAGCTCGGCCGTGAGAACAAGGGCCTTAACCTCATGGATATGGCTACTATCGGAGGCAGATATCTCCGCAAGGCAGGTCTGCTCGACGATATGGAAGTCAGCGAAGAGAACAATGCGTGCAGCATTTACGTAGATGTTGACGTGGACGGAAGACTTGAGAAATGGCTTCTCATGTTCAAGAACGAGACCCACAACCATCCTACTGAAATAGAGCCGTTCGGAGGTGCCGCAACCTGTCTCGGAGGAGCTATCCGTGACCCTCTTTCAGGCCGTTCATATGTTTACCAGGCAATGCGCGTTACCGGAGCGGGCGATATTTACAAGCCTGTTGCAGAGACACTTCCGGGCAAGCTGCCTCAGCGCGTGATTACCAGGAAGGCAGCCCACGGCTATTCCAGCTACGGTAACCAGATAGGTCTTGCCACAACTCACGTGAGAGAAATCTATGACGAAGGATATACGGCAAAACGTCTTGAGGTAGGTGCTGTCGTAGGAGCCGTTAAGGCCGACAAGGTCCGCCGCGAATCACCGGCCCCTGGAGATGTCGTCCTTCTTCTCGGCGGCCGCACTGGCCGTGACGGTATCGGTGGCGCCACCGGTTCATCCAAGGAACACACTGAGGAGTCGCTTGAGACATGCGGCAGTGAGGTCCAGAAGGGAAATGCTCCTGAGGAGAGAAAACTCCAGAGACTGTTCCGCCGTCCGGAAGTGACCAAACTTATAAAGAAGTCCAATGACTTCGGTGCCGGCGGCGTGAGTGTCGCAATCGGTGAGCTTACCGACGGTCTCGACATCTATCTCGACAGGGTTCCTGTAAAATATAATGGACTCAATGCTACCGAATTGGCCATCAGCGAGTCTCAGGAGAGAATGTCAGTCGTAGTCGAGGCAAAGGACGAGGCTGAGTTCATGGAATATTGCCACAGCGAGAACATCGAAGTTACTCATGTCGCTGATGTTACTGACACTGAGCGCATGAGAATGTACTATAACGGAAAGGTCGTGGCGGACCTCCAGAGAAAATTCATTGACAGCGCAGGTGCCAAGCATTATGCAAAGGCAAGAATCGCTGCGGTAGAGGAGAAGAATCCTTTCGAAAGGAAAGTCGAGGGCGAGTCACTCAAGGAAAAGCTCGTGAACAACCTGAGCGATGCCAACGTGGTGAGCCAGAAGGGATTGATAGAAATGTTCGACTCTACCATCGGACGTTCTACTGTCCTCATGCCTTATGGCGGAGAACTTCAGCTTACCGAGACACAGGTCTCAGTCCAGAAACTCCCTACTGACGGTTATACCGACACCGCGAGCATGATGGCCTTCGGCTTCAACCCTGTGATTTCCAAGTGGAGCCCATACCACGGCGCAGCATATTCAATGATAGAGGCATGTGCCAAAGTCGTTGCTGCCGGCGGACACTTCGAGAAGATGAGATTCTCATGCCAGGAATATTTCGAGAGAATGACACACGAACCTGAGGTCTGGGGCAAGCCGATGAGTGCGCTCCTCGGTTCGCTGAAGATGCAGATTGCTCTCGGCCTGCCGTCTATCGGCGGAAAGGACTCGATGAGCGGCACCTTCGAACACATCAATGTCCCTCCGACATTGATTTCATTCGGTGTGACTACTGTCAATGCCAATAAGGTCATTTCCCCTGAACTGAAATGGGAAGGCAACAAGCTTTGGCTTGTAAAACATACTCCGCTCAAGAACTATATGCCTGATGTAGAGCAGCTTAAACGTAACTGGGCATTCGTCGAGGAGCAGATTGAAAAGGGCAATGCGGTTTCTGCATGGGCTGTCGGATTCGGCGGCGTTGCGGAAGGCCTCTGCAAGATGTCCTTCGGAAATTCATTCGGAGTGGATGTCAATGTCGCAGATGGAGACCTCTTCAATTACAACTACGGTTCAATCATCATCGAAACCGAATCTGACATTGACTTCGAAAATGCACAGTTGCTCGGTGTGGTGACTTCAGGCGTTGACGGAAATATTCGTGTCAATGGCAAGAATATTCCGATGGATGCTCTTGTCGAGAGCGCATTTGACCGCTACGAGAAGGTTTATCCGGCTACCAGCACTCCTGACATGAAGCGTCTCCTGCCTAAGGGAATGGAAGGCGTCAAGCCGTTCAAGGCCAAGAAGCAGGACCTCAGATACAAGGGAGAGAAGATAGCCGAGCCGGTGGCTTACCTTCCGGTGTTCCCTGGAACAAACTGCGATTACGATACCGCAAAGGCATTCCGCAAGGCAGGCGCGAAGGTGAAGATGAGCGTGTTCCGCAATCTTACCGAGCAGGATGTGTTCGACTCCATCGACGAGATGAAGCGCAACATTGACGAGTGCCAGATACTCATGTTCTGCGGCGGATTCTCTGCCGGCGACGAACCGGACGGAAGCGGCAAGTTCATTGCCAATGTCCTTAACAATGAGAAGATTGCGGCTGCTGTCGAGGCTCTCATCTCACGCGGCGGTCTCATCCTCGGAATCTGCAACGGATTCCAGGCCCTCGTCAAGTCGGGACTTCTCCCTTACGGACATCTCGGCTGCGTGACCAAGGATTCTCCGACATTGTTCAGAAACGATATCAACAGACATATCTCTCAGATTGCGTTCACCCGCGTGGCGAGCGTCAATTCACCTTGGCTCGCAGGTATGAATATCGGTGATACCTATGGTATTCCTGTCAGCCACGGAGAGGGCAAGTTCGTTGTCAATGAGGAACTTGCAAAGGAACTCTTCGCGAATGGCCAGGTGGCGTTCCAGTATGCCGAGCCTATCGACGAGGATGTCACGATGCGTTCTCCTAACAACCCTAACGGTTCATATTATGCAATCGAGGGCATCATAAGCAAGAACGGCCAGATTCTCGGAAAGATGGGCCACTCGGAGCGTTACGAGAACAACCTGTTCAAGAACATTGCTGCAAACCTTGAACAGCCTCTCTTTGACAATGCAGTAAAATATTTCAGAGGAGAGTAATGGAAAAGACTCAAATGATCCATAACGGCGTTTCCAAAAAGGTATATGCCACTGATGAGCCTGACAAGGTCATCATCCAATATACTGACGCCATTACGGCATATTACAAGATAAAGAAGGCTCTTATCAAGGATAAGGGACTGTACTGCAATGCTATCTCCAGCATGATTTTCAAAGTGCTGGCGGACTCGGGGGTTCCGGTTCATTTCATTGAAAGAATCTCAGACACCGAGCAGATTTGCAGACGTGTGGACTCCATCGCCATGGAAGTCATTGTGAGAAACGTGATTGCCGGCTCGATGGCGCACCGCCTCGGAATGGAAGAAGGAGTTGTCCCTGAGGAGCCTGTGATAGACTTGTGCTACAAGTCCGAGGATTTGGGCGAGCCTCTCATCAATGACAGCCATGCCATCGCGCTGGGACTTGTCAATAAGGCTGAACTCGCTGAAATCTACAGGATTACGAGAAAAATCAATGATGTGCTCGTACCTGTTTTCCGTAAAATCGGCATAACCCTTGTGGACTTCAAGATCGAGTTCGGAAGGCTTCCTGACGGAACGATTATCCTTTCCGATGACATCACACCTGACAGTGCCCGTTTCTGGGACATTGAGACCGGAATGAAACTGGACAAGGACCGTTTCCGTCACGACAACGGAAAGGTAGGCCAGGGATACAATACTGTATATGAACGCCTTAAGGCTGAATTAAATGGCTGAATATGGAAATTAGAGATAAGATAATGAGCGGCATGGGCCTTGAAGTCGAGCCGTTCCGCGGACTGCATGAGGAGTGCGGCGTGTTCGGCGTATGGGGCGTGCAGGATGCGGCCGAGGTAACATACTACGGCCTCCATTCCCTCCAGCACAGAGGCCAGGAAGGCTGCGGAATAGTTACTGTCAATGCTGAAGGACATTTGCGCCGTGTGAAGGGCCTGGGCCTTGTCACAGAGGTGTTCAATAACAGCAACCTTTCTGAACTTCAGGGAGATATGGCTATCGGACATGTCCGCTATTCTACGAGCGGAGGCGGCGGAATCGAGAATGTGCAGCCGTTCCTGTTCAGGCATAATTCAGGGGATTTCGCATTGGCCCACAATGGAAACATCGTGAACTCTGATCTGCTCAGGCGCTATCTGGAGGACAGGGGAAGCCTTTTCCAGTCCACTTCCGACAGTGAAGTCCTGGCGCATCTGATAAAGAAGGATCCGCATGAGCGCAAGAAACCTCGTATCTATCCGATAATGGAAGCATTGAACATGATTGAAGGCGCTTTCGCCTTTGTCATCATGACTCAGAACAGGATTTATGCCTGCCGTGACAAATATGGTCTCAGGCCATTGTCTCTCGGCAAGCTCGGTGACGGATATGTGGTCAGCAGCGAGACCTGCGCGTTCAGTACCGTCGGCGCTGAATTCATCAGGGACATTGAACCTGGTGAGATTATTACCATTGACCATCACGGTGTCAGGAGCCGCCGCTATTCCGAGTATCAGCGTCACGCCATGTGCGCGATGGAATACATTTATTTCTCGCGTCCGGACAGTGACATTGAAAATATGAACGTACATACTTTCCGCAAGGAATCCGGAAAACTGCTGTTCAAGGAGTCTCCGATTGAGGCTGACATCGTTGTCGGTGTGCCTGATTCAAGTCTCAGTGCCGCAATGGGTTATGCTGAGGCGAGCGGTCTGCCGTATGAGATGGGACTCATCAAGAACAAGTATATCGGAAGGACGTTCATCCAGCCGTCACAGGCGATGAGGGACAAGGGCGTGAAGATGAAGCTTTCTCCTGTGAAGAGTATTGTGTCAGGAAAGAGAGTCGTGCTTATCGATGACTCTATCGTGCGCGGTACCACTTCCAGAAGAATCGTCAGGATGCTCCGTGAGGCCGGTGCGACCGAGGTCCATGTGAGGATTGCCAGTCCTATGATCAAGTTCCCTTGCTTCTATGGCGTGGACATCTCCACTTATGATGAATTGCTCTGTGCCAGAAGGACTTTGGATGAGGCCCGCCAGGCGATAGAAGCGGATACATTGGCCTTCCTTTCCGAGGAGTCCCTCTTCGAGGCCGGCAAGCGGAGTGACCTCTGCCTTTCATGCTTCAACGGCAATTATCCTACGTCTCTTTATGCAAGTTTCGATGAAGCCAACAAGGACGGAAAATTTTAGAAAATATAAAAACATAAAATATTTACATCTATGGCAGTAGATTATGAAAAAGCGGGCGTAAGCCTTGAAGCCGGATACGATGTTGTAAGACGTATCAAGAAACATGTGGCTTCGACATCTCGTCTGGGCGTGATGGGTAACATTGGCGCATTCGGCGGAATGTTTGACCTTTCAGCTCTGAATATCAATGAGCCTATTCTCGTGAGCGGAACTGACGGTGTCGGAACCAAGCTCAAACTCGCATTCGCGATGGACAAGCATGACACTATCGGCATTGATGCTGTCGCAATGTGTGTCAATGATGTTCTCGCCCAGGGTGCGGAACCTCTCTTCTTCCTCGACTATGTGGCTGTCGGAAAGAATATTCCTGCCAAAATCGAGGCTATCGTTTCCGGTGTGGCAGAGGGATGCCGTCAGGCCGGATGTGCGCTTATCGGAGGTGAGACTGCCGAGATGCCGGGTATGTACAGTGATGGTGAATATGATATCGCCGGATATACCACAGGAGTTGTCGAGAAGTCCAAACTCATTGACGGAACGAAGGTTAAGGTGGGTGATGTCCTCGTGGGAATCGCTTCTTCCGGCGTCCATTCAAATGGTTTCAGTCTTGTCCGCAAGATTTTCTCTGATGCTGCCCTTGACCTTCACAAGGTTTACCCTGAATTGGGAGACAAACCTCTCGGCGAGGTAGCATTGACCCCTACCAGAATTTATGTGAAGCAGGTTCTTGATGTCATCAGGAACTGTGACGTCCATGGTGTTGCACACATCACCGGCGGCGGATTCGATGAGAACATTCCTCGTATCCTCCAGGAGGGACAGGGCATTCATGTGGATGAGGGAACATGGGAGATTCTTCCTATTTTCCGTTTCCTGGAGAAGCATGGCAATATCGAGCATCGTGAGATGTTCAATATCTATAACATGGGTGTCGGAATGGTTCTCGCCATGGATGAGTCTGAGGCCCAGAAGGCAATCGACATTCTCGCATCTCATGGTGACAAGGCTACCGTCATCGGCCGCGTGACCGATACTCCGGGCGTGGATATCGCTCTGCTGTAGCATTTTATGTGCCTGCCGCCCTGTGTGGCAGGCATGATTCAGATGCCCTTTGCGGCGTGAATTATTTATAGGTATAACATATTATTGAAATGAAAGCTTTAATCAGTGTCAGTGATAAGACCGGCGTGGTAGAATTCGCCAAAGGTCTGGTCGCTCTCGGATGGGAAATCCTTTCCACGAGCGGCACAATGAAACTCCTGAAAGAGTCAGGCGTTCCTGTTACAAGTGTTAGTGACGTTACCGGTTTTCCGGAAATCTGTGATGGTCGCGTGAAGACCCTCCATCCGAAAATCCACGGAGCACTTCTTGCCCGTCGTGACATTCCTGAGCACATGAAGGAACTGAAGGACAATGGCATTGACACAATCGACCTTGTCTGCGTGAATCTTTATCCTTTCCGCGAGACCATCGCGAAACCGGATGTGACAATGGAGGATGCTGTCGAGCATATCGATATCGGAGGTCCGTCAATGTTGCGCAGCGCCGCCAAGAACTGGGAGTCCGTGACCGTTGTCTGCAATCCTGCTGATTATGAGACCATTCTCTCTGAAATCAAGGCTGACGGAAATACCACACGTGAGACCCGTCTGAAACTTTCCGCAAAGGCATATACACATACTGCCGAGTATGACATGGCCATTTCCACATACATGCGTGCCCAGGCAGGTCTCCCTGAGAAGCTGTTCCTCGAGTATGACATGAAGCAGGAACTCCGCTACGGCGAGAACCCTCATCAGGAGGCCAAGTTCTTTGCCGGCACAGTCAAGGAGCCGTTCTCACTTGCGACTGCCGAGCAGCTCAACGGCAAGGAATTGTCTTACAACAATATACAGGATGCCAATGCTACTCTGAATATCGCACGTGAGTTCGATGAGCCGTTCTGCGTGGGCGTCAAGCATATGAACCCTTGCGGAAGCGCTACCGGAAAGACTATTGCAGAGGCTTGGAAGAAGGCTTATGAGGCTGACAAGACCAGTATCTTCGGCGGTATCGTGGCTGCCAACAGGGAAATTGACCTTGAGACTGCACAGATGCTCAAGCCTATTTTCCTCGAGATTGTCATGGCTCCTTCTTTTGCTCCTGACGCTCTCGAACTTCTCTGCACCAAGAAGAATCTCCGTGTGCTGAAGGTCGATATGACCAAGGACAATGTAGTGCGCAAGCAGTATGTGAGCATGAACGGCGGTATGCTTGTTCAGGACAGGGACATCAATACCAAGCCGGTTGCTGCCGACCAGTGCGTTACCGAGGCCAAGCCGACTGCTGAGCAGCTCGCAGACCTAGAGTTCGCATGGAAGATTGTAAAGCATGTGAAGTCCAATGCCATCGTGGTTGCCAAGAATGGTATGACCTATGGCGTCGGTGCAGGCCAGATGAACCGTATCGGTTCTGCAGAAATCGCTCTGAAACAGGCTCAGAATACATTGAAGGAAGAGGGCAAAGACATTATGACAGAGGGGCTTGTGCTCGCTTCTGACGGTTTCTTTCCGTTCAATGACTGTGTGGCTCTTGCTGCCGAGTACGGCATCAAGGCTATCGTCCAGCCTGGCGGAAGTATCCGTGACGAGGATTCCATAAAGCTTGCTGATGAGAAGGGTATCACCATGCTCTTTACCGGTGAGCGTCACTTCAAACATTAGTAGTTATGGCTGATTGCAATATCCCGCACAGGGCAAAGGTCCTGGTTGTCGGAGGTGGCGGAAGAGAGCATGCCATCGTGGATGCCCTTTCCCGTTCATCCAGGGTGGAGAAGATTTTTTGTGCTCCGGGCAATGCCGGTATAGCACGTCAGGCCAAGTGTGTTCCGCTCGAGGATACTCAGGTGGATGAACTTGCGGAATTTGCTGAGAATGAAGGCATTGACCTTACTGTCGTAGGACCGGAGGTTTCTCTGGCTGCCGGTATCGTGGATGAGTTCGAGTCCCGCGGGCTGAAGATTTTCGGTCCTTCGAAGGCTGCTGCCCGTATCGAGTCCAGCAAGGATTTCGCCAAGTCGCTGATGGCCAAATACAATGTCCCTACCGCGGCTTACCGCACTTTTTCTGACTACAATGAGGCTCTCGCTTATGTCAATGCCGGAAAGCTTCCTGTCGTACTGAAGTATGACGGTCTTGCTGCCGGCAAGGGGGTTGTCGTAGCTGAAACTCTCGAGGAGGCTGATGCGGCATTGAAGGATATGCTTCTGGATGACAAGTTCGGTCACGGCAGGGTAGTGGTGGAGGAGTTCCTCACCGGTCCTGAGTTTTCTCTCCTTTGTTTTGTCAATGGTTCTGAGGTGGAGCCTATGGTTCTCGCCCAGGATCACAAGAGGGCTTTTGACAATGATGAGGGCCCGAATACAGGTGGCATGGGTGCCTATACTCCGCTTCCTTTCATCACTGAGCGTGATGAGGTTTATGCTCTTGAGCATGTCATGAAGCCTATTGCTTCCGGCATGGTTTCGGAGGGTATTCCGTTCCGCGGCGTGCTTTACGGAGGCCTTATGAAGACTCCTGACGGAATCAAGGTCATCGAGTTCAACTGCCGTTTCGGCGACCCTGAGACTGAGGTTGTCCTTCCTCGTCTGGAGTCGGATATTTTCGAGATTTTCTGGGCTGTTGCCAACAAGTCTCCTATGCCTCTGACCAAGTGGTCTTCTGACGCGGTTCTCGGTTTCGTTCTTGCGTCCAAGGGTTATCCGGGTTCGTACAAGAAGGGTTTCGAGATCAAGGGTGTTGATGAGGTTCTCAAGGACCCGTCTGTCCATGTCTATCACATGGGTACGTCTCTCAAGAAGTTTGAGGGTGAGGGTCATGAGGCTTTCGACAAGGCAGGTCATTCTCTTGTCACCAATGGAGGCCGTGTGCTGATGGTGCTTGCTTCTGCGCCGTCTCTGCAGGAGGCTCATGACAAGGCACTTGCGGCCGTCGGGAAGATCGATTGCGAGAATCTGTTTCATCGTACTGACATAGGGCATTGGGCATTTGAGGCGTGAGCCCCAAATACCCTTCGTAACCCCCTCAATCCCCCTGGAGGGGGACGATCGGGGCTCCGTGCGCACCAACGCTGCTGCTGGCGCTTCGCTGTTCTCCGCACGGCGTCTGAGGACGCCTTCGTAACCCCCTCAATCCCCCTGGAGGGGGACGATCAGGGCTCCGTGCGCACCAACGCTGCTGGCCGACGCTTCGCTGTTCTCCGCCCGGCGTCTGATGACGCCTGGTGACCTTGCCCACTATGGACACTGTGGCTATATTTGGTGCCTTGGGAAGTGGTGGCGGGACGATGCCACGGGGCGATGTGGAAAGTGTTGATTATCAGGAGGTTATAAAATTGAGTGTGGATTTGTGGCTAAAAAATGGCCGTAAATCCACACTGATGATAGAATGGTGTCTGATTATCAATGCGTTATGGTTTGTGGCGTGGCGCCGTCCGGCAAGACTGCTGGATGCATGTCCCTGCTTAACCGCATTGACGTTTATGAAAAGACAGTTCGGGTGCAACAACTTGCACAACCGATAGTAAAACGGAATATTATGATAATAACAATTGCCAGACAATGCGGATGCCGGGCACTTCATGTCGGGGAAATCCTCTCCCGGCATTACGGCATACCGCTTTATACACGAAAAAGCCTGATGGCAAAGGCAGACGAAATGGGTATCCTGGATGAAATGACGAGTTTCTTCGAGGAAAGGCCCGTAGATGAACTCATGTCGGCGATATCCGAATTTCCGTTCGAGCGGACAGCCGTTCGGGAGAAATTCCGCAGCGCATTCATGAAAATGATTGGAAATGAGGACTGTATAATAATCGGCCGATGCGGAAACTTCATCTTCAGAGACCGGCAAGACCTCGTGACCGTGTTCCTGCATGGCGACCTGTCCGATAGGATTGTCAATGCTGCAGAAGAGGAAAACCTGAGCATGGCCGAGGCAGAAGACTTTGTCCACACTTCCGACGACTGCCGTGTGGCTTATCACAGTTTCTACACAGGACTCACCTGGGGATACGCCCCGGAATACGACATTTGCATTGACAGCTGCCGGATTGGGACAGAAAAGACGGCTGCAATAATAGAAGATTACATATCCAACCTATGAAATACGTCATTCAGTTCATGATAATCATCGGATTCTCTTTCATCGGAGAATTCCTTCATTATATCCTCCCGCTGCCGATACCAGCAAGCATATACGGAATAGTCCTCCTGTTTGCGGCGCTTGAGTTCAAAATATTGAAGGTCAATGACATCCGCGAGGTCAGTTCGTTCCTGATCGCGGTCATGCCAATGATGTTCATCCCTGCTGCCGTGGGGCTGGTGAACTCGTGGGACATCATCAGCAGCTCACTTTTAAAATACATTATAGTGACGTTTGTCACCACCTTCGTCGTGATGGGCGTTTCAGGCCTGGTCACCCAGTTTGTAATCCGTAAGGGAAAAACCAAATGAAAGAATTGTTTACAGAATCAGTGTTCTTCGGAGCGCTGATAAGTCTTGGATCATACTTTATCGGCGTGTGGCTGAAAGAGAAAACCAAGTGGTCACTTATGAACCCGCTCCTGATATCCATCATAATGGTGATTGCGATACTTCTCTGTACAGGAGTCAGTTACGAATCATATATGAAAGGTGCCGACTTCATCGGATATCTTCTTACGCCTGCAACCATCTGTCTTGCAGTGCCTTTGTATCAGCAGGTGGAACTGTTGAAGAAAAACTATAAGGCGGTCGTCGCGGGAATCGTGTCCGGAGTCCTGTCCAGCATCCTTTCCGTAATGGCATTGGCCTTCATTCTCCACTTCGACCATGCCTCATACGTCACATTTCTTCCTAAATCCATCACGACCGCCATAGGTATAGGCGTATGCGAGGAACTTGGCGGCTATGTCGCTGTGACAGTAGTCGTCATCATCATAACAGGCGTCATCGGAAATGTGTTTGCCGAGAAATTCCTGAAGCTGATGCACATAGAAGAACCTATAGCGAAGGGCATAGCAATCGGCTCCTCATCTCATGCGGTAGGAACTACCAAGGCAATGGAAATGGGAGCCATAGAGGGAGCGATGAGCAGCCTCTCAATAGTTGTCAGCGGAATTCTGACGGTGTTCTTCGCGTCGTTCTTCGCCGGCGTGATCTAGTGTTTCAGGACTGGAACACTAATCTTTGCCGGTAGTGGACTGTTAAATCGTGAAGTCAAGGCAGGACCTGACGGCAGTGAAAGGACGTACACGGCTGTTGGCAACTGCAACATGGGCCGGGTGTACGGCATAGCCCTTGAGGGCCTCCTCAGACTCAAGAGTGCAATCCAACATGAGGTCAGCATTGGAAGAAGCGAGCCTGCCGTCGATCTGAACCTTTATGTCAATGAGACCGGGAACGACGCCCTTAAGAGATTCCAGGCCCTCCTTGATGGAAGCCTTGACAGAAATCTTCTCTTCTTCGGACAATGTGTCCTTCAGAGTCCACAAAATGATATGCTTTACCATAGTATAAATTATTTACAATCCAACGGACACAAAAATAACAAATACTGTGTGTTTTACCAACACTTTTCTTCTGCCGTTCCACTAGTGATGAAGCCGCTCCTGCCACTTGTGGAACGGTCTTTGATAGAGGGTGAAATCCTAATCTCAAGTTTTATTCCCTCAAATAAACTACAACATTATGGCTAAACTTAGCAAAAAAACCATTTTTGGCATTGTCACTGTGGCTGTTCTTGCCGCAGTCGCGCTAGTCATTTTCTTGAGACCAAGACATGCTGAGGAAATCCTCCCGATAGTCGGTGTGGATACGGTCAGGACACGTAACGTGGAAGTTTACGGAGAATTTCCGGGGAAGATTCGTGCCCAGCAGTTTGTGGAAGTCAGGGCCAGAGTCGAAGGCTATCTCGAAAAAATGATGTTCGCAGAAGGAACTTACGTAAAAAAAGACCAGATACTCTTTATCATTGACCCGAAACAATATAAGGCTCAGGTAGATAGGGCGGAAGCGGTGGTGACGAAAAACAAGGCGATAGCCCTCAAGGCCGAGCGCGACCTCGCCCGAATCAAGCCTCTGTTCGAACAGAAGGCTGCGAGCCAGCTGGACCTTGACAATGCCATTGCCGCATACGAAAGCGCCAAAGCTGACGTCCATGTGAGCGAAGCTAACCTGACCGAAGCCAAACTGGCATTGAGCTACACCACAGTGCGCTCTCCTATAAGCGGTTACATCAGCGAAAGACACGTGGACATCGGAACATTGGTGGGACCGGGAGCGCAGTCGCTTCTGGCCAATGTCGTGAAGAGCGACACCGTACTGGTGGAGTTCAAGATGACCGACCTGGACTATCAGAAATCCAAGGCAAGAAACGTGAACCTCGGACAGAAAGACACCAGCCGCCATTGGAATCCGTATGTGACCATCACGATGGCAGACAAGTCCCAGTATAAATACAAAGGACAGGTGGACTTTGCCGACCCTCTCGTCGACGCGAAATCCGGAACATTCTCTGTCCGCGCAGAGATGCCGAACCCTGACAGGGAACTCCTCCCAGGACAGTTTACCAATGTCAGAGTGCTCCTGGATGTAAGAGAAAATGCCGTAGCAGTGCCTACAAAGGCGATTACTATCGAGAAAAGCGGTTCGTTCATCTATGTCGTGAAACCTGATGCGACAGTAGAAAAGCGGTTCATCCAGACAGGACCGGAGGTGGACAATGTCACCGTGGTAGAACGCGGATTGAAGGCAAACGAAGTCATTGTAGTGGAAGGCCAGCACAAACTTTCTCATGGCAACAAGGTGGAATCTGTCCCTTATGGCCAGACCGAGGAACTTGAATAAAGTAACCATATATGAAATCGGATTTTTTCATTGACAGGCCGGTCTTTTCGACTGTCATATCTATAATAATCGTACTTGTGGGACTGATAGGACTGACACTGCTCCCGGTGGACCAGTATCCTAAAATCGTCCCTCCTGTAGTCAGTGTCTCCACATCATATCCTGGTGCCAACTCACAGACAGTCTCCCAGGCGGTAGCCACGCCTATCGAGCAGTCATTGAACGGAACTCCAGGTATGCTCTATATGGAGTCGACCAACTCCAATAACGGATGGTACTCGGCAACATTGACCTTCGACATTTCGACGGACCCGGACCTCGCTGCGGTGGAGGTCCAGAACAGGGTGAAGCTGGCGGAGTCCAGACTCCCTGCCGAGGTCGTGCAGAACGGCATATCCGTGGAAAAGGAATCGTCCAGCAAACTGATGACGATTACCATCATGTCGGACGACCCGAAATTCGACGAGGTTTACCTCAGCAACTATACGACATTGAACATCCAGGACAGGCTCAGACGAGTTCCTGGCGTCGGAGGCGTTTCCAATGTCGGAGGACGTTACTACGCAATGCAGATATGGGTGCAGCCTGACAAGATGGCCAGCCTCGGAATCACCGTGAAGGATCTGCAGAGCGCATTGAAAGACCAGAACCGCGAGGCGGCGGCCGGAGTCCTTGGCCAGCAGCCTATTACGGACGTGGACATAACCATCCCGATTACCGCGCCTGGCCGTCTGTCCTCTGTGGAAGAGTTTGAGAACATCGTGGTCCGCACCGGCGAAGACGGCTCCATCATCCGCCTGAAGGATGTGGCCCGCGTATCGCTGGAGGCCCAGTCGTACAACACCGAGAGCGGAATCAATGCCCGCAATGCGGCTGTTGTCAATGTCTATATGCTCCCCGGTGCCAATGCCATGGAGGTCGCTGAAAACGTCAGGGCTGAGATGAAGGAAATCAGTGCGGGTTTCCCGGAAGGAATGTCATACAATATCCCGTTCGACATGACCACCTACATTTCCGAGTCCATCCATCACGTTTACAGGACCTTGTTCGAGGCCCTCATCCTCGTCATTCTGGTGGTATTCCTCTCGCTGCAGAACGTCAGGGCGACACTGGTCCCTGCCATAGCAGTACCTATATCATTGATAGGAACATTCGGAGTCATGCTCATCTTCGGCTTCTCGCTGAACATGATGACCCTCCTCGGACTCATCCTCGCCATCGGAATCGTGGTCGATGACGCCATCGTCGTGGTCGAAAACGTGGACAGGATAATGACCAATGAGCATCTGTCTCCATATGAGGCGACCAAGAAAGCGATGCGGGAAATCGGAGGCGCCCTCGTGGCCATGTCATTGGTACTCTGCGCCGTATTCGTGCCGGTGAGCTTCCTGTCCGGAATTACCGGCCAGCTTTTCCGCCAGTTTACAGTGACCATCGCCGTGTCTGTCATCATCTCGACAGTCGTGGCCCTCACCCTGAGCCCTGTCATGTGCTCGAAATTCCTCAAGCCGCACGGAGAACAGAAGCCTAAGAACTTCATATTCAGAAAGATAAACTTGTGGATGGACAATGGTACCTCGTTCTATGCGAAGATGGTGCGTCTCGCCGTCAACAACTCCAGACGTATGTTCGCATTCTTCGGAGTGGCCATAATCGGCATCTTTGTCCTGGCCCGCATCGTACCTCAGAGCTTCATCCCTAAAGAAGACCAGGGCTACTTCACCGTGGAACTGGAACTCCCTATGGGCGCTACCCTCGAGCGCACCAGAGTCGTTACCGACAGGGCAATGGAATTCCTTCTGCGCCAGCACGATGTGGATTATGTCCTCAATGTCACCGGCTCGAGCCCTCGCGTGGGAACATCCCAGTCGAGCAGTACATTGACCGTAATCCTCAAGCCTTGGAACAAGCGCAAGGTGACCGACATGTCCAAGACGATAGCCATGGTCAGGGATTCCCTGTCACGTTATCCGGAGAGCCGCGTGTATATCAGCACGCCGCCGGTAATTCCGGGACTCGGAACATCCGGAGGATTCTCCATGGTGTTGGAAGCCAGGGGCGACGCGACATATCAGGACCTGCAGAACGCATCGGATACCCTGTTGTACTACGCCTCGAAGAGGAAGGAACTTACCGGTCTCTCCTCCGGAATGCAGGCGGACATACCCCAGCTGTACTTCGACGCCGACCGCGACAAAATCCAGCTTCTGGGATTGTCAATGGCAGACGTCTTCGCTACGCTCAAAGCCTTCACCGGCGCGATCTATGTCAATGACTTCAATATGTACAACCGAATCTATCGTGTCTATATCCAGGCGGATGCGCCATACCGCGCCCACACTGACAACCTGAACCTCTTCTTCATGAAGAGTTCCGGAGGCACCATGATTCCTGTCAATGCCTTGGGCAATACCCACTATACTACAGGCCCGGGCACCATAAAGAAGTTCAACATGTACAACTCGTCCACAATCCGAGGCGAGGCGGCGAACGGAGTCAGCTCCGGAGACGCCCTGGCGGTACTTCAGGAAATAGCGGACAAGCATCTGCCGGACAACATCGGCGTGGAATGGAGCGGAATGTCCTACCAGGAGAAGAAGGAAAGCGGTCAGACGGGACTCGTCCTGGCATTGGCACTGCTCTTCGTATTCCTCTTCCTTGCGGCCCAGTATGAAAGCTGGCTGGTCCCTGTGGCGGTCATATTGTCCCTGCCTATTGCGATCGCAGGCGCATATCTCGGCATCGCGGTCCTGGGCATGGAAAGCAACATCTACTTCCAGATCGGACTTGTCATGCTGGTCGGACTCGTGGCCAAGAACGCAATCCTTATCGTCGAGTTCGCGAAAGAAGAGGTCGAGGCCGGAAAGGATGTTGTCAATGCTGCCGTGACCGCCGCCAAACTGAGATTCAGGCCTATCGTGATGACATCATTGGCCTTTATCCTCGGTATGCTTCCGCTGGTATTCGCCACCGGACCGGGCTCCGAGAGCCGTCAGAACATCGGAACAGGAGTCTTTTTCGGAATGATCGCCGGAATTACGGCCGGAATCGTATTCGTACCGTTCTTCTTTGTGGTAATTTATAAATTCAGGTCAATGATGTCAGGATGGCGTCCTAAAATCAAGACGGGCCTTAAAGGCAAGAGCTCATTCTTGTCAATGCTGGCAGTCGTTGCCGCATCGGCATTGACCTTAAACTCCTGCGGTACGTCGAAGTATTGTCAGAAGCCTGACCTGGGAGAGATGCCCGAGTCATTCTCGCAGGAGGTCAGTGACAGCAGCTTTGCGGACCTTGGCTGGAGGGATGTGTTTCAAACCCCTGAGCTTCAGAGCCTTATAGAAACAGCATTGACCTATAACAAGGATATCCTGATGGCGGCTGAGCGTCTCAATGAGATGCATTACAAGTACAGGATGCAGAAGGCATCCCAGTTGCCTGCGGTTTCCGCGAAGGCCTACGGACAGGATGACCACAGCAATTATGGCGGAACCAAAACGAATCCGGATGACCTGGAATTTGCAGTCAAGGCCTCTCTTTCCTGGGAAGTGGATTTCTGGGGCCGTCTGAAGTGGGCGAGCCGGGAAAAGATGGCTCAGTACCTGGCTGCTGAGGATGCACAGAAAGCGGTAAAGATGAGTCTGATAGCCAGTGTGGCATCGGCTTATTACGAGCTCCTCGGTCTGGACAGGAAACTGGAAATCGTGTCGAATACCCTCGAGACCAGACAGGAGTCCGTAAAGCAGGCCAAACTCAGGGCTGAAGGAGGACTTACCTCGGAAATACCTTATCAGCAGGCACTTGTGGAATTGGCTTCTGCTCAGGCCATGGTTCCGGATTTGCAGAAACAGATAGCCCTGAAGGAAAGCGAACTGTGTTTCCTGACAGGCTCATATCCTAAAGATATAGAACGGAGTATTTCATCGTCAGATATTTACACTGTTACTACTGTTCCGTCGGGAGTGCTGTCAGAGATTCTCAAACGCAGGCCTGACCTCATGCAATCGGAACATTCATTGAAAGCGGCAGAAGCGCGGGTAGGAATATCCATCGCTGAGAGATTCCCGTCTTTCGTGATAAATCTTGGCGCCGGTCTCGAGAATGACGAACTGAAGGACTTCTTCAAGTCACCGTTCTGGTTTACGGGTGCTACACTGGCTTCTCCGATTTTCGAGTTCGGAAAGCGCAAGGCCAACATGAAGGCGGCTGTCTCAGCCTACGAGCAGGCAAGGCTGCAATATGAAAAGGATGTGCTCCAGGCCTTCAGAGAGGTGTATGATGCGACCGTCGTCTTCCAGTCCGCACGTGCCAATTCGCGTGTGAAAGCAGAAATGGAGGAGTCGTCGATGAAGTACATCACTCTGGCCAACAGCCAGTATATCAACGGCGTCATCAATTATATCGACGTTCTGGATGCCCAGCGTAAATATCTGTCGTCACAGATCGAGTTCAGCGAGGCCAGGACAAGAGAGAATCTTGCGATAGTCGGACTCTACAAGTCTCTCGGAGGCGGCTGGAAATGACGGATATTTAGTTTAATTCAGGTTCGTAACTTGCATTTTCACTTTGGCTCGCTTACAGATTTTTTCTGCAAAAATCTTCGGTTTTCCGGTGGATTCGTCCAATGTGGCCCCTTTTTCAAAGCGAGTATACGTAAAATTCCGCTTCCTTCCTCACCGGCCGTGAAGCGGACGTTTCTATCGGTCAGGACATCGACTATAATAAAACCTCATTTCTGCCGAATGGTGGAAGTGAGGGATATGGGGGAAATGAGGGCGCTAATCTTCCTTTTTGTTCTCCAGACGGAGTTTCGCTTGGGTAATTTGCTTTTGCAACTGGGTCTTGAGAAGGTCTTTGTCTGGCAGTTCCGTGTAGTATTGGGAGACTTGGATGCCTGCATCGCCCAATTGAAGGAGTTGGATTTGTTCGTCATTGCCGGCGGCGCATAGGAGGAGTCCAAGCGGGCTTTCTTCACCGGGTTGGCGCTCGTATTTGTCCAGCCAGCGGAGGTAGAGTTCCATCTGGCCTTTGTAGGCGGCCTTGAATTTAGTTTTCTTCAGGTCTATGGCAACAAGCCTATGGAGTTTCCGGTGATAGAAGAGCAAATCTAGATAGAAGTCCTCGCCGTCGATAATCATCCGCTTTTGCCTGTCCACGAATGAGAATCCACTGCCAAGTTCCATCAGGAACTGCTGCATACCGCTGATGATCATATCCTCCAGGTCTTTTTCGCTGTAGTAGCCTTTGAGTCCAGTAAAGTCCAGGAAATAAGGGCTTTTGAACACAAGATCTGGAGAAATTGAGCCGCCATGACGTACTATGGAAAGTTCAGCCCGAATGGCTTCTTCCGGCTTCCGGCTGATGAGGGTGCGTTCGTATAGCATCCCGTCCATCTGGTCGCGGAGTTTGCGGACACTCCACCTCTCTGTGGCCGCCATTGTTACGTAGAACTCGCGGGCCAGGGCATCATCAACTGGGAGTACCTCCAGAAAAGCAGACCATGGCAATTGTGTCGACAGTGTTGACACAATTTGAAAGTCACTGAATTCGCGGGCGAACTGCATCATTCGGTGAAGATTCCTGGAATTGAAATCCTTGCCGTACAGTTCCATTAATTGTGCGGACAGCGTTGACACAATTGCTTTGCCATACTCGGCCCTTTGGTCGTGCAGGACCTCCTTATTGATGCGCTCTCCGATATGCCAGTACATCAGCGTCAGTTCACTATTGACGCTGATGGCCACCCGTTGGCGGGCCGCCTCGATGATCTGGCAAACATCCTTGAACAATCCCGCAGGAAAACTGATGCTCATATCTTTCTGGCTCATAGGCTCTCATAATTCGAACATACAAAGATAAGCATTCTTTTCCACAAGGGTCCTATGAATTGTACGATGTAACACTGGGTAGATATCGGATTATTCCGTCAACGTGGAGATTGACGATGGCATACTGCCCAGATTCCGATAACAGAAAGTCGTAGTCGGTGCGAATGCGCTGTCCAGGAAGATGGAACTTAGCGGCATTGTTCGGGCAGTGGGACATCGGTGAGTTCTGGTACGAGCAACTGGGCATCGTGGTCAAGGTCGGTCATGGTAGAAACTATCCGAGCAGCACCCATCTTTCGGTCGGTGACGTCAAAGTGCTGCTGCACAATGCTGCAATGGTCGAACGATTACTTTCCATGTTTGGAAACAGACCAAACTTGAAGATAAATGACACTGATTTCAAAGAACTATTATTCTACGGCGTTTGCGCCGCGGCGTAAAACTTATAAAATTACCGAACTATTGCGAAATAGAAGATATGAATTACAGTCTTATGATGATTCCCGATGTCGCGTCGAGAGTCAGGACATCGCCTTTTCCGGTGCGCCTGTAGCTGCACTTTCCGAGGGATGCGACAGGGTTGACGATACCTTTTACGCCTTCTGTCATTGACCTGTAGGAACTTACTTCGTCATTGAGTGTCAAGCTCTTACGGGTTCCTGTCGGGTTCAATGCTATGATTAGTGTCTCCTTCCCGTTGGTCCTGAGATAAACCATAGGGTAAGGCTGGCTTTCATTGAAAACAGGAATGAACTTGCTGTCGGCCCAGAGCGCTTCGCTGCTCTTTCTCAATGCGATGAGCTCTCGGGTCCAGTTGAGGATGGATTCAGGGTCCTTGTCCTGGGACTCCACTGTGATTTCGCCCTTTGCGATAGGCTTCACCTTGCCTGCCACGAAATTCTTCTTCCAGTCGAGATACTGCGGATAAGATGTTGCAGGTGACCACTCTGTGCAGACAGGGAGGTAGAGTTTCTCAGGAGAGCATGTGCTGAATCCTGCCGTCTCGCCGGAAGTCCACTGCATCGGAGTCCTGGCACCTGAACGCTCCTTGCCGTTGTGGTTTGCACCCTCCACATTAGGCATGTCCACGAGAGAACGCATACCGATTTCATCACCATAATAGAGAATAGGCATCGGCATTGTCAATACCCATGTGAGCATGACTTTCAGCTGGTCAGGAGTGTTGCGCGCACCCATGTTGATTCGCAGGTGGTCGTGGTTGCCGGTGATTGTCGCGAAATATCCCATTGTCCAGGTGCTTTCGAGGCAGTCTGTGAAATAGTCATAGTATTCCTTGAGCATCTCTGCGGCGGTTGTCTTGCCGTCAATCTTGTCCTCCGGCCATGCATTGCCATAGAGGTCCTTGACTGAAGGCTGTCCGCCGTTCAGGGAGAAATAGCTTCCTCCGTCGGCCTGATGCTTTCTGTCGAAATACATGCGGCGGTTGTGTGCCTTCGTGCTGTTGAGGTCCATGTCAATGTTATAACCAGCTGCCAGACAGTATTTTGGAGAGCCCCACTCTGCCATCAGCACATGGTCAGGATAATTCTTGTCAGACCATTCGCGGATTTCCCTCCACAGGTTCATGATTTCCTTCTTGTCCTTGTCATTCTTCACGAGACTGTTTGCCATATCCACGCGGAAGCCGTCGACACCCTTTCCGTACCAGAAAGCGATGATGTCCTTCAGTTCCTGGCGGACTGCCTTAGGCCCCGGTGCATCCACGCCCTGCTCCCATGGACGGGACGGGTCAGGATTCGCATAGCCATAGTTGAGGGAAGGCTGGCAGGCATAGAAGTTCTTCATATAGAACTTGTTCCTCGGATACTCGCTCTTCATCCATTTGCCGATGGTGTTCTGCATATAGTTAGGGTCCTTCAGCATTGTCTCCAGGTCTTTCTCAGCCTTCGCATCCGGCAGGCGGTCAGACCATATATAATAGTCGGAATACTGGAGATTCGTGTCCTGAGAACTTTGGATGAACCAGGGGTGCTTGTCCGAAGTGTGGCCTGCAACCAGGTCCAGCATCACTTTGATTCCCTTTGCATGGGCCTTTTCTATAAGTTCGACCATGTCGTTGTTCGTGCCGAAGCGCGGATCGACGCGGTAAAAGTCAATGACATCGTAGCCGCCGTCAATCCATCCTGAGACGAAGAGGGGATTGAACCAGATGGCCCTTACTCCCAGACTCTCAATGTAGTCGAGTTCTGAGATGACTCCCCGGATATCTCCGATTCCGTTTCCGTCAGAATCCTTGTAGGAAGACGGATAGACCTGATAGATGACTCCGTCGCGGAGCCATTCCGGGCCTCTTGTCCATGACTGTTCGAAACTTCCCGGTGCCGGCTGTGCAGACATCATCGCGCATCCCAGCATTGATGCGGCAAAAATTGCAAACTTTTTCATTTTGTGAGTTATTGTGTGTTTATATTTTGTTTTGTCATGCGTTACATGCTTTGAGTGTCTCTTTTCGCAAAGATACGAAAAAGATTCATAGCTAATACACCTGCCTGCATTGACATTGACTTTTCTTTTTTTTGATAAAAAAATCGGTAATGTGAGTAAAAAAACACAAAAGCTTTCAAAATGGGATATTTTGTCTATCTTTCGAAAAATAAGATACAATAATTCTATACAGATATGAGAAGACTTGTTTTGATGGCCGTAATGGCATTGTTTCCTGTGATCCTGTCGGCACAGGTGAAGCATGGCAGCGAATTTGAAGTCGGTGCCGGAGTCTCAATTTATGGCATAACCGGTTCTGTCGGTGGACTTTCCAGAAATGCAGGCCCGACAGCGTATCTTGGATATGGCTACAGGTTTCATGATAATTTCGATGCTCTGTTCCGCGCCTCCTACAAGAACGGCAATGTCAAGGGTTGGACAGCCGGCGAAAACCCGACATATGTCAATACCAAATGTAATCAGGTCGAAGGAATGCTCGGCGTCGATTATGTCATATTGCCAAGCAAACTGGTTCGTCCGTTTGTCGGTGCAGGAATCGGTGGCGGAGTATTGTTCGAGAAAATGGAAAACACGAGCTATAGCCATGCTTACGGCATAGTGGGACCACACTTTGGCGTTTCGATATGGCGCTTCCGTCTTTCGGTGGACCTGTGTTATGCCTTCGATGCCGAATATGGATTCGAGTCGGACATGTCGTCCAAGACATTTACCCTAGGCTTTCTGTTCTGACAGTCTCTAGTGTAAAGCACAGAATTACACACAATTGTGCCGTGGAAACTCATCTCAGGCTGATAATTCCGCCTACGATGCCTTCCACGGCACAATGATATGAATTGTTTTCAGATTGGCAAAGGAGTTTACTTCATCATCTTCTCCTTAGCCTGCAAAACCGGCTCGGCCTCCTCGGCAGTCATAATGGTTTCTGTATATTGGAACATTTTCCTGTCATCCCAGCCGCAGTCGTTTCTGAGTTTCTCTTCAATTGTTTTCGCATAGGCATTGAATTCATCTTTAGCCGCCTTGTCCGCATAGATGCGCACGTTCATGTGTGCACGCAATTCTTTCATCAGGGCAGCCTCTTCATCATTAAGAGTTCCTGATGCAAGGTCTTTCTGGAGCTTATAGTCATAAAGTTCCAGTTTCTTTTCCGGAGTGAGATCTGATACAATGTTATGTTGTGTCAGTACATCCATAGTCACAAGTTCCGCCCTGGTAAGGGTGTCATTGATGACGATGTCTTTATCTGCCGAACTTCCCACAGTTCTGTTGGCGCAACTGAATGACCTTAAATATCCCCTTACGACTCACTACAGAAACATTACTATTATCTTCAAAATTAAAAATCTGGAATCCCATAAGAACACCCTCCTTAACATTATTATATACGAAAAAAAGGTCTTATGACCTTTTTAAATCTTAATTACACCATCTACCGCTTTTTTCTTTAATTCTTCAATAATAGAAACTCCTGCACTTGTCCCAATACGAGTGGCTCCATTTTCAATCATCTTGATAAAAGTATCGGCATTTCTAATACCACCTGCAGCCTTAACTTCTACCTCATCACCTACATATTTCTTCATTAATGCGACATCTTCAAAAGTCGCACCACCTGTTCCAAAACCAGTAGATGTTTTAATAAAATCAGGTTTAACCTCTTTCGCAATTTCACATAACTTGATCTTTTCTTCATCCACTAAATAACAATTCTCAAAAATAACCTTGCAAGGAATATGATGCGCATGACATGCATCAACAATCTGAGTCATTTCATCCTTGATATAATCCCAGTTCTTATTTTTCACTTCTGTCTGATTAATCACATAATCAATCTCAGTAGCGCCTTCTTCAATCGCATTATTTGTATCAAATACCTTAGAGGCAATAGTAGTCTGTCCAAGTGGGAATGAGATTGCAGCACCTACATGAATATCAGTGCCCTTTAATAGTTCTGCACATAAATGAGACTGTACTTGGTTGATCGCAACCATCTT
>OQVS01000021.1_pt1 | contig 62453 bp, 55 predicted proteins | sample 1691601 | NCBI WGS metagenome assembly OQVS01 (sample SAMN03418268, study PRJEB22391) | human gut metagenome | biome: human-gut; feature: organic feature; material: feces | host: Homo sapiens | place: Tanzania | collected 2013-01 | reverse complement strand
GTGACTGGAGTTCAGACGTGTGCTCTTCCGATCTGTTTCCTCCCACACCTCTCTACGCAAGCACTCCTCGAGCGTTTCGCCTGTTTCAACAAAGCCAGCCACCAAACCCAAATAGTCTTTCTTAAACTTGTTGCTTTGCACCAACAATATCTCTTCATCGTTATTACGACTCACTGCCACAATAATAGCTGTAGCCAAGGCGGGCCAAACCTCCTTGCCACAGTTGGTGCAACGCTTTGAAATGTCCGTGTGCAACTTCATGGGCGCACCACAAACACCACAAAATTTTGTGTTTTGATCCCAATACAAAATTTCGCGAGCCTTACCCGCCCTATTATAAATAGGAGTAGGCAACACATCGAACGAAGCACGCAAAGGCATCATTTTCCAACCCGCATCCGTAATGGGCGCATCCAATTTAGCCGTGTAACATGCATATCCTTCTAAATCGGGCAAATGGTGCAATTGTTGCCAAGCTTCCGAACGCACAGGCACCTCGTTGGTTAAAGGCATTAGCGGGGCAAAAAAGCTACGCAAGGCACTATCACTTGAAGCGGCGTGATACTCTTGCAACTTGCTTGCAATGTTTTCCAAAAAGCGCTCAACCAACTTAACTTGATTTGTATCCAGCTTTAAATACTTGCCCGCTAGCTCCACAATCTCGGCTTTTAAGCTCTCTTTTTTGTCAAGCTGCTTTTTGTAGCTTTCAAACTGCGCCTTAAATTCATCGCTTTTAAAGCCAAGCTGGTCTATGTCAAGCGATATTTCTTTCATCAGCGCAAGCAAAAAGCCCTCAGCGTCCTTTAACTCGCCCTTTGAGCCAGCATACTCGGCGATAAGCTCATCTAATCGCTCAAAAAGCTCGGCACTAGGTTCAAATTCCTTTGTGTTTTGGGGCAGTTTGTTGGTATCAAAATGCAAAGCAAAGGTGTTTAAGCCCGAAAATGCGCTGTTTTGAGCGGTAAAAGTTTTGTTTAAATTCGCCAAATTTTCGCCCAAAGAAGCACTCGCCACAAGGTTGTCCGTCTTGCGGACAAATGTGCTAAAACTCGCATTTGCAAACTGCATTTTGTCGTTTTGTTTCTCTTTTTTTATGCGCTCATTTTGCAAGATAGAATTCGTGCTGTTTTGCACCGAAAAAATGCTATTCATCGCTTGCTACCTTTTTTATTTTGCTTTTTTAAAGCTAAAATTTTTTGCAAATTTGCAAGCAAATTTCATTCCAAATTCCTATTTAATGCCTTTCAAACACTCTTTAAAAGCTCTTTCAAAAGGCTGTCGTTTGAATTTAATTTTAAATTTTCGCTGTTAAAATTTAAGCTGTTTTGAGTCAGTTTTAACTCGTTTGCGTTTAATTTTGTAGCGACAAGATAAGCTTGGATAGTCGATATATAGGCGTTTATCTCATCTTTTGGCAAGCCACTTACCTTGTCATTTAAGAAATCAAAAAAGATTTGCGCTCCCATCCATAGGCTATCATAGCTATCATTAGAGCTTGTTTGCATACTTTCATAAAGTGTGCGCTCATAATCATCAGGCGCAAGATACTGCAAATCCACGCTCAGCTGGCTGTATCCTTGCTCGCTACGCACGAAATTTTTAAGCTCGTTCATCAAGGCAGAGATATTTTTCACAGCTCTTTCAAACTCTGCTTTGCTGGGCTTTTGCGCAACTTTGCTGTTGCTGTTGATTAAATTTGATAAATACCTACTTGTCTCTTGTGCGCCTTTTTCTCTTATCATAGGACTCCACATACCGATGATGGTGTCGCCATTTGCGCTTTGGCTACTGATAATGCTCGTTACATTCTCACTTTCTACGAGCATTGTAAAGCGATGATTTGAATTTTGCAAACTTAAATTTGTGTTGTTTGGAGCGAAAATTTCACTTTGTTGAGTGGAATTTGCATTTAAATTTGCTATTAAATTTTCGCTCGAATTTAGCGTATTAAAATTTAAATTTTGCTTTGAATTTGTGCTTGAATTTATCAAATTAAATTTTGCTTGTAAATTTGAATTTTTAGCTAAATTTTCACTTGAATTTGTTAAATTTGAGTGTAAATTTTTACTATTTAAACCACTTTCCAAGCCGTTTAAATTCTCCCTTTGTTTAAACATTTCAAGCAAGGTTTTAAAATTTTCCATTTCAGTAAGTGCCTTGTCTGCGTTTTCAAGGGCTGTGTTTATGTCAAATTCGTTGATTTTTATTACCATTTGTCCGTTTATATCATACTCCCACGAGACAATCGAGCCGTCCGAAAGCGTGATGTTATGGGCTTCATAGTTATTATATGCTTTGATAGTTGCTAGTTCAGCAATGATTTCTTGTATTTCACTTTGGCTAAATTCACTTTCAAAAGTAGAAAAAAATTCCATACCTTGAACGGCTATTTGTTTTAAACTTGCTTCATATCGTCCTATACTATATTTAAGTTTTGCTAATTCATCATTTGCCTTATAGTCATTAGATTGCAATGCTTGAATACTTTTATTTTTATGAAATTCTACAAAAACATTTCTTGGTGCTTGTATATCTGTGAGTTTAAATTGATTAACCCCCGTTTCCAAAAGAACAAATGGTTCTGGGTTTAACCTATGTAAAAAATTACCATACAACTTATTAGCTAGTTCGTAAGTTTGGCTATCTTCACTCATTTTATTTAAAATATCTTGCATTTTGTTAATGATAAATTGAATGGATTTTTCGTATTTACCTTGCGAAATTTTTTCATTTACACTATAAGTTTGTGAAACTTGACGAGACACCCTTGCCTTAAAATCGCCACTAAGAAATATCACATAATTCTTGCCCTTTGCTAATTCATTAAATCTTTCACTAAAAGAAACAGCACCCTTTGAAGTGGTGCTGTTTTGAACGGAATTTGTTTGATGATTTTGCGCATTTAAAACATTCATCATTATTTATACCTAAAACGCCTTATGTTGAAATAATCAATCATATCTTTGTTGATTGCATAATAAGCGGCGTCATATCCGTGTCTAGAAAGTATGGCGTTAGACAATGGAGTATCCACTCTTCTAAAAACTTTTGTTCCCACATTTAATACCCCGAATATCGCACTTATATTTCCAGTAGAACCATTGTAGTTAATATATATCACAGGATATTCATTTTTTGAAGCATCTGCAAGATTCTTAAAAAACCAATAGTTTGTTCTTGCTGTTCCCGGTCCGTAGCCTTCAATTTTTTGATTTTTCTCTTCGTGCTCTTCCAAACTTACGATATAATTTACAGAATACGAAAGCACTCTGCCATTTCTATCAATTAGTCCAATCTCACTGCCATAATGCCCATTTGGTTCAAAAAAATAGGAAAGCTCTAGTCCGCCCTTAACCTGCGCCATTTCCTTGTCAGTGAGCTTTTTAACTCCGACAGAGTTTTGATTTAAAGCACCATTTGAGGCTTTAAGCAACAAATCATTAGCATAAGCTAAATTTAGGCTTACAAGTAAGCCAACCACAACGAAAAGTAATCTTTTCATTTTTACTCCTTTTTTATAATTTGCAAAATACAAGCAAATTTTGTGCCAAACTTCATCACAAATACCCATAAAGATGAGAGAAAACCAGCCACAAAACAAAGGCTAACGCCATCACAGCTATTATGCAAAAAAGCCCCATTTTACGAGCTTTGCAACCTGCTATGCCCTCTATGATTTGTGCTATTAGATTTTCAAGCATCAATACCGCCAACCCTTTGAGCCAACACCCGAATTAAAAGGATGTCTTTCGCTAAAAATGCCCCAAGTCGTATATCTTACGCCCCACATAGCCCCTTGTCTTGCAAGCCAATAACCTCCACCGACTAAAAACGGAGCCATTCTATTTTGTGCGGCATACCCACCCACAACGCCTTTTAGCTCATCATCATTAAGTTTTTTAACCCCAGCAGAGTTTTGATTTAAAGCACCATTTGAGGCTTTAAACAACAAATCATTAGCATAAGCTAAATTTAGGCTTACAAATAAGCTGGCTACAATGCAAAGCAATCTTTTCATTTTTTCTCCTTTTTGTAGAATAATTTTGTGTCATAATTGTAACAAAATAAACTTAAATCAAACTGAAATTATCTCTTATTTTTTACATTTTTTGAATTTTTAATACATTTTTTATCATTGTGAGATAAGCCCTTTTTCAAGGGCTTATTGTGTGGCTTAAATTCGCCTAAATTTAGCGTCATCTAGGCTCACTCCACCTCCGCATCTATGACATCATCGTCCTTTTTGCCTTTGCCACTGGTTTCGCCATCGGTTGAGCCGTCTTTTTTATACATAGTTTCGGCGATTTTGTGCGAGGCATCGCTGAGTGCTTTCATCTTGCTTTCGATTTCTTCCTTGCTGGCGTTTTCGTTTTTAAGCACCTCTCTTAACTCGTCCAAAGCCTTTTGTATGTTTGCCTTGTCCTCTTGTGGTATCTTTTCGCCAAGCTCGCCTAAGGATTTTTCCACTTGATGAGCCAAAGCCTCAGCTTGGTTGCGCGCGTCTATGACTTCTTTGCGCTTTTTGTCCTCTTCTTTGTGCAGCTCGGCATCTTTTACCATTTTTTCGATTTCTTCTTCGCTCAATCCGCTCGAACCCGTGATTTTAATCTCCTGCGCCTTGCCTGTGGCTTTATCCTTTGCTGAGACGGTGAGAATTCCGTTTGCATCTATGTCAAAAGTTACCTCAATTTGTGGCATTCCGCGCGGGGCTGGGGGAATTCCCTCCAAGTTAAAATTCCCTAAGGACTTGTTGTCGCGACTAAATTCGCGCTCGCCTTGCAAGACATTTATGGTTACTGCGCTTTGGTTGTCCTCAGCGGTTGAAAAGGTTTGTTCTTTTTTGGTAGGAATTGTCGTGCCTTTTTCGATGATTTTTGTCATCACACCGCCCAAAGTTTCTATGCCTAGCGAAAGTGGCGTAACATCAAGCAAAAGCACATCTTTGACATCACCACGAATCACAGCACCTTGTATCGCTGCGCCTATGGCGACAACCTCGTCAGGATTTACGCTTTTGTTCAGCTCTTTGTTAAACGCCTTTTTTACCTCATCTTGCACGAGTGGCACGCGGGTAGAACCGCCAACCATAACGATTTCTTTCACCTCGTCTTTTTTCAGCCCCGCATCTTTTACGACTTCGTTGATTTTGCTTATGGTTTCGCTTACCATCGACTCTATCATACTTTCAAATTTAGCGCGGGTGATTTTTTTTACAAGGTGCTTTGGACCGCTTGCATCAGCCGTGATAAAAGGCAAATTCACCTCTGTTTCAGTGGCTGAGCTTAACTCTTTTTTCGCGTTTTCAGCCGCTTCTTTTAAGCGTTGCAAAGCCATAACATCTTTTTTCAAGTCAATGCCTTGCTCGTTTTTAAATTCGCTGGCTAAAAAGTCGATGAGCTTGTTGTCAAAGTCATCGCCGCCCAAAAAGGCGTTGCCCCCTGTGGCAAGCACTTCTACGACATTGTCCCCTGTTTCAAGCACGGTTACATCAAAGGTCCCGCCGCCCAAGTCATACACCACTATCTTTTCGCTTTCTTTTTTGTCAAGCCCATAAGCAAGTGCAGCAGAAGTCGGCTCGTTGATGATTCTCAGCACATTTAGCCCTGCTATCGTGCCTGCTTCTTTTGTGGCTTTTCTTTGAGCGTCATTAAAATACGCTGGCACGGTAATCACCGCATCAACCACGCTTTCGCCCAAAAAGGCTTCGGCATCTTCTTTGAGTTTCATCAGCACTTTGGCTGAAATTTCTTGCGGGGTGTAAATTTTGCCCGCGATTTCAACCGCACAAGCGCCATTTCGCTCTGTTATGTGATAAGGAAGGCGCGTTTTTGCTTCTTTTGCAGCGTCCTCGTTTATCATAAGCCCCATTATTCTTTTGATAGAATAAATAGTCTTTTCAGGATTTGTTACAGCTTGGCGCTTTGCGCTGTCGCCCACTAAAACCTCGCCCTTGTCTGTGAATGCCACAACCGATGGCGTGGTGTTTTTGCCCTCTTTGTTTGGGATTACCTTGCTTTCGCCGCGCTCATACACGGCAACGCACGAATTTGTCGTGCCTAAGTCTATACCGATAACTTTACTCATTTTTTATCCTTTCGTTGTCAAGTTATTTTGCGACACTAACTTTGCTCGGTCGCAACACGCGCTCGCCCATTTGGTAGCCTTTTTGAAAGACTTCCACAATGGCAGAGCTTTTATACTCATCACTAGCGACATTCATCATCGCTTCGTGTAAGTTCGGGTCGAACTCATCGTGCTTTTCGATGGGTTTAACGCCGTGTTTAGCAAGCTTTGCGAGAAACAAATCCAAAGTGTTCTTCACGCCCTCTTTGAATTTCGCACTCGCATCATCGCTTGCCTCCATATTTGCCGCCGCTTCAAGCGCATCAAGCACATCAAGCAAATCTTTCGCAAAACTTTCGTTCGCGTAGGCTAGTGCGGACGCTTTTTCCTTTTCTAGCCGCTTTTTAATGTTCTCAAATTCAGCGTTTGCTCGCATATATTTGTCTTTAAGCTCGGCAAGCTGTATCTCACAAGCGATAAGTGCGTCTTTTTGCTCGCTCTCATCGCTATTTGCACTCATCTCTTGCATAGCATCGCCGTTTTGGCTGCACTCATCGCTTTCATTTTGAGCGATGAAATCCTGCTCGCTAGGGTTTTCGTGCCTGTCTTTTTTGTCTTTCACGCTTCCTCCTTTTGAAAAAATTTAGAGTATTATACAACATTGAGCGTAACAATGTCAAGTATTTTTACAAAAAAATTAAAAAATTTTATTTAAAAAGTTTTAGCCTACTACACTAAACTTATATAAGCGTGATAAACTAATGTTTCCAAATAAACCCCTACAAATTCAAAATCTCCCTTAAATCTAAAATCTCCCTTTAAATTTAAATTACAGCTTAAATTTAAAATTTTTTAGCATAAAAAGCACCAAAACAGCAAGAAATTTAGCAAATTTTTGCGTGCTGCGCCGTAAATTTAAGGTTTTGCTTGAATTTTATGATAACGCTATTTTAGGATTTGTTTTACCTTGATAAAGGATTTTAGGTCGCCACGCCCAAGTGAAGAGCGTGGCAGTGTGGGCTTAAACGGCGATTTTTGTCGCGTCTATTATGTTTAAATCAAGCCCAAGTTCTTTCGCTCCAAGCCCAAAAGCAAGCCCCACAAGCTGTGAAAGGTGGATTATGGGCAATCTCGCCTTTGAATTTGTCGCGCTTTGGAAACGCTCTTGATAAATGTCAAGCTGCATTTGGCACAGCGGGCAAGGCGTAACGACACATTGCGCCTCGTTTTGGCTGGCGTTATTGACGATTTGGCTTGACATTTTTTTCACCGACTTTTCAGCTGGATAGGACGCGTGAAAGCCGCAGCAATCAAGCCTTTTTTCAAAAGGCACTATGCTCGCACCAAGCGCGCTTACTACCTCTTCAAAACTTTTTGGGTTTGTGGCACTTTCCTTGCCTCCAAATTCCTTTTCAGGGCGCAAAGAATGACAGCCATAAAAAAGCGCAACCTTTAAATTTGAAAGCGGTTTTACCACTTTGGCTTTGACATTTTCAAGCTCGTCATAAAGCTCCCAAAGCAAGCTCGTTACTTCTGTGCTGCCTTTGTAGCTCATATTGCCCTCCGCTAAAAAGGTGTTTATGCGCTCTTTTGCGCCCTTATCAAGCGTGTTTTTAGCGCGGGTTAGCGTAAGCATACAGGTGCTGCAAGTAGTAAGCATAGGCTGGTTCATTTGCTCGGCAAGTGCTATGTTGCGAGCGTTTGCCACAAGCGTGGCGATGGGGTCGACATCTTGTGCCTGACTTGCCCCACAGCAACTCCAACCTTTGATTTCATTGAGTTTCCAGCCTAAAATCGGCGCGATAGCTTCAAGCGACATTTTGGATTCTTTTGCGGCTTGTGAAAGCACACAACCCGGGAAAAATGCGAATTCTTTTGCCATAACTTACTCCTTCTTTTCCGCAGCCTGTGCTGCTTTAACCATTTTGACTAAGTCCGCGTGTCCTTCTATTTCGTCCTCGCCAAAAATGTGTCCTAAATTCATCTTGCCTGCACTCATCAGCTTGATGGCAATGTCTGTTTTGCCGACAGAGCCTATGCCCTCCGAGCGAAACGCAAGGTAAATTTCATTCAAACGCCCTGAACCCTCAACCAAGTCTTTATAAAACGCCATAGCGTGGTCAGGTCCTGTGCCGCTATCAAGCCCCTTTTTAAGAGCCATTACGCGTAAATTTGCTATATCGCTAGCCGAGCTAATGCCCTTTGGACAGCGGTTTGTGCATTCTTCACAATGCACACAGTTCCAAAGCCCGTTTTCAATGCTAGGCTTTAAGTGAGTGAGTGCATCAGCTGAACGCGAATCAGCAGCCGCGCGGTAAGCGTGAGTAAAGACAAAGGGCTGCATATAGTCGCTACTGTCGGCTTCAAGCTTGCTGCACTCGCTAGCACAGCTACCGCACAAAATGCAGTCCCATTGTTTGCTGATTTTTTCTACTTGCTCTTCGGTTTGTTTGCAACCTTTTTCTGCGTTAAATTCAGCCTTTGGCTTGATAGCTGGGCGGATTTTACGCAAATTTTCAATGCTAGGCTCCCAATCCACTATCAAATCGCTTATCACGCGGAAATTTCCCAAAGGCGAAATGCGAATGCTCTCTGGCTCATCATACTCTTTAAGCAAGTTGTCCATCATCGTATCACACGCAAGGTATGAATGCCCATTGACACGCACCGAACACGCCCCGCAAATAGCTGACTTGCACGAAGCCGTGAAATTTAGGGTAATGTCCTTGTGTTGTTTGATGAAAAGCAGCACAGAAAGCAAGGTTTTGCCCTTGTAGTCCTTTTCTTCAAGCTCGTAGCTTGATTCGTATTTGTTTTTGCCATCAAAGCGGTCTATAAAAATTTTCATTCTGGTTTCCTCCCATCAAGTGAAAATTCGCCGACAACGACATCTTTATAGCTTAATTCTAGCTCGTTTTTGTCGTTCATCGTAACGATGCTGTGTTTTAAAAACTTCTCATCATCGCGTTTTGGATAATCCTCCCTCGTATGCGCCCCACGACTTTCAAGGCGTTTTTGCGCAGCTAAACAAGCGCATTTTGAAAGCAAGATTAAATTCCCAAGCTCGACATAATCAGTAAATGCGGTGTTCATCACTTCGTTTGGATTTGGCACGCGGATTTTTTGGTATTTTGCTTCAATTTCTTGCAAATTTTTTGCCAGCAAATCAAGCTTGTCCCCTGTCCTAAAAATCCCCATATTGTCCCAATTTTGCTTGCCAAGCTCTTCACGCAAGGCATACATATCATTCACCTCGCCGCCTCCACTTGTTACCTCTTTAAAAGTCGCAAGCCATTTTTGAGCAAGTTCGTGAGTTTTTTCGCCCTTGCCAAATTCAGCATTTTTAGCGTAATTTGCCGCTCCAAGCCCAGCTAAATGCCCTGTAACGACAGCATCAGTGAGTGAGTTGCCTCCAAGCCTGTTCGCGCCGTGTATGCTGATACAAGAAGCCTCGCCGCCGACATAAATTCCAGCTACTTTGGTGCTCATATCATCAAATTTAGCCACTTCAACCCCACCCATTGAGTAGTGAGCGGTTGGGCGCACGGGAACGGGCGTGTCGATTAAGTCGATATTTTGAAAGAGCATTGCGGTGTGGCGAATTTTTGGCAGTTTTTTCATAATGGTTTCTTTGCCTAAATGCCTCACATCGCACAGCACATAAGAGCTTAAACCCTCGCCATACCCACGCCCTTCGCGGATTTCTATCTCCATTGCGCGAGCTACGACATCGCGTGGGGCAAGTTCGGCTTTTTCGTGGTATTTTGTCATAAAGCGTTCGCCTTTGTTATTAAGCAAATATCCGCCCTCGCCGCGTGCGGCTTCTGTGATGAGCGTGCCGCCATTTTGCACGCCTGTTGGGTGAAACTGAATCATCTCAGGGTCCTCAAAGCCAAGCCCAGCGCGAAGTGCGGCTGCTACGCCGTCTCCTGTGGCGATGAAAGGCGTTGAAGTGCGGTTGTAAAAAATCCTTGTGTAACCGCCTGTGGCGATGACAAGGGATTTGCAAAGCACGGGATAAATGCCGCCTGTTTGTATGTCGCGAAGCACTGCGCCCTCGCATTTGCCCTCACTCACGCCTATGTCAAGCAGCTCGGTGTCCATTAGGAATTTCACGCCGTTGCTGATAGCATCATCAAGGCAAGAGTGCATTAAAATGTGTCCTGTCTTGTCAGCTGCATAGTTGCAACGCCTTTTGCTCGCTCCGCCCATCATTCTTTGAGCCACGCCGAGCGTTTTTTCGTTGCGTGAAAAGAGCGTGCCTATGTAATCCATCTCAAAAATCACCTTGCCCGCCGCCTCACAGAATTTAAGCACAGCATCTTGGTCGCAAAGATAAGCCCCGCCTTTAACCGTGTCATAAGCGTGCAGCTTGTATGAGTCGCCGTTTTCAAAGTCTGTTACGCCGTTTATGCCGCCCTCTGCCATACAAGTGGCGTTGCGCGATGGCATCATTTTGGTAGCGACAACCACGCTTGCGTTTGGATTTGCCTTTCTTGCGGCTACTGCGGCGCGAAGTCCAGCTCCGCCAGAGCCGATGATAAGGACATCACAATAAGGCAAGTTGCGCGGTGTGGCTTGTTTGTCGTCCTTTCCTGTGGGATTAGAACAGCCCGCATACAAAGCTCCTATGCTGATACAGGCGGTTTTTAGAAAAGACCTTCGAGTAAATTCACTACTCATTTGGATTCTCCTTTAAGTAAATGTAAAGCAAATAATCTTGCTTTGGTAAATACAATCACAATGGATTATACAACTACTAGCTTAAATGTCGAGTGTTTAACGCGTTTCTCCTTTCTCAAAATGAAATTAAAGCACAAATTTGCTTAAATTTTACTTAATTATTGTGAAATTGTTATTTTTATTTTGCCTTTTGTTATGATATGATTTATCATTTTTAAATTTCAAAAAGCAAATTTTTGACAAAACAAGGTTTTTTAGCCTTTGAATTTAAATTTTAAATTGACATTTTCGCCTTTTCGTTGTATAATTTGGGCTAAAATTCACACAAAAGTAGCCCAAATGAGTAAAATCCTTTTCATCGACAGAGACGGCACGCTGATAAGTGAGCCACGCCCGAGTTTGCAAGTAGATAGCCTTGAAAAATTGAGCTTTGAAAAGGGCGCGATACCAGCCTTGCTTGCCTTAAAAAAATTCGGCTTTAAATTCGTGCTTGTGAGCAATCAAGACGGACTTGGCACAGCGAGTTTTCCACGCGAAAACTTCGAGCTAGCCCAAAATAAAATGCTTGAAATTCTAAAAAGTTGCGGCGTGGAATTTGAGGACATTTTCATCTGCCCGCATTTTGAAAAAGATAACTGCGCGTGTCGCAAGCCCAAAACAGCGTTGCTTGCGGAGTATATAAAGCGCGAAATTTATGACAAAAATCAAAGTTTTGTCATCGGCGACAGGCAAACGGACATTGAACTAGCGCGAAATTTAGGGGTGCGGGGCATTTTGTATGAGAGCGAAAAAAACGGCTGGGCGCAAATTTGCGAGTTTATTTTAGCGAATTTTCGCTGCGCCAAAGTAGAGCGCAACACCAAAGAAACCAAAATCCTTGTAGAGCTAAATTTAAACGGCTCAAAAAGCGAGATAAGCACGGGCATAGGCTTTTTCGACCATATGTTAGAGCAAATCGCCACGCACGCGGGGCTTGGGCTGAAAGTGCTTTGTAAGGGGGATTTGAATGTCGATGAGCATCATAGCGTGGAGGATACGGCGTTAGCTTTGGGCGAAGCCATAAAGCGCGCACTTGGGGACAAAATCGGCATCGCGCGTTATGGCTTTGTGCTGCCAATGGATGAGAGTTTAGCGCGTTGCGCCATAGACTTTTGCAACCGCCCGACACTTGAATTTAAGGCAAAATTCAAAAAGCAAAAATTAGGCGAGCTGAGCACTGAGATGATAGAGCATTTTTTTGGCTCTCTCGCAACGGCTATGGGAGCGAGCTTGCACTTAAAAGTAAGTGGCAAAAATGACCATCACAAGGCAGAAGCGCTTTTCAAAGCCTTTGCTCGGTCCTTAAAAATGGCTATTCGTTTAGAAGATGAAAAACTTGCCAGCTCAAAGGGAGCGTTGTGAAACTCGCTATCATCGACACAAAATGCGCGAATTTAGCGTCTTTAAAGTTCGCCCTTGATAGGCTTGGCTTTCAAAGCGTGATTTCATCAAGCATAGGCGAGCTTGAAAAGGCGGACAAACTCTTTTTGCCCGGAGTTGGCACTGCGGGCAAGGCTATGGCAAACCTTGAAAATTTGGGGCTTACAGCCTTTATCAAAAACACGACAAAACCCCTGCTTGGCATTTGCTTGGGAATGCAAATTTTGGGCGAATTCTCACAAGAGTTGAGTCAAAAAACACTTGGCGTTATGCCTTTTGAAGTTCGTAAATTTAGGGAGCGAGCAGGCTTTACCCTGCCGCATATGGGCTGGAATGATATCAGCATTTTGCGCGAAAATGCGCTTTTTGCGGGCTTAAATGGAGCGTATTTTTATTTCGTGCATAGTTTTTGCGTGGCTTTAAACGAATTTACCCTTGCTAAATGTGAATACTGCGAGCCTTTTAGCGCGGCTTTGATAAAAGATAACTTTTTTGGCGTGCAGTTTCACCCCGAACGAAGCGGCGAAGCGGGCGAAATTTTGTTACAAAACTTTGTGAGAATGTAAATTTAAGCGGAATTTGCTTTGTTTTTGGTGCGGAAAATGAGTGAAATTTAAATGCGATAGAATTTCATCCCAGCAAGCTCGACAACACGAATTTTCGAGCTTTCAAGCATTTTTTGCAAAAGAGCCTTTGAATTTTGGCTCATCGCTTTTATGTCAAGCTCACTTTGTGGGCGCAAAGCAAGAATTTTCAGCAACTCGTCCTCGCTAAAATCCACGCTTTGTGCGCTAAAATGCCGCTTTGGCAAAAGCACAGGCACGCTTGTGATGAGTGTGGCGAGCTTTGAAAGGGTTTGTTCGCTCACAGCCCTTACAGGATAAGCACTTGGTCTATCGATAGTGCCTATATCCACTCTATCAGGCTTTATACGCAAAAAAGCCTCATTCAAAGCCTTAAATTCAAGCTCGTTGTCGTTTAAACCCTGCACTACAAGCACTTCCATCACAAGCTGTCCGTGAAATTTGGCGCGAAAATGAGCCATTTTTTCTATCATTTCTTGCAAATTTATGCTTTTGTGCGCTTTATCTACTCGAAAAAATGTCCTTTCTACCGCGCTATCAAGGCTAAATTTTGCCACATCAAGCCCTAGCATAGCTTCAAAGGCAAACTCGCTTAAAACGCCCGTGCCGTTGCTTAAAATGAGTAGTTTTTTGTCTTTTTTTATGGAATTTAGGGATTTTACAAGCTCTTTTAAGTGCGGATACAAACTCGGCTCGCCATTTGCTGTAAGCGTGATGAAGTCAAATTCAAACCCCTTATCAAAGGCAACTTGCACTTGCGACACCACTTCATCGACATTTGGGGCGTTTTGAGAGAGCAAAACGGGCTTTGCGGACTTTAACTCACAATACACGCAGTCAAAATTGCACTGCTTGCGTGCTGGGCTTAAATCAACCCCAAGAGAAAGCCCAAAACGGCGTGAATTCACAGGTCCAAAAATGACATTCATTTTTCAAAGTCCATTTTTAAGACATTTACGCTCATCAAAGCCGTCTAAACGCTGAATTTTCAAGCATTTAAAACTCATCGCGCTGAACTTTCTTGCACCAAACGCACGAAAAACTTCGCATTTTCCACAGGAATGTCGGGCAAAATGCCGTGTCCTAGGTTGAAAATGTGCGGTGCGCCTTTCATAGTGTCTAGCACGCTCGCCACGCCGCTTTGAATGGCGGCTTTTTCGTAAAGTCGGCAAGGCTCTAAATTGCCTTGTAAGGTGTATCGTGGGCTTAAAAGTTTTTTAGCAAGTGGCAAAGGCGTGTCCCAGCTCACTCCAAAGACATCAAAGTCCCCATTTATGCCATCTAAATACCCACTTACGCCTTTTGGAAAAAGTATTACAGGGATTTGTGGATATTTTTGCTTGATAAAACTTGAAATTTCAAGCATATAATTAAAAGAAAATTCAAAAAACGCCTCTTTTTCCAGCGCACCAGCCCAGCTGTCAAAGATTTGAATAGCGTTTGCGCCCGCTTTTATCTGCCTTTCAAGGTAGAGTTTGAGCGTGTGTGTGAGTTTAGCTAGGATTTTGTGTAAGAATTCAGGGCTTTGATAAAGCATTTTCTTGCACTTTGCGTAGCTTTTTGAGCCACGCCCTTCTATCATATAAGTCGCTATGGTCCAAGGTGAGCCGCAAAAGCCGATGAGTGCTTTGTCTTTTGGCAACTTTTCTCTTGTAAGTGCGAGCGCATCATAAACATAGCTTAATTTTTCTACCGCTTTTTCATCATCAAGGGCATTCAAAGCACTCTCATTTGTCAAAGGCTCATCAAATACAGGTCCCTCGCCCTTTTCAAAGCGCAAATTCATACCCATTTCCAAAGGCACAACCAAAATGTCAGAAAAAATGATAGCCGCATCCACGCCCAAAATCTCAACAGGCTGCAAACTCACCTCAGCCGCCTTTTGATAGTCCTTGCAAAGGCTGAGAAAGTCCCCAGCTCGCGCACGAACAGCCATATACTCTGGCAAATACCGCCCCGCTTGGCGCATCATCCACACAGGCGTGTAGGGCGTGGGCTTTTTTAAACAAGCATCGATGAAAATCATTGTGTATCCTTGTCAAACTTAAATTTAAAAGCGATTGTAGCATAGAAATTTAAACTGCTTACACGCATTTGCGAGTGTTTGTTTTCATCATACACGCTACAATGTAATTTTGAAAAATTTAGAAAAAACCTTATTTTCAAAAAAACAAACTAACAAAAACAGCAAAAATCAAACCGCAAAATTTTCAAAGTCAAAAAGCAATTTTTATTGATTGATAAAATCTTAAACGCAAAAATAAAGACACTATCTCTTAAAACTTTAATAAAAATTTATTAGCCTACAAACAAAATTTAACAAAGTTCTTAAAAATTTTTATTTTTAAATCACGCAAAATTATAAATTCTTTTAAGTCCAATTCATTTTCACGCTAATTTGTTTAAGCGCATAACTTCACACAAGTTGCCAAGTCTCATAGAGTTTGTAAAGCGTGTAAGCCCAGCTTGCAAGGGCTAAAATGACACTAAAAAACACGCCCGCACTCGCACAATCCTTAGCGATTTTTGCTTTTGGTGCAAACTCGCTTGTAACTAAATCCACGCAGGCTTCCACAGCCGAATTTAAGCACTCAGCGATGATGATGATAAACAAAACGCCCACCAAAATGAGATGATTTTCCATACTCACGGGCAAAAAAAAGCTCAAAATCATCGCAGGGACGATAAAAGCAAGTTCGATACGAAACGCCACTTCGTTTTTAAGCATAGCTAAAATGCCCGCCATCGCGTAGCCCCAGTTGGCAAAAAATTTGTATTCTGGTTTCATTTGCGCCTCTTTAAATTTAAAAATACCCCAAAATTCTACTACAAAAACGCAAATTAAAGTTAAATTTAAGTAAAATCGTTTTGCATAAATGCTTTTTTTTAAAGCCATTTGCAAAGTTTATTTTTTAAAAAAGCACAATCACAAATTTTTAGTGCAACTTTTGCAGCAAGGATTTAAGGGTTTTGCGCAAATTTATTAAGGCTTTAAAATGCTCGTCATTATTTTAGCGTTTGTCCTTTGTGTCCTTAAAAATGCTCTTTTGTGTCGTATAAATTTGCGTTGCAAGGTCTTTGGGGCAGGGTTAAAAAATGTTTGATTAAACATTTTGGCGATTTATTTAAAGGCACAAAGATGATTTGCTCGGCAAAGCACTGATAAATTTAAGTTTAAATTTCAAAAATTTCGCTGATAATAAGTCCCTCCATTTGGTGCGCTTACCCTTGAAAAATGGATATTTTCAGCTGGCACTAAATCGGAGTTGCCTATGTAAAGGCGACATTCTGGGTTTGAGATTTGATAAAAGCGCTCCAAAAGCTGCAAGCGCGATTCGTAGTCAAAGTATATCATCATATTGCGCGAAAAAATTATGTCAAATTTGCCAAGTTTCAAAAACTTTTCATCAAAGACATTGCAAAGCTCGAAACGACAATGGCAAAGCTCGCTTTTTTTCACTTCATAAATGTCATTTTGCTGAGTGAAAAAGTGCTTTTTCTCGCTTTCTGGCAGGTTTTTTAGGCTTCTGCCTGAGTATTTAGCTGTTTTTGCCTTTTCTATGGCTTTTTGATTTATGTCAATGCCCGTTATATGCACGCTTTGCACGCCATTTAACGCTAAAAGTATGGCAAAACTATACACTTCTTCGCCGCTCGCACAAGGCGCACACAGCACGCTGGCTGGTTTTTCCAAGCTTTTAAGGTAAAAGGCGGCTTGTTTGAGTTGGGTTAGTTCCCTGTAAAAGTAGGTTTCATTGACGGTGATAAAGTCCAAAGTAGCTTGCCGCACGGCTTTGTCAAAGTTTAATCTCATAAGAAATTCCCTAAAATCAACAAGATGAAGCTCGCCTTTGATAAAGCTGTCCCATTTGCTCTCTAAAAAGTTGCGTTTTTCGCTCAAATCTACCCCGCACAAGTCGTTGATGATTTTGATAAATTGCAAAAATTCGCTTGAATTTGGCGTGATTTTGTCCATTTTGTCCCCTTACTCGATAAATTTAAGAATTTCTTTTTTGATTTCATTTAGGCTCAAAGCCCGTAGTTTTGGGTTTAGCTCGATAGCCTTTTTGGGCATACCAAAGACAACGCAGTCTTTTTCGTTTTCGCACACGCACTTAACGCCCTTTTTATAAAGCTCGAAAAGCCCCGCCGCCCCATCATCTGCCATACCCGTGAGCAAAATCGCTAAAATGTTGTTCGTGTGGGCTATGTTTAGGGCGGAGTTGAAAAGTAAATTTATGTTTGGGTTGAAAGTCGTTTTTTCGGGGCTGAAATTCAATCTTATATTTAAAAGCCCGCCAAAAACGCTATTTTGCTGGCAAATGTAAATTTTACCCTGCATTAAAAGCTCATTATCGCCCGCTAAAATCACCTCAGCCTTTGCTTCTTGGTTAAATTGTCTCACAAAGGACGGGATAAAATTCGCGCTCATATGCTGGGCGATGATGACACAAGCGTTGCTAAAATCAATGTCATTAAGCAAAAATTTAAGCTGGTTTGGACCGCCTGTTGAAGAGCCTATAAGCACGATATTCATTTGCTTTTCCTTTGTTAAAAAAGGCATATTTTAGCATAAAATTTAAAATTTGCGTTAAAATTTAGAAATTAAAAGCGCATAAGAACGCTTTGTTAGTTTTCTTATGCTACAATGCCTTTTTTAAATTCGCATAAAGAGAGCAAATGCTGAGAAAAAAGATATTTATCGCTAATGACCACGCTGGATTTGAGCTTAAAACCAAGCTTTGTGCCTTTTTTGACTCCGCAAATTTAAATTACGAAGACCTTGGCGCACACGACACGCAAAGCTGTGATTATGCGGATTTTGCCCACAAACTCTCCGCTTGCATAGACGAAAATAGCTTTGGGGTGCTTGTTTGCGGCTCTGGCATAGGTATGAGTATAGCGGCGAACAAGAATTTAGGCATTCGCTGCGCTTTGTGTAGCGAAACGCTAAGCGCAAAACTTGCTCGGGCGCACAATGACGCAAATGTCTTAGCACTTGGCGGGCGTTTAATCGGGGCGCAAATGGCTGTGGATATAGTAGAAACCTTTATCAAAACGAGCTTTGAGGGCGGCAGACACCGCGCAAGGATAGCTAAAATCGAGGAACAAAGATGATTATCGACTGGCTAGTGCTTACCATATTGATTTGCCTTTGTTTATATCTTGTGATAATGCTTTTTTACTACAAAACTTTGCTTACAAAAGAGCGAAATTCAAAGGGTTTTATGCGAAACAACCTTGACAACACCGAAACCATCATCAGAAAGCTCCAAGTGCAGTTGCAACGAAGTTTGGGGCAGATTGACATACTCACAGATGAGCTGACTAAAATCAAAAACGACTTGACTTCACTGCGAACAAGAAATTCACAATACCGCATAGAAAATGACAAACTGCGACAACGCATTAAAGAATTAGAAGCAAAAATCGAGGCACTACTATGACAGCAAAACTAAGCACACAAGAGAGAGACTATCTCATCAGCAAAATCCGCACCATACCAGACTTTCCAAAGCAAGGCATTTTGTTTCGCGACATCACCACGCTTTTAAATGACGGCGATGCGCTGGGCTTTTTGCTCGAACACCTTGAAGAGCGTTACGAGGGTATGGAGCTTGACTTTATCGCAGGCACGGAAAGCAGGGGTTTCATCTTTGCGGCTATGCTTTGTGCGAAACTTGACTTGCCCTTTGTCCCCATACGCAAGCCCAAAAAGCTGCCCGCTCCGACTTTTTCGCAAGAGTATGGACTAGAATACGGCACAGATAGGGTTGAAATTCATCAAGACGCCTTTCGCGGCAGAAAAGATGCGCGCGTTTTGCTTGTCGATGATTTAATCGCCACGGGCGGCACGGCACTTGCAAGCTATGAGCTTATCAAAAAGGCAAAGGCTCAGTGCGTGGAGGCGTGCTTTCTCATAAATTTAGCGGATTTAGGCGGTGCTGACAAGCTTTCAAACTATACGAGTGTTTATAGCGTTTTGGAGTTTTAGGCTATGAGTTTAGACGAAACTTTAAAAGAATTTTTGTATAATTATCAGCACCTTGCTTATATCATCATCTTTTTTTGGTGCATTTTAGAAGGCGAGCTAGCCTTGCTTTTGGGCGGAATTTTTGCGCACGAAGGGCATGTGAATTTAGGCTTAATCATCTTTGTAGCAGGGCTTGGCGGCTTTACGGGAGACCAAATTTATTTTTACATAGGACGATACAATAAAAAATACATACAAAAAAAGCTTAAAAAACAAAGGCGCAAATTCGCAGTAGCGCACTTACTTTTGCAAAAATTTGGCGGGCTGATAATCTTTTTGCAACGCTATATGTATGGCTTTCGCACGGTGATACCGATGAGTATAGGTATCACAAGATATGATGCGAAAAAATTTGCTATTATCAACCTTTTTTCCGCTTGGATTTGGGCGGCTGTAACCATACTTTTAGCGTGGTTTTTTGGGCAAGAAATTTGGGCTTTTGTGGCGTGGGCTGAGCGCCACTGGTATTTAGCCGCACTTTTAATCATCAGCTTTTTAAGCCTTGTGCTTTTTGCCTTTAAACAAATGGAAAAAAGCATACTCAAAAAGCGAAATTTCAAGCATTCGCAAGAAAATTTACAACAGCTATAAAGGACAAAAAATGAAATTTGAATTTCACAGCAAAAATTTAAAAGATTTAGTTGCTGACTTTGAGCTTGTTTTCGTGCAAGATAAGAAAACAAACGCTTACAAGGACGCTAAAAGCCTGTTTGAGCTAAACGACTACAAGGGCGAGGGCGTGTGCCTTGATAGTGCTAAAAAACGCCTTTTTGTCGAGCTTAAAAGTTGCGCTTATGAGGACATTCGCCTTGCCTTTGCGAGCGCTTACAAGGCACTTTGCAAGATGAATGTCAAAAGCATTAAAACGCCTAGCGTTTTGGGAGAGTGCGTGGTGATGAGCTTTGCGAGCATAGTGCAGGGCTTTTTGTTTGCTGCTTATGAATTTGATAAATACAAAAGCGAGAAAAAGCCCGCTAAAATCGCTAAAATTCTCATCTCTACCCAAGAGTTAAACGGCAAGAAATTCAGCATTGACGAGGCAAAAACGGGCATTAAAATCGGCGAGATACTCAGTAACGCCACGAATTTCACAAAGGACATTGTCAATGAAATTCCATTCACCTACACCCCGCTTAAAATGGCAGAAGATGCCCTAAATTTAGCCAAAAAAGACAAAAACATAAAATGCAAAATTTATGATGAGAAATTTTTAGAAAAAGAAAGAATGAACGCCTTTTTAGCGGTAAATCGTGCTTCTATTCACCCTCCACGCCTTATTCATTTAAGCTATAAGCCCAAAAACGCTAAAAAACGCGTTGTTTTTGTAGGCAAGGGGCTTACTTATGACAGCGGCGGGCTGAGCTTAAAACCGAGTGATTATATGCTTACGATGAAAGCTGATAAAAGCGGTGCGGCGGCGGCTATGGGGATTATCAAGGCTGTAAGTGAGCTGAATTTACCCTTTGAAGTGCATAGCGTGCTTGGAGCTACCGAAAATATGATAGGTGGCAACGCTTATAAGCCCGATGATGTGCTTATATCGCGCGAGGGCGTAAGCATTGAGGTGCGAAACACCGATGCTGAGGGGCGTTTGGTGCTTGCTGATTGCTTATCTTTTGCGCAGGATTTAAAGCCAGACTTACTCATCGATATGGCAACCCTTACAGGTGCTTGCGTGGTAGGGCTTGGCGAATACACAAGCGGCATTATGGGCAACAACGAGAATTTACAAGATGAATTTTACAAAGCGAGCAAAAAAAGTGGCGAATACACCTGCGTTTTGCACTTTAACCCGCATTTAAAAGAGTTGATTAAATCAAACATAGCCGACATAAGCAACACGAGTTCAAGCCGTTATGGCGGAGCTTTGACGGCTGGGCTTTTTTTAGAACGCTTTATCCGCAAAGAGTATAAGGACAAATGGCTACACCTTGACATAGCAGGACCTGCTTATGTGGAAAAGGCTTGGGGCTATACGAATTTTGGCGCAAGCGGTGCGGGCGTGCGAATGTGCGTGGCGTATCTAATGAGCCTAGCAAGGAAGGGCAAATGAGCCTAGCAGTAGGCATTGTGGGCTTGCCAAATGTTGGCAAATCCACGACTTTTAACGCTCTTACTCGGGCGCAAAATGCTCAAAGCGCGAATTATCCTTTTTGCACCATAGAGCCAAACAAAGCCTTAGTCAATGTCCCAGATGACAGGCTTTATGAGCTTGCTAAAATCGCTAAACCTCAACGCATTTTGCATTCTGTGATTGAATTTGTCGATATTGCAGGGCTTGTTAAGGGCGCAAGCAAAGGCGAGGGACTTGGCAATAAATTCTTATCAAACATACGCGAATGTGAGATGATTTTACACATAGTGCGTTGCTTTGAGGACGGCAATATCACGCACACAGAAGGCGGTGTAAATCCCGTGCGCGACATAGAAATCATCAACACGGAGCTGATTTTAGCCGACATTGAACAGCTTAGCAAAAAGATAGAAAAACTCACAAGAGAAGCAAAGGCAAACGCAAAGGGCGCAAAAGAGAGTTTAGAACTAGCAAACAAACTTTTAGCGCACTTAAATTTAGGCAAAAGTGCTGGTAGCTTTGCCGAAAAGGACAGCGAACTTTTTGTGAATTTAAACAAGGATTTAAGGTTGCTTTCTGCAAAGGAAGTGATATATGGCGCAAATGTCGATGAAGCGGGCATTAGCGAGGACAATGAATTCGTAAAAGCCCTAAAAACTTACGCGGAAAAAAATTCAAATGAAGTGATAAAACTTTGCGCTAAAATCGAAGAAGAGCTTATAAGCCTTGATGAGAGCGAAAGTGCTGAGCTTTTGGCAAGTCTTGGCGCGAAAGAAAGCGGACTAGCGCAAATTATCCGCGTAGCCTTTGGCAAACTTGGGCTTATAAGTTATTTCACGGCTGGGGACATTGAAGTGCGAAGCTGGACAATAAAAAAAGGCTGCAAAGCCCCAAAAGCAGCAAGCGTCATACACAACGACTTTGAAAAGGGCTTTATCAAGGCTGAGGTTATCAGCTATGATGACTTTATCGCTTGCGGAGGCGAGAGCAAGGCAAAAGAAGCTGGCAAGCTGCGTTTAGAGGGCAAGGACTATGTGGTGCAAGATGGCGACATAATGCACTTTCGGTTTAATGTGTGAGAAATTTTTATTTTTACGGCTTGCATTTGCGTGGATATTTTAGACAAAATCAAATTCGCCATTTTCAAAAGGTATAAGTATAGCGAACGCCGATGAGATAGGGTTGAGAGACTTCCCATTTAATCATATTGTCGTATTCTTTGCTCTGTGTCAAAAAGCCAAAGCGTGCGTAAAAATCCACCCCGTGTTTTTGCCCAAAAACAGCACGCACGCCAGCATTGACATAAATTTTTTCATAACAAATCCTTACAAATAAAAATTTTAACTTTTTAAATTTCACTTTTGCAAGTAAAATTTAAAAAATTGAAATGTCATTATAACAAATGCCCCCCCCCCAAAAAAATGTCAAGAGATTTTAGCTTAAATTGCAAAAAATTTTTAAATTTTGCGTGAGAAAAATATCCATTGAAAATTTTAGTTAAATTTTCGCTCAAAATTCAAAGGCGTTTAACCAAAAACTTTGTATAATAACCAAAACTTTTTTAAAGGGCGACTATGGCAAAAAAATTCATCGACATTATGGATACGAGTTTTAGGGACGGCTTTCAGTCTGTTTATGGTGCTAGGGTGCTTATGGAGGACTTTTTTCCCGCTGTGGAGGCGGCAAAAGAAGCTGGCATAACGCACTTTGAGTTTGGCGGAGGGGCGAGGTTTCAAAGCCTTTATTTCTACCTTAACGAAGATGCCTTTGTGATGATGGATAAATTTAGAGCCATTGTCGGCAAAGAGGCGAATTTACAGACACTTGCAAGGGGAGTAAATACCGTAACCCTTGACACAGGCAGCAGGGAGCTGATTGACTTGCACGCTAAACTTTTCAAAAAGCACGGCACGACTACCATACGCAACTTTGACGCGCTCAATGACGCTGAAAACCTTAAATTCAGTGGCGAGTGCATAGCCAAACACGGCTTAAAGCACGAAGTAGTAGTTACTTTAATGGACTTACCGCCGCGTTGTGTCGGTGCGCACGATGTCGCCTTTTACGAAAAGAGCTTAAAAGAGATTTTAAAGGCTGAAATTCCCTTTGATAGCGTGTGTTTTAAGGACGCTAGCGGCACTTCAAACCCACAAAAAATCTACGACACCATAAAAATGGCGCGTAAAAATCTGCCCCAAAACACGCACATTCGCCTGCATACGCACGAAACGGCTGGCGTGAGCGTGGCTTGCTATTTAGCAGCCCTTGAAGCAGGGGCTGATGGCATAGACTTAGCCGCAAGCCCCGTAAGCGGTGGCACGAGCCAGCCTGACATACTCACAATGCTCCACGCCGTAAAGGGCAAAAACTATGATTTAGGCGGGCTTGATGAGGAAAAAATTCTTGTGTATGAAGAGGTGCTTAAAGACTGCTTGAAAGACTATTTCTTGCCGCCAGAAGCCACTATGGTAAGCCCGCTCATACCTTTTTCGCCGATGCCCGGTGGCGCACTCACCGCAAACACCCAAATGATGAGAGACAACAACATTTTAGATAAATTCCCCCAAGTTATCAAAGCTATGCGCGAGGTTGTAGAAAAAGGCGGCTTTGGCACGAGCGTAACGCCTGTAAGTCAATTTTACTTCCAACAAGCCTTTAACAATGTAATGTTTGGCAAGTGGAAAAAAATCGCCGATGGCTATGGCAGAATGGTTTTAGGCTATTTTGGCAAAACCCCAGCCACGCCAGATAAAGAAGTCGTAAAACTTGCAAGCGAACAGCTTAAACTCAAACCCACAAAAGAAAAAGCCATAGACATAGCCGACAAGGACGAGACAAAGTCGCTTGAATTCACGCGCAAGTTGCTTGAAAAAGAGGGCATAGAAACGAGCGAAGAAAACATTTTCATCGCCGCAGCGTGCAAAGAAAAGGGCATAGCCTTTTTAAAAGGGCAGGCAAAAGTCGCTGTGCGTAAAATCTCACAAATGCCAAAAGCCATAAACGCCGATGAGAGCAAATTCACAGTCTCTGTAAATGGCAACAAATACCACATAGAAGTGCAAGCAGGCTTTGACAAAAGTGTGAATATAAAAAGCGTAAGCAAGGTGCAGCCTGCAAATTCAAACGACACGGCGCAAAACGCTACAAATTCAGCAAGCGATGAAAACGCGGACAGCATAAAGGCTAGCATTTCGGGCAATGTCTTTAAAACACTCATCGCAAAAGGCGACACAGTCAAGGCTGGACAAGTGGTTTTCGTGTTAGAGGCGATGAAAATGGAAATCGAAGTGAGTGCGCCAAAAGACGGCACTATCAGTGAAATTTGCGTGCAAACGGCTGACACTGTGAGCGAGGGGCAGAATTTAGCCCTTTATAAGTAAGGATTTGCGATGAAAGATTTAGAAAAACTCGGCTTAACAGGCGTAAAACAGGTATTTCACAACATTAGCTATGAAGAGCTTTTCAAGCACGAAGTGGCAAACAAAGAGGGCGAAGTGTCAAGCAATGGCACTTTTTGCGTGGATACGGGCGTTTTCACGGGGCGAAGCCCTAAGGACAAATACTTTGTAAAGCAAGAGCCATCTCAAAAGTTCATCGCTTGGGGCAAGATAAATCACCCCATCAGCGAAGAGCTTTTTGACAAACTGCTTGCAAAGGCTAAAAAACAGCTTTCAAACAGCGACATTTATGTGCAAGATGCGTATTGTGGGGCGTCTTTAAAGAGCCGCAAAGCCGTGCGTTTCGTAACGCAAGTGGCTTGGCAAGCGCATTTTGTCAAAAATATGTTTATCCGCCCACAGCAAAGCGAGCTAGCGAGCTTTGAGCCTGAATTTGTGGTGTATAATGCGTGCAAATGCGTGAATGAGGACTATAAAAAAGACGGGCTAAACTCAGAAGTTTTTGTCATCTTTAATGTCGAAAAAAACATAGGCGTGATAGGCGGCACTTGGTATGGCGGCGAGATGAAAAAGGGCATTTTTTCGATGATGAACTATTGGCTGCCTTTGGAGGGTAAATTTCCTATGCACTGCTCGGCAAATGTCGGCAAAAAGGGCGATGTCGCGCTTTTCTTTGGGTTAAGCGGCACAGGCAAAACCACGCTTTCAACCGATGAAAAACGCAAACTCATCGGCGATGATGAGCACGGCTGGGACGATGAGGGCGTGTTTAACTTTGAGGGCGGTTGCTACGCAAAGTGCATAAATTTAGACCCAAACAGCGAGCCTGAAATTTACGCAGCGATAAAGCGAAACGCCCTTTTGGAAAATGTCGTTTTGCGTGCGGATAAAAGTGTGGATTATGCTGATGCGCGCAAGACTGAAAATACCCGCGTTTCTTACCCCATCGAGCATATCAAAAACCACGAAAAAAGCCTGCAAGCTGGGCATCCGAGTAATATCATCTTTCTCACCGCTGATGCCTTTGGCATTTTGCCGCCTGTAAGCAAGCTCACAAAAGAACAGGCTATGTATTATTTTTTAAGTGGCTACACCGCAAAGGTAGCAGGCACTGAACGAGGCATAACCGAGCCGCAAGCTACCTTTTCAGCGTGCTTTGGCGAACCTTTTATGCCACAACACCCCACAATCTACGCGAAATTGCTAGGCAAAAAGATAGACAAGCACGGCGTGAGCGTGTATCTAGTCAATACAGGCTGGACGGGCGGGAGTTACGGCGTAGGCAAGCGAATGAGCATAAAGGCAACTAGGGCTTGCGTGAATGCCATACTTGACGGAAGCATTAAGCAGTGTGAGTTTGAGAACTTTGAGCTGTTCAATCTAGCCATACCAAAGGCTTTGCAAGGCGTGGAGACTCAGCTACTCAACCCTATCAACACTTGGGCGGACAAAAATGCCTACAAAGCCACGCGCGACAAACTCGCACGAATGTTTGTCGAAAATTTCAAGCGTTATGAAGATGTGAGCGAGGGCGTGGAATTTAGCAAATTTGGACCGAGTGTTTAGGCTGAATTTAATACGGCAAATTCACGCAAATGCTGAATTTGCGCTAAAAAGCGCGTGTGGATTGAGCGGACTTTGTGTTTGCACCTTGTGCTTAGAATTTAGCGTGCAGTTTGCCAGCGTAGCAAGGGCTAAATTCAGCCCAAAATAAACCGCAAAAAGGATAAAAAATGAGAAGTGATGTGATTAAAAAAGGCTATTTAAAAGCTCCAAACCGCTCTTTGTTGCGTGCTTGCGGGCTTAAAGATGAGGACTTTGAAAAGCCCTTTATAGGCGTGGCAAATTCCTACATAGACATAATCCCCGGGCATTTTTACTTAAATGAATACGCCAAAATCATCAAGGACGAAATCCGCAAAAACGGCTGTGTGCCTTTTGAATTCAATACCATAGGCGTTGATGATGGCATAGCTATGGGGCATAGCGGTATGCTCTACTCACTGCCAAGCCGTGAAATCATCGCAAATTCAGTTGAAACCGTGATGAACGCCCACGCCCTTGATGCGCTCATTTGTATCCCAAACTGCGACAAAATCACGCCGGGAATGCTTATGGGCGCGCTTCGTGTCAATGTGCCAACTATCTTTGTAAGCGGCGGTCCTATGAGGGCTGGTTTCAGCGCAAAGGGCGAAAAACTCACCTTAAATAGCGTTTTTGAAGCGGTTGGAGCGTTCGAGGTTAAAAAAATCAATGAAAACGAGCTAAAAGACATAGAGTGCAAAGCCTGTCCTAGTGGGGGTTCTTGCTCTGGGCTTTTCACGGCAAATTCGATGAATTCGCTTTGCGAGGCGTTAGGTATCGCTTTAAGTGGCAACGGCACAGCTTTGGCTTTGAGCGATGAGCGTGAAAAGCTGCTTAGGCAAGCTGCAAGGCGTATTTGTGAAATCGCACTTGATAGCGAAAAAAGCGAAAAATTTAAAATCCGCAACATTATCAACAAGGGCGCGATTAACAACGCAATGGTGCTTGATATGGCTATGGGGGGTAGCTCAAATACGATTTTGCATATGTTAGCCATTTCACGCGAGGCGGGTTCGCCCCTTGATATAAGGGATTTAAATGAGATAAGCAAGCAAATCGCCCACATAGCCAAAGTCGCCCCGAGCCTGCCTGAGGTGGCTATGGAGGACATAGGAAGTGCGGGCGGCATAAACGCTGTGTTAAAGGAAATTTCGCGCCGCGATAATGGTTTGCTTGATTTAAACGCCCTTACCATCACGGGCGAGAGTTTAGGCACACGCATAAAAGACGCGAAAATCCACGATGAAAAGGTGATTCACAAGGTAGAAAATGCCTACTCACAAGTGGGTGGGCTTGCCATACTCTTTGGCAACCTAGCCGAGCAAGGCTGCGTGATAAAAACAGCAGGTATCACAGGAGAGCGTAAATTTAGCGGTAAAGCCGTCATTTTTAACAGCCAAGATGACGCTATAAAGGGCATTATCAAGGGCAAGGTGCAAAAAGGAGCCGTGTGCGTGATAAGATACGAGGGTCCAAAAGGGGGTCCGGGTATGCAAGAAATGCTTTCGCCTACGAGTTTGATTATGGGTATGGGCTTGGGCGCTGATGTCGCGCTCATCACAGATGGGCGTTTTAGCGGGGCGACAAGGGGTTTAAGCATAGGACATATAAGCCCTGAGGCTGCTGAGGGTGGGCTTATAGGCTTGCTTGAAGATGGCGACATCATCGACATAGATGTGGATAATTTTACGATAAATGCGCGTTTAAGTGAGAGTGAAATCGCCGAGCGAAAGGCTAAATTTAAGCCCTTGCAAAAGCCTTTAAATTCAAGGTGGCTTGCACAGTATCAAAAGCTAGTTTCAAACGCAAGCAACGGCGCGGTGCTGGATTTGGAGTGGTTTAAATGACATTAGCTTTTGCTTTTTTGACTTTATCAAGCTAGCTTATAGCAAACATAAATCACTGACGATAAGGCTTGCGTTTGTGAGTGATTAAACAATGGAGTAAAAAGATGAATTTCATTGACACCTTGCTTGTGTATTTTGGCTTTGGCTACATTCGCAAACAAGCCATTTTACGCAAAAATATATCGCGTTTAGAAACAAATCTTAAAGCCTTTGCCATTGTAAGCATTAGCGAGGAGACTTATAAGCTTGCACAGGATTTAGCTCAATGCGACAAAGCCACGCAAACGCTTGATGATTTAAAGCGCATTATTTTACTCATAAAGGCTCATAATGACACCATTACTCATTTAAAACAAAGACTAGATGAGGCTCTAACAAAGCACAGTGCAAAATATATCTTATCAAATATCGATAAATACAGCTTTGAAAGTATCCATTCTCTCAATGAAACAGCTTTGCAAGTGAGTGCATACACCTTGCCAACTTCGTTAAAAGAAAGAGATATTTATTTGCGCTATATGCGTGATATAGGAGAAATTTTTGACAACTACACGACTATCATCAAGCAACACAGCTTCATTAAAGACTTTCAAAACCTTACTGAGTGTATGAAAGATGAATTTATAGACGGCAAAAATGCCTCAAAAATGCTTACCCTTGCGGAAAATATACAAGCATTTGGGACAAAATTTTACTCTGCACCAGAGTGTAATCAAGCGTTGATTGAGCGACATAATGAGGAATTTATCGCAAGGCATAGCAAGGATAGCATTTTTGATGATATAAACGGCAAATGCTTGGATACACAGCAAAGGAGGGCTATATTAAGCGATAGTGGTTCGATTTTAACGGTGGCTGGAGCTGGAGCAGGCAAGACACTTACAATTTGTGGCAAGGTAAAATGGCTACTTAATAGAGGCAAGGCAAATTCAAATGAAATCTTACTTTTGTCGTATTCTAGGGCTTCGGCTGAGGATTTGCAAGCAAAAGCGCATTTAATCAACCCAAATTTAAAGGTAAAAACCTTTCATTCATTAGGGTTAGAAATTCTTAAACAAAGCTTATCCACAAAGCCGCTCATCGAAGAGCAAGATTTATCCTTTTATATTCGCAAAATACAAAAAGAATGCAAAAATGAGCTTATCATTTGGGATATTTTTAGATTTTGCTCGCTTTATCGGCTTGTAAATAGCGATAAAACCTACCAAACACTAGGCGAGAAATTTGCCTTTTTAAAGCAAGCAAATTTTCACACGCTCAAAGATATATTATCAAACACCTTGCAGGCAGGGCGGTTAAAAACCTTACAAAAAGAGCGCGTAAAAAGCTACGAAGAACTTATCATCGCAAATTTTCTTTTTATAAACGGCATAAAATATGAATACGAAAAACCCTATAAAATCAACACCTCTACCCCACAAAAACGACAATACACGCCTGATTTTTATCTTAGTGATTATGATATATATTTAGAACATTATGGCATAGATAAAAACGGCAACACCCCACAATACCCACCCAAAGACGCCCAAAGATACAAAGAGGCGATAAAATGGAAAAGACAAACGCACAAGCAAAACAACACCACTTGTATAGAGACTTATTCTTATGAATTTAAAGAAGGTGAAATTTTTAATTCTTTGAAACAAAAACTACAAGATAATGGCATAAAGCTAAATAGGCTGTCAAAAGATGAGATTTTAAAGGCTTCAAATGATATTTTTGAAAGCTATATCCCTCTCATAGCTAGCTTTTTAAATCTTTATAAAGCCAGATACCCTGACACAAAAGCCTTTGAAATGCTTAAAATTCAAAATCAAGGCGTAAGCTATAATGACAAAAGAACACAACTCTTTTTGCAAATTTGTGAGTATTTTTATAAGGCTTATTATGAAAATTTGCGAAGTGAGGGCAAAATTGATTTTGATGATATGATAATGCAAGCCATTGAAAAAATTCCGCATTCAAAAGGGTGTCGCTACAAATATATCATTGTTGATGAATTTCAAGATATTTCGCAGAGTAGAACGCGGTTTTTGCAAGCTTTGATTAAGAATGGAGATTCTAAATTATTTGCTGTTGGAGATGATTGGCAAGCGATTTATCGCTTTGCGGGCTGTGATATAAATATATTTTTGGACTTTAAGCAGTATTTTAGCGATGCACAGCTTTGTTATATCACTTCCACACATAGAAATTCACAAGAATTACAAGACATTGTCGAGCCTTTTATTATGGCAAATACTCAACAAATAGCTAAGCATATTAGCTCAGCAAAACACCAAGAAAATCCTGTGAGATTTTTTTACCACAATGGCGACATAGAAACCAAATTTCGCGAGGTTTGCAATGAAATTTTAAGCCTAAACAAAAACGCACAAGTGCTGGTTTTGGGTAGAAACAACAAAGATGAAGAAAAAATCTCTCAAACTTTAAATCATTTCAAACGACACAGCCAAATGAAACTTGAATTTAAAACCGTGCATAAATCAAAAGGCTTGGAGGCTGAATTTGTGATTTTGATAAACGGCGATGGCGGAACAAACGGCTTTCCCAACACCATAGAGGACGATAAACTTTTAGAATTAGTCTTGGGCGCAAAAAATGAATATCCGCACGCAGAAGAAAGGCGTTTGTTTTATGTTGCCCTAACGCGCACGCGAAATACCGTCTATATCCTATGCAATCAAGCCAACCCTTCAATCTTTGTAAAAGAAATTGATAGCAAAATAAACGCCACTGCCAAAGATTTTACTTCGCCAAATTGCCCGCGTTGCAAGGGTGAGTTGGTGTTGCGAAACGCCGATACAGCAAATTCATTTTATGGCTGTGAAAATTATCCTTATTGTGATTATGCGGTTTTTGACATTGAGCAAGTGAAGTGGAATTTAAGTTGCCCTGATTGTGGGGATTTTTTGCGTGTTAAAAATGGCAAATACGGAAAATTCATTGCTTGCAATGCTTATCCGCATTGCAATTATACAAAAAATTTAAAAGATGATTTGTCATAGTGATTTATCTTTTTTAGCGAAAATTTGTGTTTTTTAAGCATAAAAATTCATCAAAAATAATAATTTTCGCTCGACAAACACAAGCAAGACAAAAAAGCTAAATGATAAATTTAAGTTTCCTTTAAGCTGAAATCAAGTTTAAATTTGCTATAATCTCATCTTTAAAACTCAAAATTTGTTAAATTTACCGCTGTAAAGCGTAAATTTAGCGTGTTTTGGGTGAATTTCACACGCACTAGTCCTTTTAGCTTGCTTAAACAACGAGTGCGGAGGAAAAAGCTAAACCACAAGGAGAAAAAATGGTAACAATGAGAGATTTGCTCGAATGCGGCGTGCATTTTGGGCATCAAACCAGACGCTGGAATCCAAAGATGAAAAAATTTATCTTTGGCGAACGAAAAGGCATTTATGTCATCGACTTGCAAAAGACTTTGCGCTACTTTCGCTACACTTACAACATAGTGCGAGATGCTGCTGCTGAGGGCAAAACGATACTCTTTGTCGGCACAAAAAAGCAAGCAAGTGCTGCCATCAAAGAGTATGCGGAAAAATGCGGTATGCCTTATGTGAGCCACCGCTGGCTTGGCGGTATGATGACGAATTTTGGCACGATTAAACAATCCGTGCGCAAGCTTGAAATCATCGAAAAAATGGAAGAAGACGGCTCTATCAAGCTCTTAACCAAAAAAGAAGCCCTAATGCTTACTCGCAAAAAGGAAAAATTGCTTGATTATTTAGGCGGCGTGCGCTACCTAAAAACTCAGCCTGATATGATTTTTGTCATCGACACGGTGAAAGAAAAAATCGCCGTTGCGGAGGCAAACCGCCTGAAAATCCCCGTCATCGCGCCGCTTGATACGAACTGCGACCCTGATTTAGTGGCTTATCCTATCCCCGGAAATGACGATGCCATTCGCTCCGTGCAGCTTTTTTGCCAAGAAATGGCGGAGGCGATTAACGAGGGCAAGAATTTACGCGAGCAAGATGCGGACTTGATAGAAAATGACGAGCAAGTGCGCGTGAGCGAGGAAGAAAAACGCGAGATTTTAGATGAGGCGTTGAGCGAAGAAGATGCTGAATTTAGGCAAGAATTTGAAAAAGAGGACGAAAACAATGGCTGAAATCACCGCACAAATGGTTAAAGAACTACGAGAAAGCACTGGTGCTGGAATGCTTGACTGCAAAAATGCCCTTGCTGAGTGCAACGGCGACTTTGAAAAAGCCGTCCAACACCTGCGCGAAAAAGGGCTAGGCAAGGCTGCTAAAAAAGCCGACAGACTCGCCGCTGAGGGCTTGGTAAGCGTGAAAATCAGCGATGATTTTAAAAGCGCAACGCTCACTGAAATCAACTCAGAAACAGACTTTGTCGCCAAAAACGAAAATTTCATCAAGCTCACGCAAGACACCACAGCGCACATTCAAAGCAAGGGCTTTGTAACGAACGAAGAGTTGTTAAGCAGCACGATAAACGGCGTGAAATTTGAAGAGTATTTGAATTCTCAAATCGCAACTATCGGTGAAAACCTTGTCGTGCGAAGATTTGCTACCTTAAAGGCTGGGGCAAACGGCATTTTAAACGGCTATATCCACACAAATGGGCGCGTGGGCGTCATCATCGCTGCTACTGCGCAAAATGAGCAAATCGCCCAAAAAAGCCTGAATTTCTTAAAGCAGCTTTGTATGCACATAGCGGCGATGAAGCCTAGCTTTTTGTCTTACAAGGATTTGGACGATGAGTTTATCAAAGCTGAGTATAAAGCCCTTGTCGCCGAGCTTGAAAAGGACAACGAAGAACGCAGACGCCTGAAAGACCCAAACAAGCCAGAGCATAAAATCCCAAAATACGCCAGCCGCAAGCAGCTCACGGCTGAGATTATCAAGGCTAGCGAAGATGAAATCAAAGCTGAGCTTAAAGCGCAAAACAAGCCAGAGCAGATTTGGGACAAGATAATTCCGGGCAAAATCAACTCTTTCATCGCTGAAAATTCACAGCTTGACAGCAAGCTGACACTTTTGGGGCAGTTTTTTGTGATGGACGATAAAAAGACTATCGAGCAGGTTATCGCTGAAAAGCAAAAAGAATTCGGCGGACACTTTGAGATAGTGCAGTTCATACGCTTTGAAGTGGGCGAGGGCTTGGAAAAGAAAAACGAAGATTTCGCAGCAGAAGTGGCTGCACAAATGAGATAAAATGGCACTTTTAAGAGCGGAGAATTTAAGCCACAGCTTTGATTATCCGCTTTTTGAAAATTTAAATTTAGAGCTTTGTGAGCGCGAGTGCATAGCTATTCAAGGCAGCAGCGGGTGCGGCAAATCTACCTTGCTACACATTTTATCAAGCCTTTTAAAGCCCAAAAAAGGCAAGGTTTTTGTGAAAGATAAGGACTTATACGCATTGAGCGAAAACGCCCGCCTTAAAATCAGACGGCATTTTTTTGGCATTATTTTTCAAATGCACTATTTGTTTAAGGGCTTTTCGGCACTTGAAAATATCGAGCTTGCAAGCGTTTTAAGCAAGCAAGACATCGATGAGGATTTGCTTGAACGGCTTGGCATAGATGAGCTTTTGGGAATGAAAATCGGCAAGTTAAGCGGCGGACAGCAGCAACGAGTGAGCATCGCACGCGTGCTTTGCAAAAAGCCTAAAATCATCTTTGCCGATGAAGCCACAGGAAATTTGGACTTTGACAACGCCCAAAATGTCATACACATTTTGAAAAGCTATGTCAAAGAAAATGACGCCGCGCTACTTTTCGTAACGCACGATAACACGCTTGCAAGTATGTGCGACAGGGCTTATAAAATCACGCAAAATGGGCTGAATTTAGAGTAAAATTCGCTTTGTTTTTGCGAATTTTAGCGTAAAATTTAGGCTTTGTTTTGTGATTTTTGCGTAAATTTTTGCTTTGAATTTAAAAAAGCGTGAATTTTAGGTAAAATCCATAAATTTTTCACAAGCTTACAAACAAAAGCTCACTTTCCACTTTTTGCGCGGTTGCACTCAGCGCAAAGCATTTGCCCATTTGAAAGCTCGGTTTTTCCGCCCTTGCTCCAAGGCACTATGTGGTCGGCTTGCATTTGCCCTATTTCTAATACTTCGTTTTCGTGCGGACATTTTATACCATTTAAGCCCTGCCCGCCACCTTTAATGCCACCGCCATTAGCACAAATTCCTTTTTGTTTTTCATACATTTGTGCCTTTTGGCTATCAGTAAATGTCCTTAAATTTAAGTGTTTTTCGTTTCCACTCAACACAAATTCATAAATTCCCGCCTTTTTTGTTACATCATCATCAGTCATTAGCCTTGCCACTTCTTTTTCAAGCTCTGCGCTGTCTAAATCCTTGTCTTTGTATTTGTTGTAAAAAAAGCCCCAATCAAGCCCTTTCATTTGTGAGCGGTATTTGGGGAATTTCATCTTTACCCACTCAATCACTGCGCTAAAATACGCCCAAAGTTCATCAGCATTTTTAACTTTGTTTGCTTTGTTAAAATCCATATAATTTTCAATGAGCTTATTTTCCCGTCCGCCCGTGTGCCAAGCAATAGCCGTTTCTAAATAATCCTGCCTTATCGCCTCGCCCTTTAAATAATCCCGCGCAAGTTGCGCGGCAAGCGAATTTCTTTTAGAGAATTTAACCTTTGCGTTGCTTAACCACGCACACGCATAGATAGCATTTCGCAACTCTTGCTCAGTAAGCTTTTCGCCTGCTATGTTTATCGTCCTAAACCATTCTAATTTCTCGCTATCCTCGCCCTCGCAAAAATAAATTTGCAATTCGTAATTTAAAAATCTCTCTTTTTCATCATTTGGTAAGGTTTCAAAGCTTGTAATCGCACTTGCGAAACTTCCCTTAAAAGTCATCTTATCAAGGGCAAAAACATTGTTTGCAAATTCACAAATGCTTATGGTGCGTTGCTGTCCGTCAAGCACTTCAAATTCAAATTCAGAGTCTTTGTCTGTGTTTTTTACCCAATACATAGTATTTAAAGGAAAGCCCCAAAGTATAGTTTGTATGACGGCGTTTCTTTGGTTGTCTTTATACACAAATTCACGCTGATATTTTGGGCGAATATTGAGCTTGCCATCATAAGCGATAACCTGTCCGCTCGCCTCGTCATTTTCGTAGCCTTTGATTAAATCACGGATAGTGATTTTATGGAGTTCAATTTTCATTGTGCGTCCTTTCGTTTTTTGATAATAATTCGAGCATAAATACTAGAATATAATTCGCCTGTTTCACAATCTTTGAAAGCTGGTTTTTTATCAATTTTTGGATTAAATTTTCTATAAAGTGTCCCTTTGGCGTTAATGGTAAATTTACCCGTTGAATTACCCAATTTATCTAAAATTTCCATTTTTTTGGCACAAGTAAATTCTATTGAGCCAACTATTCCTAATGCTAAAATTTCAAATTGCTCAGGATTGTATTTATCCAAAAATGTTATCGGCACACCCATAGCCCCGTCATAATCAAGCGGAATTTCTATCGTTTTATCTACATTGATAGCATCGTAATTATCATATTTTGGGTATTTTTCAGGGTTTTTTGTGTAGCTTGCTACGGTTTCAAGTTTTTCGTGGCGTTTTAAATAATCTAAATTTGTGAGCCAGCGAACACCCTTAACTCTAATAAATTTATTTCCATTATCATCAATCCTCACCCCAGCAGCATCAAGTGGATAATAACTGGGAACGCCAAATTCTCTATCTCCACTATGAATACTCGCTCCAAGCCATAATTTACCATCTTTTACAAGTGAAAAGATTTCTTTGTAGGAAACTGCATTGACATTGCCGATAATTATGAATTTTTTACCCCCCCCCCCCGTTATTTTGAACAAGTTGTGCTACATATTCTCTAAAAAGAGAAAAAGGCGGATTGGTAACGACTATATCGCTTTGATTTAAAAGTTTTACACTTTCATCGCTTCTAAAATCTCCATTACCTTTAAATTCAATAGTTTTTAAATCATTTTTGATAAAATTTGCTATTGCCTTGCTTTCATTAAGCTTGTTGCCTGCATTATCAAAGCCATTATATTCAAAATAACACCCTTTTTCGCCCAGTCCTTGCGAAAATAAATTCGCGTCATTGTTTTTATAACACGAGCAAATCACTTTTTTAAGCCCTAAATGCCAAAAATAATTTGCAAAATATAAAAAGAAATTTGAAATTTTAGGGTCATCGCAATTACAATACACTATTTTATCTTTAAAATGTTTTGTGTAATGTTTAAGTTCTTTATCAATGTCGTTAAACTGCGTGTAAAACTCGTCTTTTTTAGCATTTTTTGCTTTTTTTAAATCTTTGTTTGCCACTTTGTCCCTTATATTAAAAAATACTCTATGAAATTGTAGCACCTTTTTATGAATTTTTAGCTTATCTTTGAAAATCTATGAAATTTTTTAGGGTTTTTAAGAAAAAAGCAAACAAAGGCAAATTTTCCAAAAATTCATCAAAATTTGCAAAAAATTCACAAATTTATCTTAAAATTTACGCTAAAATTCACAGCAAAAAGCAAATTTAAAGGCAAAAGCCTATCAATCAAAGCCAGCACAAGAGCAAAGAAAGGGGCGCAAGTGGAATTCATTAACTACCTAGGCGATGAAAATGTCGCTAAATTTATGCTTTTGTTTGCTCGGGTTGGTGGGCTTTTTGTGTTTTTTCCTTTTTTTTCGCATACAAATATCCCACAGGTGATTAAGGCGACTTTGGCTTTGTTTCTCACTATGTTTCTTTTGCCCTTATCGACTTTTCAAACCCCGCAAATCAACACTTTTTTTATTTTGCAGATTTTAAGCGAAGTGCTTTTTGGTATGATAGCAGGGCTTATGATGACGCTGATTTTTACGATTATCCAATTTGCGGGCGAGCAAATGGCTTTTACTATGGGCTTTACTATGGCTAGCGTGATGGACCCTAGCACGGGCGCGAGCGTGCCGATAACTTCTCAAATTTTAAGCCTTATCGCCTTGCTTGTGTTTTTGGCTTTGGACGGGCATCACTTGTGCCTTGTGTTTTTGAGTAACTCGCTTGGCTATATCCCGCTTGGAGAGTTTTATTTGAAAGAAAATTTCTTGCGTTTTATAAACATTTCTATGGTAAATGTCTTTCTCATCGGCTTTACTATGGCTTTTCCTGTGCTTGCTATAAATTTGCTTGCGGATTTGATTTTTGGGCTTTTGATGAAGACTATGCCGCAGTTTAACTTGCTTGTCGTGGGCTATCCTATGAAAATCGCCCTTGCTTTTATGGTTTTAATCTCGATTTTGGTTATAATGATGGAGTATTTTTGGACGCTTATTGAAAAAGTTTTTACAAATATGCGAGTTTTGTTTTTCACATAAGCGCAAAATAATCAAATTTATCGTAAAATAACGCTAGGAATTTAAAGGAAGGCTATGAAAACTTTACTTTTCAACAAAAACCCTATCATCTCAAAGCTCGTTAGAATGAGCGCTCAAAAGATGGAGTATGAATTTGAAGAGCGTTTAAACTACGCTAGCGACATAGATAGCTACGATGTCATCATCGTTGATGATGGCATAAGTGCTGATTTAAAGGTGCTTCAAGGCAAGTGCAAAAAGCTCATTTATATCAGCAGTGGCGCAAGTGCGAACGAAGAGAGCAGGCAAGTCCTGCATAAGCCCTTTTTACCAACGGATTTAATCGCCCTAATGCGTATAGATGAAGCAACAGCAGCGCAAGCAGACAAGGACAAAGGCGCAAATGCCGAAAAAGACGCTTTAAAAAGCGAAAATGTAAGCGCAAATGCCGATGAAAACGCTAGTGCAGATGAAGAAGATATTGATTTGGACTCTTTGAGCTTTGACAACAAGCTTTTAGAGCCTGAAAGTGCGAGCGAGCCAGCCCTTGCAGAAGCCCAAAATGAAAGCGCAAACGCGGCAAATGATGAAGCAACGCCTGAAAGCACAAGCGATGACAACGCCCAAGATAACAACATTTACTTGCAAGACATAACGGGCGAAAACGCCGAAAATGCAGACGATGAAAAAGAAAGCACCGCTACAACAGCCCAAAATTCAGCTAGCGATGAGCCAAGCACTGATGAAAACGCTCAAAGCGCCGAGCCTGAAAAGCCAAAAGATGAGCTAGAAATCACGCCTGTGGATTTTAAAGCAGGGGATTTTGACTTTAACTCCATCGCTCCAAGTGGCGAAACCGCGCTTAACAGCGATATAGCCGATGAAATTTTAGCCAACATACAAAGCCAAGAACCAGCCAACACGAGCGAGCCAGCGGACGAAAGCGCCTTAAATGCGAGCCAAAACGATGAGAGCGCAGCCAGCGAAGACGCGCCGCTTGAATTTGACGCGCAGGATTTAGCCGACATTACGCAAGGGCTTGGTGTAGATGAGCAAGGCGCGGAAAATTCAGCCTTAAACGAAGACTCACAAAGCGAAAGTGTGGCAAATCCACAAAATGATGAAAACAATGCAACGGATTTTCCCCAGCAAGGCACTTTGAGCGATGATGAACTTGCCAAAGCGAGCTTTTTGCAGCCTTTAAACGAGCCTTTTCAAAGCGAGCCAGCCAGCACAAGCGATGAGCCAGCGGACGAAAATTTAGTCCCAAATTCAAGCGAACAAATAGACGAGAATTTAACTTTGAATTCAAACGAAACAGCGGACGAGAGTTTAACTTTGAATTCAAACGAGCAAACGAGCGAAAATTTAACCTTAAATTCAAGCGAAACAAAGGGCGAAAATTTAGCCGATGAGGATTTGTCTCAAATCCTAAATGACGAGCAAGCCACTGACATTCAAGCCAAAAGCACAAGTAGCGAGCAGGATTTAAGCGATGAGAGTTTGCCCCAAGAAAACGCTGAATTTACGAGTGAAAATTTAAGCGATGATGAAAATGCCGAGATTTTAGGCGAAAATTTGGACGAAAATGCGCAAACTCAAAGCCCAGCCCTTGATGAAACGAGCGCTGAAATTCAAGCTCAAATCAAGGACATTAGCGCATTAGAAAACGAAGCAAATGCGCCACTTGATGAGCCACAAAGTGCCAAAAGCGTGATGAATTTGGACGAAAGCGCGCAAGGTGCTGAAAATGCGCTAGAAATGGCACAAGAAACGCTAGAAAGCACGCAAAACGCCGAAAATCCACAAGCAGAGCAAGACACAGCGCAGGAAATGCCAAGCGATGAGCTTGCAACGCAAGAAAACGCTGAATTTGCGGACGAAAATTCGCCCCAAACAGCGCAAAATGCTGAATTTGCAAGCCAAACAGCAGAGCAAGAAAACGAGCCTTTGCCCCAAGAGCCTGCTTTTAGCGTGGAGGAAAAGCAAGAAAAGACGATGAGCTTTGATGATTTGCCCGAAAATGCGAAGTTTTTGGGGCAGAAAAACAACGATTTCATCGACCCAGACGACATTAAGCCCGTTTTGCTTGATGAAATGCCTATGCAGCAAAGCACGCAGGACATAGTCAAGGGACAGCTTGCGGATTTAAACGCTATGGACGAGGAACTCAACTCGCCAAACGCCCAAAACTCGCCAAGTAGCGAAGATGACACCTTGACAAACTCGCTCAATGCGGACAATGAAAACTTGCTTGATAATCTAAACACGGAGCAAAATGCCACACTTGCGCCAAGCGAGCAAAATGAGAGCATTTTAGCGAGCGAAAATTTAGCCCAAACACCGAGCGAAGTAAGTTTTGATGAGAGTTTAGCCCAAACTCCAAGTGAGATTAAGTTTGATGAGAGTTTTGCTCCAAGTGATGAGCTTACAACGCAAGAAAATGCTGAATTTGCAAGCGAAAATTCGCTCCAAACAGCGCAAAGCGATGAGAATTTAGCACAAATGCAAAGTGATGAAAATTTCACGCAGGCAAATGATGAGAATTTAGCCCAAACACCACAAATCAATGCGCCGTCAAGTGAAAATGCTGATTTAACAGATGATTTGCAAGGTTTGAGCGAGGAAGAGTTGCAAAGGGCTTTGGGCGAAATCCCCGCGCAAGAAAGCACAAACCAAGCACAAACAAACGCAAATAAAGCAAGCCAAAACGCAAGCGCGCAAAATGGCGAAAATTCAAGCCCTAGCGAGCTTATGGACGAGTTAAGTCGCGGTATAAGCGGGGCTATCACTTCAAGTATCAAAGATGATGCCCTAAAAGCCGCCTTAAAAGGTATGAATATGCACATTGACATAAACATAAAATTTGACGAGGATAAGGCGTGAATTTAGCGGAAAATAGCGTAAATTCAGCGCAAATTCAAGGCGTAAATTCGCGCAAGGGCTTTGTTTTGCTCATCTCAGGACCAAGTGGGGCTGGCAAATCCACGCTTTTGGCAAGGCTCACGGCTGAATTCAAAGAAGAATGTTATTTTTCAGTATCTTGCACGACACGCACTCCGCGAGATGGCGAGATAAACGGGGTTGATTATCATTTCATCAGCGAAGATGACTTTAAAAAGGGCATTGAAAAGGATTTGTTTTTGGAGTATGCTTTCGTGCATAGCCATTACTATGGCACACGCGCCCAAGAAACCGAGCAGGCTTTGCAAAATGGCAAGGTAGTTATCTTTGACATTGATGTACAGGGCTTTCATCAAGTGCGTGGCAAGCTCAAAGAGCGATTAACAAGCATTTTCATCACTACAAAAAGCTTGAAAGAGCTTGAAAACCGCCTTTTAAAGCGGGCGAGCAATGACGACATAAAAAAACGCCTTTCTAACGCTCAAAATGAGATGAAAGCCCTGCGCGAATACGATTATATCATCATCAACGAGGATTTGCAAAGGGCTTATATGCAATTAAAAAGTATTTTTATAGCGCAAAAATTAAAACTTTCTTGCTATAATGCTGATGAAATTACGCAAAAATGGATAAAATCATAAGGAGACAAAATGAGTTTGAGTTCGATAGGACCAGGACAATGGCTGATTATACTTTTAATCATCGTCTTGCTTTTCGGGGCTAAAAAAATCCCAGAGCTTGCAAAGGGCTTGGGTAGGGGCATTAAGACCTTTAAAAGCGAGATGAATTCCGATGAGAGCGAGCTTAAAGAGGCTGAAAAGCTAGAAGATAAAGCCGACATAAAGGCGAGCAAAAGCGAAGCCAAACAAAACGAGAAAGCCTAAATTTAGCCTTGAAACAGCATATTTACAGCGAAATTCACAAGGTTTTGGGGCGTGCTTTCGTGCTTGAAAGCCCAAAGGACAAAAGGCTAGCCCACTTTGCTAGCCCACTAGCCTTTACGCTTGCCAAAGAGCAAAAATGCGCCCCAGCGCAACTTGCCACGCAAATTGCGGAGAAATTCAAGGACAATCCGCACTTTGAGAGCGTGCAAAGCGTTAATGGCTATGTAAATTTCAAGCTTTCAAAGGCTTTTTTGAACGACTTTGCCACAAAAGCCTTGCAAAATCCGCTTGAATTTGCGCGTGGTGAGCCTAAAAAAGAGCGTTTTTTGCTTGAATTTGTGAGCGCAAACCCCACAGGACCGCTTCACATAGGACACGCAAGGGGAGCGATTTTTGGCGACACGCTCACACGCCTTGCAAGACACTTGGGCTACGCCTTTGACACGGAGTATTACATAAATGATGCGGGCAAGCAAATACGGCTATTAGGGCTTTCTGTGCTTTTAGCGGTAAAAAAGCATTGTTTAAATCAAAGCATAACCCCGCCCGATGAGCTTTACAAAGGTGCTTATATAGTGGATTTAGCTCATCTTGCTTATGATGAGCTTGGAAAAAAGGAAGGTGAGAGCTTTTTTAGTGAAGAAAATATCTACAAAATAGCACTTTGGGCAAAGGACAAAATGCTTGATTTAATCAAGCAAAATTTAGCCAAAGCAAGGGTGCAAATCGATGCCTTTGTGAGCGAGACGAGTTATTATGAAAAATTCGATGAAACCATAAACGCCCTTAAAGCAAAAGGCGCGGTGTATGAAAAGGAGGGCAAACTCTGGCTGGCTAGCTCTCAAAAGGGCGATGAAAAGGACCGCGTCATAGTAAATGAAAAGAACGAACGCTCTTATCTTGCCGCTGATATCGTGTATCACGCCGACAAATTAAGCCGCGCTTATGATAAATGTATCAACATTTGGGGCGCAGACCATCACGGCTACATTGCAAGAGTTAAGGCGGCTATGGAGTTTTTGGGCTTTGATGGCGCAAGGCTTGAAATTATCCTAGCGCAAATGGTGAGCCTACTACAAAATGGCAAGCCTTACAAGATGAGCAAACGCGCCGGCAACTTCATCTTAATGGAGGAAATTTTAGATGAAATAGGAGCTGATGCCCTGCGTTTCATATTTTTAAGCAAAAAATGCGACACTCACCTTGAATTTGACATAGAAACACTCAAAAAACAAGACAGCTCAAACCCCGTATTTTATGTAAATTACGCTCACGCGCGCATTTATCAAGTCTTTGCAAGGGCAAATAAAAGCTTTGAAAGCGTGCTGGGGGCTAGCTTTGAAAGCCTAAACGAAGATGGGGCAAATTTGCTCTTTGAGGCTTTAAATTTGCACGCTACTTTGCAAAGTGCCTTTGAGGAGCGGGCTTTGCAAAAAATCGCTGATTATCTTAAAAGCCTTGCCGCTGCTTTTCATAAATTTTACGCTGAAAACAAAGTCGTGGGCAGTGCTAACGAGGACAGCTTGCTCAAACTCTTTGCCGTAGTGGCTTTAAGCATAAAAACAGCATTAAGCATAATGGGCATAGAAGCACAAAAGAAAATGGTGCAAGAGTGAATCGCACTTGGGTGCGTAATGGGTTTGATTTAAATTTTTAAATACACGCACGCAAATTTGCTTATTTGTCATTGCAAACAAGCCTTGCAAGAGCGTAGCCATAAAAAAGTAGTGTTATCATTAGAATTTCGAGCAAAAGCGTGAATTCTGTCAAACTGACTTATTTTTGTCATACTGAGCGACAGCGAAGTATCTATACAGAAAACGGAGAACGGATTACGGAACACGGAATTCGGTGTGGATTTTTTTGCTACGGCTACGCCTTGCAACCCATTGGGTCGCTACACTCAAAATGATAATAGTGGTGTAGATTTTTCGCTTTCTAGCGAAAGCTCAAAATGACAAGAGTGCGCCGTCATTGTAAGCCGTTTTTAAAAGTAGCTTACAATGACGGACAAGCCCTTAAATTCGGCGTGTGGTTTTTGGTTTTTTAGAAAATTTAGCAAGATAAAGCCAAAGTGCGCCGATGAGAGCGAGTAAAAAGAGTGGCACGAGATAAGGATAAGAGCCGATTTTATCGACTATGGGCGCAATCAGCGAACCAAAGGCAAAGCCTATGTAGCCGAGCAAAACAGCCCAAAGTGCTGTGGCTAGCGTGTTAATCAGCGTAAATTTAGCCAAATCATAGCGCGCAAAGCCCGCAGCTATGGGGATAAATGTTTTTAGCCCGTAGATGAATTTTTGAAAGATTATGAGAAAAGTGCCGTGTTGTTTGATTTTCATCTGCGCTAGGGCGAGCTTGCGGCGGTGTTTGCGAAAGTAGGGCATTAAGTCTTTTTTATAATACCTTCCCATCACAAACAAAAGCATAGAGCCGATGACATTTGCGACAAAGGCTATAAATATGCACGCATAAAGGTTTAGCTCGCTTGTCGCACTCAAAACGCCAGCAGCAAGTATGCCTATCATTCCGCCGCCCAGCGAGTAGATAAACAAAAGCACATAGCCCCACTCCAAAAGAGCATTTATGGTATCTTGCACGCTTGCCTACTTCGCCATAGCACTAGCTCGCAGCTCTCGTATGACATTGACTTTGATTTCGCCCGGATATTGCACCTTTTCTTCGATTTCCTCAGCGATTTCTTTGGCTAAAAGCACGGCTTCATCATCGTTGATGAGATTAGCATTTGCGATGACACGAATTTCACGCCCTGAATTTATGGCGTAAGCGTTTTTGATGCCCTCTTTGCTTTTGGCTATGTCTTCAAGCTCATTGACACGCTTTAAAAAGGCTTCTAGCACTTCCCTGCGTGCGCCCGGACGAGCCGCGCTTAAAGTGTCAGCAGCGCAAACAGCGGCACTTTCGACACTTGTGGCTTCTTCGTTGCCGTGGTGAGCGTAGATAGCGTTGATAACGACTGAGTGTTCTTTGTAGCGTTTGCAAAGCTCGCCGCCCAAATCCACATGTGAGCCTTCAAAATCGTGCGTTAAAGCCTTGCCTATGTCGTGCAAAAGTCCTGCTCGTCTTGCAAGCGTCTCGTCCCCGCCGCATTCAGCCGCGATGATGCCCGCAAGGTGCGCTACTTCCAAAGAGTGCGCTAAGGCGTTTTGTCCGTAGCTGGCGCGGTATTTGAGCTTGCCGATGAGCTTTACTATCTCGGGGTGCATTTTGCTAAGCCCCAAGTCCATAACAATGGTTTGTCCCTCTTCAAGTATGCTGTTTTCAAATTCTTTGCAAACTTTGTCGTGGATTTCCTCGATGCGTGCGGGTTGTATGCGCCCATCTTCGACTAAAAGCTCGATGACTTTGGTAGCTATGGCGCGGCGATAAAGGTTAAAGCAGCTTACGATGATAGCCCCCGGCGTGTCATCGATGATAATATCCACGCCAAGTGTCATTTCTAGGGCTTTGACATTGCGCCCTTCCTTGCCGATAATGCGCCCTTTCAACTCATCGTTTTTGATATTGACGACATTGATGAGCCGTTCAGCCGCAAAATCTCCCGCAAAGCGCGAAGTAGCCTGCGCGATGATGAAATTTGCCTTGCGTTTTGCCTCGCTTTTAGCTTCTTCTTCATACTTTCGCACTATGTGAGCGATTTCGCTGCGTGAGCTTTCCTCGACTTTTTTTAAGATGATTTGCCTTGCCTCGCTTTGAGTAAGCCCTGCTTGGTGTTCTAGCACGCGCACGGTGTCTTTGAGCCTTTGTTCGTAGGTGTTTTTGAGTTTCACACTCTCATCGTATAGGCTTTGGACATCTCTTTGCTCGATGATGAGCTGGTTTTGCGTGTCTTTGAGCCTTTGCTCTGCTCGTGAAAGCTCGTCCATCTTTTGAGAATACTCTTTTTGCACCTTGTGGCTCTTGTCTTCAAAGCGTTTTTTAGCTTCAAATTCAGCATTCAGCACTGAATTTTTAGCGTCTTTTAAGACAAGCTCGGCTTCATACTCGATGGCTTTTGCCTTTGCTTTGGCTTGTTCGATAAAAATGTCGTATTTGGCATCGTTTATCTTTTTAGCGACTATATATCCTATCCCACCGCCGATAAGAACGGCGATAAATGCGATTAAAATTTCGACCATTTTTCCACACTTTCTTATAAAATTTTTGGTAGGGATTTATGTAGAAATCAGCTTGTATGTCGTGCTTTTGCCCTAAATTTTGCTCGCAAAGTGCCTTTAAAGCACTCACAAAGATAATCAAGGGCTTGTAGCCCAAATTTTGAAAAAATCTATCATAAAAGCCAAATCCGTGCCCGATTCTTCGCAGCTGCTTATCCACGCCAAGCACAGGCACGACAGCAAGGTCAATCCTGCATTCATAAGGCGAATTCAGCGGTTCATAAATCCCAAAACGCCCTTTTAAAAAAGGGTTTCGTAATTTTACCATTTTTAAGTTTTCATCTTGCATAAATGGAACAAAAATTTTGCATTTTTTTGCAAATTTGTTACGAAAGCGCGTTAAATCAGGCTCATAAGGCAGTGGCAAAAAGAGCAAAATTTTTTTTGCCCCAAAATGCGCGATGATACTTTCTAACTCTTTAAAAAGCCTAAAATTCGGCGTTACAAAGTGGCGAGCGTGCCTTTTTAAGAGCGTTTTTTGTCTTTTGCGAAAGCTTTCTTTTGTTTCCATTTAAACACCATTTGTAAAAAATGTGTTATAATTTTAGCCTTTTTTAGTTAAAAGTTAAGGAAATTTGATGATTTTGCGTGCTTTTTTAGTCTTTTTTTTGTGTTTTTTTGCTGCTTGTGATAGCAAAAAAGATGAAGATTACAACGCTACAAGGCATTCGAGCTTGCAGCAGGGCGAGAAACTCAACTTTTCGCTTATGCTTAACAACGCCAAAGAGCTTTTTATCAAGGCGGACAAGCAAAAGCTTGAATTTGACACCGAGCAAAAGGCGGTTTTGTTTGTGTTTTTCACCACTTGGTGCAAGCCGTGCAACGCGATGACACCGCACTTAAACAAGCTACAAGAAAAGTATAAAGACAACTTTGTCATCATCGGCGTTTTGCTTGAAGAAAAGGACAAAGTCTCTTTTGATAGCTTTTTGCAAACGCACAAAATAAGCTACCCCATAGCACTTGGCGAGGGCAACTACTTGCTGGCTAAAAGCATAGGCGGAGTCAGCGCCTTGCCCGTGATGATACTTTACGCAAGCGATGGCAGGCTCATCAACCATTACTTAGGCGTTATCCCGCAAGAAATGCTTGACATTGACATACAAAAGGCGATTATGTAATGCTTGAATTTTTGAAAAAAGGCTTGTCAAAAACCTTAAATTCAATGAATTCCTTAAAAACAGGCGAAAAAATCTCCAAAGATTTGCTTGAAACTATGCTTTTAGAAGCCGATGTGAGCTATGAAATCGTGGAGGAAATTTTATACTACTTGCCCCCAAGCGATGAGGTGAAAAAAGAGGACTTAAAGCGCGTAATGGAGGCGTATTTTTTGTATGATAATGCCCAAAGTGCTAACGCAAAGCCCTTTGTGGAGCTGATTTTAGGCGTAAATGGAGCGGGCAAAACCACAAGCATAGCAAAGCTAGCGAATTTATACAAAAAAAAGGGCGATAAAGTTATACTCGCAGCTTGTGATACCTTTCGCGCGGGAGCTATCGAGCAGTTAAGGCTTTGGGCTGAAAAAATCGGCGTTCAAATCGTAATGAGCGAGCAAGGACACGACCCATCGGCTGTGGCTTTTGACACCATTAGCAAAGCCGTAGCAAAGGACTATGAACGCGTCATCATCGACACGGCTGGGCGTTTGCAAAATCAAAAAAATTTAAGCGCGGAGCTTGATAAAATCGTGCGAATTTGTGGCAAAGCGTTGGTGGGCGCACCGCACCGCAAAATTTTAGTGCTTGATGGCACGCAGGGCGTGGCTGGGATTTTGCAGGCAAAGGCTTTTAACGAGCTTGTAAGGCTTGATGGCGTCATCATAACAAAGCTAGACGGCACAGCAAAGGGCGGCGCTCTGTTTAGCATAGCCAAAGAGCTAGAACTTCCTATACTTTATGTAGGCGTTGGCGAGCAAATGGAGGATTTGCTTGAATTTAACGCTAGCGAATATATCCAAAATCTTGTGAATTCTATCTTTGAGTGAATTTTTGCTTTTTGTGAATTTAAGCGACTTTGCCTGTGTTGTCATCGCGGGCAAAGCGTAAGCCTTGCGTGGCAAGCCTCAGCGAATTTTGGAAAATGCTTTTTGGGGTTTGTTTTGTGGCAAGGTTTTGCTCACGCCATTTGAATTTTAAGGTTCTCAAAGCCTTAAAATTCAGGCGCTTTGTGAAATAAAAGCGTGAGTTGGGATTTGTTTATTAAAACGAAATCCTAATGGCTTTTCTCGTTGTGCTGACAAATAAATTCCAAGCATAGCAAAGGCGAAAATTCGCCTTTCACTGCTTAAATTTAAGCACGGTGTGGATAATGTATGTTACACAAAATGCCACGATAGCCCACAGCACCCAGCCCAAGCCATAGTCATAAAAGGGCATAGCCTGCTTTACAAGCTCCACAAAGCTAGCGGGCAGAATCTTTTCGCCGTTTATCGTGGCGACAGAGCCTAGCGAGTAAATCAGCCCCGTAACGAGCGTGATATAAATGCAGGCGCGGTAGATGAGCTTTGAGCTGTCGATGAGGTTGTCGATGAGTGCAAGCACCACGAGCACGATAACCACAGGGTAAAACGCCACGAGTATAGGCACGCCGAATTTCAAAATGCCCGAAAGCCCTATGTTTGCCATCAGTGCGCTCACCACGCTAAATATCAAGCACCACGATTTGTAGCTGATTTTGGGCGCAAGCGAGTTAAAATAATCACTCCCTGAGGTCGTAAGCCCCACGGTTGTGGTGATACAAGCTAAAAAAAGCGCGATGCCAAGTATGATTTGCCCTGCGTTGCCAAAGAGAAATTCGGCTGATTTTGCCAAGATTTCAGCCCCGTTTGCTGTCTCTGTGATAGCCCCTGCTGTGGCTGCGCCAAGGTAGGCTAAGGCTATGTAGATGATAGAAAGCAACGCACCTGCGAAAATACCCGTTTTTATCGTGGTTTGCACGAGGGTTTTGTCATCTTGCACCCCAAAACTTCGCAAAACGCCCACAACGACTATGCCAAAAACTATGGAAGCCATAGCGTCCATCGTGTCATAGCCTGCAAGAAACGCCGTGCTTGTGGGAGCTGTGGCGTATTTGCCACTTGGAGCGGCAAGGGGCGGCGTGTCAGCGACAAAAGCCCCGATAACGAGCAAGGCTATCATCAGCAAAAGCACGGGCGTGAGCCACTTGCCAAGCACTTCGACAAGCTTGCTTTTGTTGATGGAGACAAGATAATTTACCACAAAAAAGAACACGCTCCAAACGATGAGCCACACGCCTTTTGCTTCGCCTACCACAGGCGCAACGCCCACTTCAAAGGGCAAATTCGCCGCACGAGGTATGGCAAGAAACGGACCTATCGAAAGATAAATCAGCACGATGAAAACAGGACCAAAAAACCTATCCACGCGCCCAGTAAGAGCCTGCACGCTGCCGCACCTTGCCACAGCTGCTACGCCCAAAACGGGCAAAAGCACCGCCGTAACGCAAAAATAAAGTATAGTTTGGTAAAAAATTTCGCCTGATTCTTTGCCGAGCATAGGCGGAAAGATGAAGTTTCCCGCGCCAAAAAACATAGAAAAAAGCATCAGTGAAATGACGATAAATTCGCTTCTTGTGAGTTTCATAAGTGTCCTTTTGTGTAAAAATATGAGTTTGATTATAGCAAAAATTTAAGGCATTGTGTCAAAAAGCTGAATTTTTATGGCATTTTTGTTTAAAATGTAACGAATTTTATCTCAACTTGTGTCTTTTTAAATGCCTATACTTGCCAAAAAGTCCGCTGTGCCTTGTCGTCATAAAACTTTGCTCAAAGAAAAGCAGCAAGGTTACCGAAACGCCCACAGCCAAAGCCAAAGTGATAGAAAGCGTGGTGAAAAAATAGTCAAAAAATTCAACCAAATACCGCGTTTTAGCCGTCTCTTCGCTTGCGTTGATAAAGCTAAACAAATAAAGTATCGTGCGGTAGGCAAAAACGCCCGGTATCATCGGCAGCAAGGCTGGAAAGGCGATGATTTCGGCTGGGGTTTTAGCGATTTTTGCCAAAAGCATACTCACGCAGCCTACCAAAAAAGCGGCTAAAAAAGTGGCGATGGCAAGGTTTGAAAAGCCAAAAAAGTCCGTCAAAACCAAGCGAAAACTATGCCCCATCGCCGCCACAAGAGCGGATAAAAACAAAATGCTCGTGGGCGGGTTTGACGCGTAAGCAAAGCCAAAGCTCACAAGCGCCGCAAAGAGCATATCCCACAAAATCGGCTCTATCATTTTATCAACCTAAAATCGCCAAGGCTCAAAGTGATATAAACGCCTATGCCCACGCAAGTAACAAGCACTACCACGCTGATGATGCGACTGATGCCCATTTGAATGTAGTTTTTGAGTATGTCGATGACTGAATTTATGAAAAAAACGCCCGGCGTGAGATACAAAATGCTCGCAGCAAGCGCCACTTCGCCCGTTTGCGTGAGCTTTAAATTCACGCCGATGAGCGCGATATACGATGAAACAAAGGCGCAGAGTATGTAGATAAGACGAATGTCAAGTTTAAAATACCTTGTCAGCAGGGTTTTCACGCTAGTGCCTATGAGTCCAGCTACCAGCACTACAAGCACCGTGCCAAAATCCCCGCCAAAAAGCTTGGAAAAACTTGCGTTTGCGATACTTTGCAAGATGATATACATATAAAAAGGGTGCTTTTCTTTCGCCACGAGCTTGGTAAAGCACCTTTTCGCCACGCGCAAATCGTGTATGTGGTCGTAAATCGCCCAGCTCAAACCGCTTAAATTTGAAATGAGCCGAAAATCCACGAGCGAGTATTTGTTTGTAACCAAATAAGTGCGTGAAATGGCGTAGTTGTCGGGGTCGACTATGTTTATCAGCGTGTGATTGAACGAAAAATTCAGGCTTATCTTGTAGCCAAAGCTTTGCGATATGCGTTTAGCGCACCTATCCACGCGTGAGCTGTATGTGCCGATGCCTACCATTGTGGAGATATAATCAACGATAAAATTGCTAAACTCTTGTATATCGGGCTTTTGCATAAGGCTTTTGGGCTTTCCTTTGTGAATTTTCGCAGATTTTAGCGAATTTTTTTGAGTATTGTAACACTTTTTTGTGGCTTTTGGGCTGAATTTTTGAAAAATTTAGCTCTTTTTTGAGAAAAATTCAAAAAACAACGCTTTTATCAGCATTGCTCGTATATAAATAAGTGCAAGCACGCAAATTTCGCTCAAAAATTATGGCTTTGTTGCGTAAAAAGTCTTGCACATCGGCATTTTTAGCACACAAAATATCAACATTTTACCTTAAAAACAATCTGAATTTGTATGCTTTAAGCGTTCTTTAAAAGAATCAAGTGTATATTCTTTATCTACGATTGAAACTCCATTTTTATCATCAGTCATAATCATCAAAATTGAAAGCTCCCCATTTGACATCTTTACAAAATGATAGGTGCTTGTGGTTACGCTTGCGCTACCCTTTTTCAAATTTAAACATTCTTTACCTTTTAAGCCAAATTCGCTATAATCTCACAAAAAATTCGCATAAATTTAGGATAGCAATGCAAAGTATCATACTCGTAGGCAAGCCAAATGTCGGTAAATCAAGCCTTTTTAACAAAATCGCACGCGCAAGAGTAGCCATAACAAGCGACATAGCAGGCACGACACGCGACACAAACAAGCTTGAAGTAAATATAAATGGCAAAAAAGCCCTACTCATCGACAGCGGCGGGCTTGATGAAAGCGATGAGCTTTTTCGCGCCGTCAAGCAAAACACCCTAGCGCGCGCAAAGTCCGCTGACATAGTGCTTTATATGGTTGATGGCAAAAAATACCCTGATGATGAGGACAAAAAACTACTCTTTGAAATCCTAAAATTCAAAAAACCAACCGCCTTGGTGATAAACAAAATCGACAGCCAAAAGGACGAGCAAAGGGCTTTTGAGTTTGCTTCTTTTGGGCTTAAAGAGCTTTTTTTTATCTCAACAAGCCACGCCACAGGGCTTGATGAGCTTTATGGCTGGCTTGAAAAGCATTTAGATGAGCCTTTTATCCTTGCTGATGAGAGCGAGAATTTAGAGGATTTTTTGCAAAACTATGATGAAAACGGCGAAAATGAGTTTAAATTTAAAAGCATTGATGAAAATGTCATCAAAGTAGGCATTGTAGGGCGCGTAAATGTCGGCAAATCAAGCCTTTTAAACGCCCTTGTGAAAGAAAAGCGAAGCGTGGTAAGCGATATAGCTGGCACTACCATAGACCCTGTCAATGAAAGCGTGTTTTATAAGGATAAAACCATAGAATTCATCGATACAGCTGGCATTAGAAAACGAGGCAAAATCGCAGGACTTGAAAAATTCGCCCTTAACCGCACACAAAAGCTTTTAGAGCAAGCTCAAATCGCACTTTTGATTTTGGACGCAAGTGAGGGCTTTAACGAGCTTGATGAAAGAATCGCTGGACTTATAGATAAGCATTATTTGGGCGTTATCATCGTGCTGAACAAATGGGATATTAGTGATTTGGACTTTGACAAGGTTTGCAAAGAGCTGAAATTTGAACGCTTTAAGTTTTTAGCCCACGCGCCCATCATCAGCATAAGCGCAAAAAGTGGTAAGCGCGTGAGCGTGTTGCTTGATAAAATTTTGGAAGTTTTTGCGAATTTCATTCAAAAAATCCCTACCGCAAGGCTTAATGAGCTTATAAACACCGCGACAAAGGCGCACCCTTTGCCAAGTGATTTTGGCAAAGCCGTGAAAATCTACTACGCCGTGCAGTATGAATGCGCACCGCCTAAAATCGCCCTTGTGATGAACCGCCCAAAAGCACTGCATTTTAGCTATAAACGCTATCTTGCTAATCAAATTCGCAAGGAATTCGCCTTTGAGGGCGTGCCGCTTGTCATCGCAGCTCGAAAAAAAGGGCAAAAAGATGAGTAAAAATGTGATTTTCATCGGTTTTATGGGCTGTGGCAAAAGCACAGTGGCTCAGGCTTTGGCAAAGCAAATGAATGCTCATTTTATCGACACCGATGAGCTGATAAAACAAAGGCTAGGCAAGGAAATCAGTGAAATTTTTGCTGAATTTGGCGAGGATTTTTTTAGAAATGAAGAAAAAAAAATTGCAGACGAAATTTCAAAGCTTAATGGCTATGTCATCGCAACGGGCGGGGGTTTTTACAAGGCTTTACAAAGGGATAAAAATTCTGTGATAATATATCTTAAAGCAAGTTTTGAATTTTTGCGACAAAGGCTTGATGAAAAGGCACTTAAAGAACGCCCACTCTTTGCAAACACCAAAAAAGCAAGGGCTTTGTTTGATGAAAGATTAAGCGAGTATGAAAAAAAAGCTGATATCATCATAAATGTCGAGCAAAAAAGCGTAGAAAAGCTTGTTGATGAGCTGATAAAGGACTTAAAATGAGGGTTTTAACGGGACTGCAACCAAGCGGGGATTTACACATAGGCAACTATTTTGGCGCAATTGCTGCGATGATAGAGGCGCAAAGCAAGCAGGATATGTTTATCTTTATCGCAAACTACCACGCGATGACTTCAAGCCCGCCAAATTTACACGAAAACACCTTAAAAGCGGCTGCTGCCTTTTTAAGTCTTGGCATAAACCCCGAAAAATGCACCTTTTGGCTACAAAGTGATGTCAAAGAAGTGCTAGAACTCTACTGGTTTTTATCGCAACTCACGCCTATGGGGCTTTTAGAGCGCGCTCACAGCTACAAGGACAAGCTCGCAAAGGGCTTAAACGCCACGCACGGACTTTTCAGCTACCCTGTTTTAATGGCTGCTGACATTTTGCTTTTTAGCAGTGAGCTTGTGCCTGTGGGAAAGGACCAAGTGCAACACCTTGAAATCGCGCGGGATTTAGCGGTAAAATTCAACGAAAAATTTGGCGAAACTTTCATCTTGCCCAAGGCACAAGTAAGCGAGGAAGTGGCTGTTGTAGTAGGCACGGACGGCGCAAAGATGAGCAAATCCTACAAAAACACCATTGACATTTTTAGCAAGGCAAAGGACTTAAAGAAACAAATTTCTGCTATAATAACTTCAAGTGAGCCTTTGCAAGCCCCAAAAGAGTGGCGAGAGTGCAATGTCTATAAAATAGCGCGGCTTTTTTTGGACGAGGCTGGGCAAAAAGCCTTGCAAGCTCGTTATGAAAAGGGCGGAGAGGGACACGGGCATTTTAAGGCGTATTTAAACAAGCTTGTGGAGAATTTTTTTGCCCCAGCGCGTGAAAAATACGAAAATTTGCTTAAAAATCCAAAGCAGATTGAGGAAATTTTGGAATTTGGCGCAAAAAAGGCGAAAAAAATCGCAGGGGAAAAAATGCAAGAAATTTATGCGAAAATAGGACTTTAAAGGGTTAAAAATGCTTGATTTGAAGCTTTTGGAAAAAGACTTTGACAGCGTTGCAGCGAAGTTAAAGGCAAAAAAGGTTGATGAAAATTTGCTTAAAAATTTGCAAATTTGCTTTGTGAATTTAAAAAAAGAACGCGCTAAACTCGAAGAAGCGCAAGCCTTTCAAAACAAGTTTTCAAAAGAGTTAGCAAGTGCGAGCGATAAAGAAAATTTAAAGGCAAAGCTTAATGAAAACAAGGCAAAAATCAACGAGCTGAATTCAAGGGTAAATGAAATTCAAAACGAGCTTTTAGAGCTTGCTCACAGCGTGCCAAATATCCCCGATGAGTGCGTGCCTGTTGGAGATGATGAAAATGACAATGTCGAGCTTAAAAAAGTAGGCGAGCTGCCAAAATTTGACTTTGTCGCAAAAGAGCATTTTGAGCTGGGCGAAAAGCTTGGCTGGCTTGACTTTGTGCGTGGTGTGAAAATCGCTGGAAGTCGCTTTTGCGTGCTTAAAAATGAGGGCGCGAGATTAAGCCGCGCTCTTGTAAATTATATGATAGATTTTAACGCTAGTCGGGGCTTTGAGCTGGTAAATGTGCCTTTTATCGTAAATTCTACCACTATGTTTGGCACAGGACAGCTGCCAAAATTCAAAGATGATGCCTATAAAATCGAGGGTGAGGACAGCTATCTCATCTCCACTTCTGAAATTCCTGTAACCAACCTTTACGCTGATGAAATTTTAGCAAGTGAGGATTTGCCTATCAAAATGACTTGTTATAGTGCTTGCTTTCGCAAAGAGGCTGGCTCTGCTGGGCGCGATACAAGGGGCATTATAAGGCAGCATCAGTTTGAAAAGGTCGAGCTTGTAAGCATTACAAAGCCTGAGCAAAGTGAGAGTGTTTTTGATGAAATGCTAGCTTGTGCGAGCGATTTGCTGACAAGTTTAGGGCTAGCGCACCGACAAATGCTTTTATGCACGGGAGATTTGGGCTTTTCAGCGGCTAAGACTATTGATTTAGAAGTGTGGCTAGCTGGGCAAAACAAATTTAGAGAGATAAGCTCCGTGTCAAATTGCCGTGATTTTCAAGCAAGACGGGCTAAAATTCGCTTTAAAAATGAGCGGGGCAAAAATGAACTCGTGCATACGCTCAATGGCTCGTCCCTAGCCGTAGGGCGCACGCTTGTAGCGATAATGGAAAATTACCAAGAAAAAGACGGCAGCATTCGCGTGCCTGACGCGCTTAGAAAGTATCTGTAAGGACAAAGATGGCAGAAGAGGTTGTTTTAGAAAAAACAAGCGAGCAAGACTCAGCAAGCGAAACTGCGCCCAAAAAGGACTGGAAAAAGGACGGCAGGCTCATCTTTGGCGCGGCGCTTTTAGCGGGCGTAGTGTTTTTGCTGATTACAACCTTGCTTTTTGAGAGTTTAACGGGCATAACGCCCAAAAATGTCATCATACCCCAAGCCATACAAGTCGCCGAAGCGATGAGAGATGAAGAGAATTTCAAATTTGAGATGACGAAAATTGACGGAATGATACAAAAGGCAAACGCGCTTTATCTGCGTGGCGAAATGGAACAAGCCTTAAAAATTTACGAGCAAATCGCCGTTTATAGCGAGTCGCTGTCAAATTATAATTTAGGCGTAGCTCAAATGAACCAACGCCATTATCAAAACGCCTTGCAAGCCTTTAAAAAGGCTATTGAAAGCGGCGAAAACCAAACGGTCGCTGCCATAAATGCCGCCGTTTGCTCGCTTTATCTTAACGACAAGGCGAAATTTGATTATTATGTGGATTTAGCTTATGTGTATTTGCCAAACGAAAGCCGTTCGCAGCTTTTTAATTATTATTTGAGTTTGATTTATTATTACAAGGGCTTTTACCCCGAAGCCTTGCAAATGCTGCAAAAAATCGACAACGAAATTTACGCTGATAATGCTAAGTATTTAAGCGCAAAAATTTACGCTAAAATGGGGCTAAATGAGCGGGCTTTGCAGAATTTACAAAGGCAAGGCAGCTATGAAAGTAGCCTTTCTATGGGGCTTTTGTATGCAAGAATGGGCGATTATCAAAAGGCTACAAAGGCACTTGAACGCTCGATGAAAATCGACAAAGAAAGAAACGCAAGCATTGCCGCTTTAAATTTAATCGACTTAAAAGTAGGCAACTACCAAAGTATGCTTTACCGCACGAATTCATACTTTGGCGGGGAGGAAAATTTGATTTTGGATAGACACAAAATCAAAGTGCGCCTTAAAAAAGAGCTTTTAAACATACAGCTTGCGCAAAAAAACTTTGCTAAGGACTTTATGGCGAGCAAAAAAGAACAAGCGAATTTGCTTTTTTATTTCGCGCCTTATCAGGTTTTTGACACCAAACAAGCGGCAAACTACATAAACAAGGCAAATGTCAGCAACTACATACAAAAACAGCAAAACAACATAACCCTTTTAAACGCTAGCTCCACACTCTCATCAGTAAATGTCAAGCTTTCAAAAATCATTTCAGGGGCTTTAAACCACAAGCTCAAAGAAGCCAACAAGGACTTTGAAAAGCTCTTAAAATCCTACACCGAACACAGCATTTTGCACTTTGATTTGGCTTTAAGCTATGCCCAACTGCAAAAATTTGACTTAGCCTACAAGCACTTTTCAACTTCTTATCATTTAGACTCTAAAAACTACGCTGCGGGTGCTTTTGCCGTGCTTGCGGGGAATTTAAGCGGAGCGGATACTCGGCGTTTGGTAAGTGAAATCAACGAAAATATCGGTTTAGAGACGAATTTTAATGGGCTGATTTATCAAAGTATCATTTCCTTTTCAAATGGCGATTATTTAGCGATGATGCCGTTTTTAGACAGCGAAGTGGCTGATGATTCTTTTAATCTCATCGTTAAAATCATCGCCGCTAAAAACAACAATTTACACAACCAAAGCGACAACTTAATAGCAAGGCTCAAAGACTTGTTAAATGATGATTTGCTGGCAAACATTTTGTATTTTAACGCCCGCAACTCAAATTTAAACATAAAAGAATACTCACAAAATGCGCAAATTTACTTTAAAGATATGAAAATCAACTACACAAATTTAGCAAACGGCGCAAATGTCGTGATGGACGATTATGTGGCTTTGATGCGAATTTGTGGCATTTTAAACCAAGAGCGCGACAAAATCAAACAAGTGCTAGCCGTGAGCCAAACGAGCGAAATAGGACTCATCACAATGCTTGCTTATATGAACATTTACGCAGGACTTTTTGAAGAAGCTTATGGGCTTTATGACATTTTGATAAATGATTATAAGATAAAAGACTCGCGCATTTACTTTCTCGCCGCCGTTTCAGCAGTGGGCGCAAACAACCCAAACACCGCCATAGCCTTGCTCGAACTTGCTAAGGTTGAAGACCCATTTAACCAAGAAGCCACGCTTGCGCTTGCGCTTTTATACCACGAAGTGCAAAACTACGAACCAGCACTCTTTCAATACGGACGCGTGAGAAATTTCTTTCAAAGCGAGTTTTTTACTTTTGACTTGCAGGGCTGAAAATTCAAAGAAATTTAAGTTTTTTTACTCAGGCTTAAAAAAATTTGCAAAAATTCAGCCTTAGGTTAGCTAAATAATAATTTTTATTGATTATAATGCCAAAAGCGAAATTTAAATGTGAATTTTACACAAGAGAAAGGAAAGAAATGTTAGATTTAGCTATCATCGGCGGCGGTCCAGCTGGGCTTGCCGCAGGACTTTACGCCACGCGCGGAGGACTTAAAAATGTCGTTATGTTTGAGCGGGGAATGCCCGGCGGGCAAATCACATCAAGTTCTGAAATCGAAAACTACCCCGGAGTAGCGCAGGTGCTGGACGGAATGTCCTTTATGTCGCCGTGGAACGAGCAGTGTATGCGCTTTGGCTTAAAGCACGAAATGACAGGCGTTGAAAGGGTTAGCAAAAATGCTGATGGCTCTTTTAGCGTCTTTATCGAGGGCGGCAAAGAGCAAAAAGCTAAATCTGTCATCGTTTGCACAGGCTCAGCTCCGCGTAAGGCTGGATTTAAGGGCGAAGATGAATTTTTTGGCAAAGGTGTCAGCACCTGCGCCACTTGCGATGGATTTTTCTACAAAAACAAAGAAGTAGCCGTGCTTGGAGGCGGCGACACAGCCATAGAAGAGGCGCTTTATCTTGCAAATATCTGCACCAAAGTGCATATAATCCACCGCAGAGACGAGTTTCGCGCCGCACCAACCACGCTTGAAAAGGCGCGCAAAAACGCTAAAATCGAATTCATCACAAGCGCGTTGATAGACGAGGCTTATGGCGATAGCAGTGGGCTTTTGGGCGTAAAAGTTGGGCTAAAAGACGGCTCAAAGCGGGATTTAAAGGTGCCGGGGATTTTCGTCTTTGTGGGGCTTGATGTGCGAAATGAGGTTTTAAAGCAAGCAAATGGCGAATTTTTGTGCGCTATGGAGCCAAACGGGCAAGTGAGTGTAAATCTCAAAATGCAAACAAATGTCGCTGGGCTTTTCGCGGCTGGGGATTTGCGCCAAGATGCGCCAAAGCAAGTAGTGTGCGCTGCTGCTGACGGAGCTGTCGCCGCACTTTCGGCGATAAGCTACATAGAGAGTTTGCATTAAATCAAGTTTCAAAGCGCATTTTAAAGTGAAATTTAGCTTTTAAAGTATGATTTGTAAGCGTAATTATCATCATTGCGAGCAAGGCTTGTGCTTTGTGCGGCAAACTTTTGCAAAGTAAAGTTTTGAAAACTCTGCTATGCTTGTAAGGTTTGTTTGCAAAGGCAAGGCGTAAAAATAGCGTTTTTGAAAATGGGGCTAAATTTTTTAAATTTAGTGTCAAAAATTTGCTATACTATCCTTTTTAAAAGGAAAAAAATGCAAATTTTGGAATTTTTTTATGAAAATGCGCCCCAAAACAAGCCCACAACGAGCCGCAAAGTAAGGCTTGATAGCCAAAACACGCTCATCAAAGGCGCAAGGCATTCGGGCAAAAAATCGCTCATTTTGGATTATTTAAGCGGCTTTGAAAGGGACAAATACCTTTTTTTAGACTTTGAAGATGTAAGATTTAGCGAAAAATGCCTTGAAAATTTAGCAAAGTTCGTACTAAACAACCAAGCCTCAGCGCAGGATTTAAAAATCATCGTTTTTTACGGCACAAGCAAGGATTTTAGCTATGATTTTACGCCCCTTTTAAAGCACGCTCAAATCATCGTTGCGAGCGAATTTAGCTCACTTGAAATCCCAAATTTTAAAGAAATCAAACTTGATTTTTTGGATTTTGAAGAATTTGTAAGCCTGAGCAAAAAAAACGCGCCCATAAATTCGCAAGTAGGGGCGTTTTTGCAGGCGGGCAGAAGTTTTTGTGCGGATTTAAACGAGCATTTAAGGGCGCATTTTTGTGATTTAGAGCGTGAAATTTTAAGGCATATTGCCCTAAATTTGGGCGCAGAATTTAGCGCAAACGAGCTTTACGGGCGGCTTAAACGCAAACAAAAAATCTCCAAAGACAGCCTTTACAAAGCCATAAGCGAGCTTGAAAACAAAGGCGTGGTGCATTTTTTGCCCTTTGCGAACAAAAGGCTTAAAAAGGCGTATTTTGGCGACTTTGCCCTTAAAAACGCCCTTTGTATCGATAAAAACTTCAAACAACTCTTTGCTAATGTCGTTTTTACCGAGCTTTTCAAGCTCAAAGATGAACTAGTGTATGATAATTCTTTTGAATTTTATCTTTTAAACGCTAAAACCGCCTTTATCCCAAGCCCCACGCTTGACATAGCGCTCATAGAGCTTAAAGCTAAAAAACTGCTTTCAAAAGCCCTTGAAATAGGCATTTTTCATATAGTTTTCATCACGCTTTCAACGCAACACCGCTTTTTTGAAAGTGGCGTAAAAGTGGAGGCTTTGCCCTTTGATGAGTGGGCTTTGGGGTTTTAAAAGCATTTATGCGCTAAAAATTTCAAGCTATAAAGCAAAAATTTAAGAAAAAACTGCTATAATAAAGCTCTATTTTACACCAAAGGAATTCTATGCTTTTTACAAAGGCGAGCGAGTATGCACTACTAGGGCTTATTTACATAGCGGATAAAGAAAAACCCCAAGATGTCGAGACTATGGCGGCTGAGCTTGAAATTTCACGCAGTTTTTTAGCTAAAATCCTGCAAGTTTTAGCCAAGGACGGGCTTTTAAAGTCCTACAAAGGCGCAAGGGGCGGCTTTGCGTTGGTTAAAACCCCCGACAAATACACTATCAAAGAGATTATCGATAGTGCGGAAAAGAGAGAAGTCAGCATTTTTGAATGCTCACAAGGCATTTGTCCTAGCGACAAAGGTTCAAAATGCTATATCCTGCCTGTTTTAAAAGACTTGCAGGTAAAAATGGACGAGCATTTAAGCTCCATAAGCCTAGCGGATATGATGAAAAGATAATGGCAAAACGAAAGATACTTGATTTAGTCGCGCCCATCGCGCCTTATCTTGCGCCCTTAATCGCGCCTATTGTGAAGGCAAAAAGCCTTGCTGTGGTAGGCTTTTTGATTTGCATTTTAGGCGTCATCATCGTGCCTTTGCCGCCGATGGTTTTGGACTTTTTTTTAGCGGTGAGCTTGGCTATTTCGGTGCTTGTTATTTTGATTTCTATTTATATCCCAAAGCCTACGGATTTGACGACTTTTCCTACGCTTTTGCTTGTCATCACGCTTTTTAGGCTTTCTTTAAATGTCGCTACCACGCGTATGATTCTCACAAACGGACCCCAAGAAGCCACACAACCCGGGGCAGTAAGCCACATAATCCGCGCTTTTGGCGACTTTGTGGTAGGCGGAAATTTAGTTATCGGTATAGTGGTTTTTTGCATACTTGTGCTTATCAATTTTATGGTAGTTACTAAGGGTTCAACCCGCGTGAGCGAAGTAAAGGCGCGCTTTGAGCTTGATGCGATGCCGGGCAAGCAAATGGCGATAGATGCTGATTTAAACGCTGGACTCATCGATGAAAACACCGCGAAAAAAAGGCGCGAAGAAATCATCTCTGATTCGAGCTTTTATGGAGCTATGGACGGCTCGTCTAAATTCATCAAAGGCGATGCGATTGCGGGCATTATCATCACGCTTGTCAATATCATCGGTGGAATTTTAATCGGCTATTTTCAGCACGATATGAGTTTAGGCTCAGCGGCAAACACTTTCACGCTTTTAACCATAGGCGATGGGCTTGTGTCGCAAATCCCCGGACTTATCACTTCTGTGGCGATGGCTATCATCATCACGCGCGCAAACAAAGATGAAGAAAATTTCGCTGAGGGCAGCTTAAATCAGCTTTTGGGCGAGTATCGCACGCTTTTAATCGTGGGCTTTATCTTGTTTATCTTTGCTTTGGTGCCGGGCTTGCCGACTTTTTCGCTTGGCTTTATCGCCTTTGTCTTTTTGACACTTGGCTTTATCATCAAGCAGGCAAAAGAAGGCAAACTCAATGTAAATGTCATCAAAAAGCCAGATGCCACGCCAGCAAGCGCCCCAGCGCCTAGAAAAAGCGAAGAAGACATTGTCAAAGAAGAGCAAAGTCGCATAGATGACATTTTGAAAATCGAAATTTTAGAGTTGGAGCTAGGATACGGGCTGATTCGCCTTGCGGAAAAAGAGCTTACCGAGCGCATTCGCTCTATGCGGCGCAGCATAGCGCAGGCTTTGGGCTTTTTGATGCCTAAAATTCGCATTAGAGACAACTTACAATTAAAACCAAACGAGTATAATTTCAAGCTCAAAGGCGTTGTCGTAGCAAGTGCTGAAATTTACCCTGACAAATACCTAGCAATGGATAGTGGCTTTATCACGGAGGAAATTGACGGCATAGCTACCAAAGAACCAGCCTTTAACTCAGATGCCCTTTGGATAGATGCCAACCAAAAAGATGACGCCACACTTAAAGGCTACATAGTTATCGACCCTGCAAGTGTCATCTCCACGCATATGAGCGAGCTTATCAAGGCTCACGCTAGCGAGCTGCTCACACGCCAAGAAGTGCAAGTGCTGCTTGATAAGGTGCAAAAAGACTATCCTGTCATTGTCGAGGACTGCTTGAAAGTAACGAGCATAGGGCTTATCCAAAAGGTGCTTAAAAGTTTGCTTAAAGACCAAATTCCTATCAAAGATATGCTCACCATACTTGAAGCCCTTACCGATGTGGCTGAGATAAGCAAGAGTTTTGACGCGGTTATGGAGCATACTCGTGCCGCACTTGCCCGCGTCATCACAAATTTATATGTCGATGAAAAGGGAAATTTAAGCATTTATCTTTTAGACACAGCCGCATCGGCGAAACTTTTGGAGCTTTTGCAGTTTGACAACCAAAAAGGCGAGTATCGCTTACTCATCAATGTCAATCAAACAGAAGCCCTTATCAACGCCTTTAAAGCCGAGCTTGCAACTGTCTCAAACACGCGCATAAAGCCTTTTATCCTTTGTGTTGAGCCGAGTTTGCGTAAGGTGCTGGCTAAAATTTGCTCTGATTTTGGCATAAAAATCATCGTGTTAAGTTTCGCAGAAATCGCTGAAAACACAAATTTTGAAACAGAAGGCGTCATAAAGGTGGATTTGTAATGAAAATTTATCATCTTTCGCACACGGATTTAGACGGCTATGCTTGTCAGTTTGTGGTGAATTTTTACTTTAAAAATGTCGTGTTTTTCAACTCCAACTACGGGCGTGAAATCAGCGATACCTTTGCGATGATACTTTCACACATTGAAAAGGATTTAACGCGCAATCCAAACGAGAAATTTTTGGTTTTAATCAGCGATTTGAATTTAAATTTAACACAATGCGAGGACTTTGAAAAAGCCTTGCAGGGCAAAAATGCTAAACTCTTGCTGCTTGACCATCATCAAAGCGGCTTGGAGTGTTCGCAAAAATATGAGTGGTATTTTTTAGATAATGCAAGGTGCGCTGCTAAAATCGTGTATGAATTTTTTGCGCGAATTTGCGGGGAAAATGAGCCTTTGGCGCGTTTTATCGCTGTGGTGAATGCTGTTGATATTTGGCTTAAAGATGATGAGAATTTCGAGCTTGGCAAGGTGTGTTTGATGATGATTGCGACTGCAAAAGAGATAAACCGCGTT
>OQVS01000016.1_pt1 | contig 67030 bp, 51 predicted proteins | sample 1691601 | NCBI WGS metagenome assembly OQVS01 (sample SAMN03418268, study PRJEB22391) | human gut metagenome | biome: human-gut; feature: organic feature; material: feces | host: Homo sapiens | place: Tanzania | collected 2013-01 | reverse complement strand
AGGTTGGGCTGATGGTCTAGACCTCTAGTGCCATTGTGACAAAAAAATCTGGATCATTAAATTAGATTGTTATGAGAATTATTAATAACTTGTTTAGAATCAGTGCGATTATGCTTCTGGCTTCTCCTTTTACAGGTTGTAAGGAAGAGGAACTGGTCAAGCCTAGTGCGTTGATTGCAGAGTCCAGCGTGACATTTGAGGCTAAATCTGAAGAATCTCAGTCTTTCAGAATTGCTTCGGATTCCGAGTGGATGATAGATGTGGATGAACCATGGATTACTGTGGATCCGATGTCCGGTTCCAATACAATGGATGTCAATGTCACTGTAGAGGATAACTATACCAATGGTGTGATGAACGCTCCGAGACAGGGTGTCATTACAATCGCCAATAAGAGGGGCTATTCTGTCACTACTGTCGTGTATCAGAAAGGTGATACCTATCTTGGTGTGGATGAATATACCATTACCGAGGCCGTCAAGTTGGACGCTGAGACCAAAGTAAAGATTCCATCAGCTACCGTCATGGCCGCATCCAAGGTCGGTTTCGTACTTTCTGACGGTACTACTACCATTTATGCTGAGGGAGCCCATGATTTGAAATGCGGAGACAAGATAACCCTTAACGGTTCTGTCGCAAAACTCGGTGAATTTGTCGGAATCAAAGCTGATGAGGTCAATGTTCTCTCTTCCGGGGATGTTGATTATCCGGAGCCGGTTGTGATTGAAACTGGTATAACTGCTCCTTTTACAGCGGTATCATATGTGAAAGCTAATGGTACTGTGATCGGCAGTTTGCTTCGTCTTGCGGATGGCAACAACTGTGTCATTCTGGACCCTGTAAAAGACATTGACCTTTCCGCTGTAAATATCCATAAGGTCGAAATTCTGGGATATTATGTCGGAAACATTGACAATCAGTACAGTTTTGTCGCATGTTCCTTGACGGATAAAGGTCAGGACAATACCGTAGGTAAGGCTCTTCCTTACCGAGATGACTTCTCTTGGTTGGCTCCTTATATAGAAATGGCCAATTCCAAGTTGCCTGAAGCAAATCAGATTTCAGACTGCGTCGGCGCTGTGACTTCTTCGGCTGACGGATGTGCAAACATCTATACGACTCTTGCCGATAATGGCTGTGATGTTCTTGGTGAACTCAGATCAAGAGGATATACGGATTTGAATCCTGCTTTCAAGACAATTTATCTTCAGGATGCATATTTCAAATTCGGTGCGGGCAAGAAACAGTCCGGATTGACTTTGCCTCTCTTCAGAATTGATGGCGAACAGGATATCGTCGTTTCATTCAAATGGTGCGCACAGATGCAGGGTGATGGTGCTATCGACAAGACCCAGCTTGTTCTGGAAATTGATGGACCAGGTGAAATTGAACCTGCGTCCAGCACTTCAAATGCCAAGATTAGCAGTCCTGTTTCTCATTCTCAGGGTGCCGGCAAGATGTTCTGGCAAGATGTCATGTTCACAATCAAGGGTGCTACGACAGCAACTGCAATCTCGTTCCATCCTTCAGTGTTCGGACATGACGGAGCTCAGGAGTCCGGCTACTACAGATATTATGTGGATGATATCGAGGTAATGCTTGCCGCTGATGCAGTCACTGCCAATATCAATGTTGAAGGACTTGATTCTGACCTCATTACATTCGAGGGAACACCTGAGGCTCCTTATACATTCAAGGTGTCATCGGATGTTGATTTCAATGTTTCTGCAAGTGCCAACTGGATACATATCGAGAATGGTGCCGGACTTGCAGGCGCTACCAATACTGTAAGTGTTTCTTGTGACCCTAGTGACCTCAGTGTCTTGAGAAAGGGCGAGATTACCATTAAATCAGGTGTGACAACCAAGAAGATTCAGGTTGTGCAGTCTGCTGCAGGTCAGGAACTTGATCCGTTCATCAGTATCAAGGAGGGTAACTCTGTAGAAGTTCTTGGACAGGGTGCTGAATTTGCGGTAACTGTTCAGTCTAATACTTCATTTGATACAAAGATAGATGCGGATTGGATCCAGCTCGTTCCTTCTACAACAGCCAAGGTTGAGTGGACACCTCTCAAATTCAAGGCTGCCGCCAACCTTACGGGTGTTGCCAGAACTGGTACAGTGCGTTTTGTGAAAGGTGATATTGAGTCAGTTCTTACTGTAAAGCAGGATAAGTTCGAGCCTTCTATCAAGGTTACTACAACTGACAATGCTGTACCGTCTGAAGGCAAGTCTGTTCCAGTTCACATTGTTTCCAACGTTGACTTTTCAGCTTCAGCTGCAGGTATGACTTTGCCTGTATCTTCTGCGAAGGCCGGTACTTATGATTTGAATATCCCTGTTCCTGCCAATACAGGAGCTCCTAGAAAACTTTCAGTTACATTCGAGAATGCTGAATATAACTATAAGACTACTTTTGAAATTTATCAGGCTGGTGGTTCTGTAGTATTCTCAGATGATTTCTCTTGGGTTGCTCCTATAGTTTCAGCTTGGAATGATGCCAACTCTGGAAAGAAGGTAGGAGACACAGTCGGTTCTTCGGGTAGTTCTGCGGAGGCGCCGAATGTGTATTCTGACGCTACAATCAACTCATCTTTCGCGGCTGCTTTCAAGGCACAAGGATATGAAGACCTTCAGCCGTCCGAAAAGGTAATGTATCTGCAGGATCAGTATTTGAAACTTGGTAGGACCGGTGGTCATAACAATGCAGTCCGTTTGCCGGCTGTTACCGCACTGACATCTCCATCTGATGTGTTTGTAGAGTTTGATCATGCGACTATGTGTCAGAGTGATGGAACTTGCGATGACGCCAAGATTGTTGTTGTCATTGAAGGTGACGGTGAGTTCGAGAATGGCACCAAGTGCAGTGACATTCTCCCTGTCATTCAGGAGAAGGGTACTTACAGATGGACTCATTCAGGAACCTTGGTCAAGGGTATGACTTCAGATACAAGACTCGTCGTAGTTATGTACCGTGTTGTCATGTCCCAGGATTCAGAAGGAGTTTATAAGTTCAACAACAAGTACAACTTCAATGTCAGCGGTGCCGGTCGTATCTTCATCGACAACGTCAAGATTACCAAATAAATCTTAACTTACACACATAACTTTTTGGGGCGCAAACTGACAGGGTCTGCGCCCCATTTTAATAAATGCGACACGAGCATGTTCTAAGTCAGTCTCTGTAACTTTTATATCTCACTCTGAAATCTTTTCATGATATTATGCGTATATTTGTGTATAATGGATTGCTCGCAATACAGGTAGACCGGAAAATTCAGTAGATTATGATATACCCGATAGGAATACAAAATTTTGAGAAAATCAGAACGGAGGATTTTCTTTATGTGGACAAGACAGCGGAAATATATAAATTGGCCAAAGAAGGCCGTTATTATTTCCTGAGCCGCCCTCGTAGATTCGGCAAGAGTCTTCTTGTCTCCACGATGGAAGCCTATTTCTCAGGTAGAAAAGAGCTCTTTTCGGGTCTTGCCATTGAGAAACTGGAGGCCGAATGGAAACAACATCCGGTTCTGCATTTGGATCTTAGCGGGGTGTCATATACAGATGTGTTTGTTCTGGAAAGAGTCCTTTCTGATAAACTTGCCAAGTGGGAGACATTATATGGAGCAGTAAATACGAGTGATATTTTAGGGCTCCGTTTTAAGGAAGTGATCGAGGCTGCGTATAATAAGACCGGTAACCAGGTAGCTATTCTCATTGACGAATACGATAAACCCATTATTGATAATCTCGGAAATGAACCGACGCTGTCACATCTCAGATCTACACTCCAAGGTTTTTATAGCGTTATGAAATCGATGGATGCAAGAATTCGTTTCGGTTTCCTGACAGGTGTAACCAAGATTGGGAAAATGAGCGTATTCAGTGGGCTTAACAACCTGAATGATATTTCGATGATTCCAGACTATGTGGATATCTGCGGTGTTTCAGAAACTGAACTTCATGAATATTTCGATGAAAGCATATCGGAGTTGTCATCTGCAAATGAAATGAGCAAGGAGGAGTGTTATGTAAAACTCAAGTCCATGTATGACGGCTACCACTTCTGTGAAGATTCTATCGGTATCTATAACCCGTTCAGTCTGCTGAATACATTCCAGAATAAAAAATTCCGTGAATATTGGTTCGAAACCGGAACTCCAGGATTTCTTGTGGAAGTAATGCGTAAGACAAGTTTTGATGTGACTACACTTGAAAATCAGACTGTTGACTCGACCCTTATGTCGAACGCAGATGCCATTTTTGAGAATCCTGTCCCGTACCTTTTCCAGAGCGGTTATCTGACCATAACCGGCTACAACGATATGTTCCGCCTTTATCAGTTAGGATTTCCAAATCAAGAGGTGAAGAATGGTTTCCTAAACCGGTTAAGATAGAACGGAAGAAGCGACCTCTGATCTGAAAAAGGGAAGCGAGAATTTTTATATCGTGACGATGTCGCCAGATATGTCAGGAACTACGTTGATTTATCAGCTATGGCATAGCATAACCGAAGGTAACCCGAAATCGTTTATGCAAATACTCTCGTCGTTGTTTGCCAATACCAGTTACCAGATCCAAGGCGAGACTGAGAAGGACTTCCAGTATGCCATGTACATAATCTCTGCTCTTCTTGGCGAATATGTCCAGGTCGAACGTACTACCAGCAATGGCCGTATCGATCTGATCATCCAGACTAAAGAGTTTATCTATATCTTTGAGTTGAAGGTCAATGCTGATGCTGACGTTGCGCTGAGGCAGATAGATGAAAAGGGCTATGCCCGACCATTTGAAGGTGATTCGAGGAAACTTTTCAAGATCGGTGTTAACTTCTCGACTGCCACGCGTAGAATCGAAGACTGGAAAATTGTATGACAAAGCAAGTTATTTAACTAAGTATTTATGAAATCGACCTCCCGGAAGTTTTCGTGTGTGTTAATAATTTCGTAATTATATATTGAGGATATAAAAATATATCTTATATTTGTGAAAAATTAAGTGGAGATATGCCGGAATTGTGGAGAATGTTTGGAATGCGCTTTTTCTTTTACTCTCGAGAGCATGAGCCGATTCATGTTCATGTCAAAAGCGCAGATGGATTGGCAAAGTTCAATGTCACTGAAGACGGAGTGGAGATTGTAACAAATGCAGGGATACGGGCTAAAGACTTGAATCTGGCATTGATGGAAATTCTCAAAAGAAAAGATTTTGTTATCTCTGAGTGGGAAAGCAGATTCGGAAAATAAGGAGGTTGCTATGCGTATAGAAAAGATTTGGTTCGACAAGGATAGGATTTATGCGTTGTTCGATGACGGAAGGACGATGTGGCAGTCCTTGTTGTATTACAGGAACCTTATGAATGCTAAAAACAGGGACGACTATGTTATTGAAGATGACGGCGTCCACTGGTACGGACTTGACGAGGATATTTCCAATGAAAGTTTCGAATATGAAGATCCGGAACCTAGGGGATTGTCCAAGATACTGTTGTCGCATCCGGAACTGAATCTGTCTGCAATTGCCAGACGTATGGGATTGCAGCAGAGTCTTTTGGCTGCATATTCAAGCGGCAATAAACATCCTTCTGAGGCAAGAGAAGCCAGGATATTGGCGGAAATTCATAAGATTGGATCTGAACTGATGTCGGTTGGCGTTGTTGCCGGCTATGGACAAGGTTCATCGTGCGGTGTCCTCCGCGACGAATGGACGGCCTATAATAAATCCGACGACATAAAGTCAAAAATGACTCTCCCCGAACTGCTTCGCGACGCGCTGCTACGTAAAGGGATGACCCAGAAGGATCTGGCCAGAAAGATAGAGGTAAGTCCCGCACGTGTCAATGCTTATGTCTCGGGTCGTGCAACTCCTACTCTTAAGGTTGCTGCCAAGATATGCCGGGCTTTGTCAATAACTCCAGAAGACCTTCTAGGTACACAGGATTAGGTCTCCCGGAAGTTTTCGTATGTGGCGACAGGAGGCGCCGGCTTTCGCGAAAGTTATAAATTGAGTACCTTTGCAGGCGCTTATGGGAAAAATCAATAAAGACATACTTTTGGGAATGCTGCGTGGAGGTCAGCCGATGACCTTCGGGCAGCAGGCGAAACTGGCGGGCATAATGAGTATGCCGGCAATCTTGGCGCAGCTCTCATCGGTGCTGATGCAGTTCATCGACTCTGCGATGGTCGGAAACCTCGGGGTCAATGCTGCCGCATCAGTCGGCCTGATGTCCACCTGTACCTGGCTGTTTGGAGGCTTCTGTTCTGCCGCTGCAGCCGGCTTTTCAGTGCAGGCAGCCCATCTTATCGGAGCCAAGGATTTCGCAGGAGCAAGAAAGATCCTGCGGCAGGGAATTACAGCACTGCTCACATTCAGCGTAATAGTGGCATTGACAGGAATTTGCATCAGCCATAGTCTTCCGGGCTGGCTGGGTGGGGCAGACGAAATCAGACACGACGCAGGTATGTACTTCATGATAGTCATGGCCGGACTGCCTGCGGTGCAGTTCGAGTTCTTCGGTGCCGGGATGCTCCAGAGCAGCGGCAACATGAAGATACCGAGCATCATGAGCATCATAATGTGCGTACTGGACGTCTGCTTTAACTTCATGCTCATCTACCCGACAAGAACATTGACATTAGGTGGCATTGACCTTAACGTTCCCGGTGCCGGTCTCGGTGTGGAAGGCGCGGCTCTCGGAACCGTTCTGGCCGAATGCTGCACCGTCGGGGTATTGATGTATTATATCGTCGTCCGTTCGAAGGAACTGTCGATCTTCAGGAGGGGAGAGCGAGGAAGCTTCAGACCTACCAGAGTCTGTATCAATAACGCATTGACAATCAGCCTTCCGATGACCATGCAGAACATCATCATGCGTGGCGCACATGTGCTCAGCACCATCATTGTCGCACCTCTTGGAACCATATCCATTGCGGCCAATGCGTTTGCAATAACCGCCGAGAGTTTCTGCTACATGCCGGGCTACGGAATTGCAGATGCCGCGACATCCCTCGTCGGACAGAGCCTCGGAGCCAAGAGACAGGACCTTGCGAAAGGATTTGCCCGCATTACCGTCGGACTTGGCATGGTCGTGATGGGCCTCATGGCCGTGATAATGTATGCGCTTGCCCCGCAATTCATCGGGCTCATGTCCAATGATGCACAAGTCGTTGCACTCGGCGCCCACGTCCTCCGCATTGAATGTTTTGCCGAAGCCATGTTCGGAGCCTCCATTGTAGGATATGGAGTCTGCGTCGGAGCCGGCGACACCCTTGTTCCGAGCACCATCAATTTCTCTACCATGTGGATTTTCCGCATCATCCCGGCCTTCTTCCTTACCAAGGTCATGGGCCTCGCCGGATTCTGGATCAGTATGTGTATCGAGCTGAATATCAGGGGTGTCCTTTTCCTGTGGCGCCTGCAAAGCGGAAAGTGGATGAGCGTCAGACTGCAGACCGAGAAGTAATCCGGGCAAAAACTCCCGTAAAAATGGTACCGGCCGAGGAATGATAATTGAAGTGAAGGGGAGCGCGCAGGCTATTGTCAATGCCAGCGCGCATAGTCTATCATTGACAATTACAAAACAGATTCATATGGAAAAAATTATCGGGCAGGAATTCATCGGCGAAAGGCCGCTGTACTGCAAACATGATCTCTATCTTGAAAACGTGAAAATCCACAGAGGCGAGTCTGCCCTGAAAGAAACAAGTAATATAACAGCTGTAAACTGTGTCTTCGAAGGAAAATATCCGTTCTGGTGCTGCGAGAACTTCGTAGTGAAGAACTGTCTTTTCACCGGTGGCGCAAGGGCCGCGCTCTGGTACTCCAAGAACCTGGAAATGACTGACACATACGTGGATGCGCCGAAGATGTTCCGCGAGATGGACGGTATCAGACTGAAGAATGTCCAGATTCCGGGAGCAGCTGAAACCCTCTGGCACTGCAAGAACATTGAACTGGACAACGTGAGCGCCGACCATGCTGACTATATTTTCATGCACTGCAGCGACATAAAGATCAGCAACTTCCGTCTGGACGGCAACTATTCCTTCCAGTATTGCAAGAATGTCGAGATTCACGATTCCATTCTCAATACCAAGGACGCTTTCTGGGGGACTGAAAACGTAACTGTCTATGACTCAGAGATCAATGGCGAATATCTCGGATGGTATGCAAAGAATCTCCGCCTCGTGAGATGCAGAATCTCCGGCACCCAGCCGCTTTGCTACGCTGAAAACCTCATCATGGAGGACTGCACAATGGCCCCTGACGCCGATCTCGCCTTCGAGTACAGTTCTGTCAATGCCAATGTCCGCGGCCATATAACTTCAGTCAAGAATCCTCGTACAGGAAAGATTCAGGCCGACAGCATCGGCGAGATCATCATTGATGAAAATATCAAGCAACCGGCTGATTGTAAAATCATTACAAAATAATTGACCTATGTTCGATTTCGATAAAATCAATGTCCGTCGCGGTACTAATTGTGTAAAGTGGGACGTGGAAAAAGAAGGCGTAATCCCAATGTGGGTAGCCGATATGGACTTCCAGACTGCACCATGCATCACTGAAGCGGTGCAGAAACGTGCCGCCCAGGGCATCTTCGGCTACACCCGTGTCCCTGACGCCTACTATGAAGCCGTATGCGGCTGGTTCGGACGCAGGCACGGCTGGAACATCAGCAAAGACTGGATTATCTATACCACAGGCGTCGTTCCTGCCCTCTCCGCCACGATCAAGGCGTTGACAAAACCAGGCGACAAAGTCCTCATCCAGACACCGGTATATAACTGCTTCTTCTCCTCGATCCGGAACAACGGCTGCGTCATGTCGGACAACCGTCTCGTGATAGGCGAGGCCTCCGGAGACACTGCCAATGAATTTACCTATCACATTGATTTCGAAGATTTTGAGGCGAAAGTGCAGGAGTCTGCCGTATTCGTACTCTGCAATCCTCACAATCCTGCCGGCCGCGTCTGGACCCCTGAGGAACTGCGCAGGATGGCAGAAATCTGCCTCAAGCATAATGTCCCGGTCATCAGCGACGAGATTCACTGCGAAATCGTCATGCCGGGCTATACATATACCCCGATGGCGAGCCTTTCACCTGAAATTCAGAACAATACCGTCACATTCTGCTCGCCGAGCAAGTCATTCAATATCGCAGGACTCCAGATTGCCAACATCGTGACGAGCCGCGAAGACTGGCGCGAAGCAATCGACAAGGCTATCAATATCAATGAAATATGCGATGTAAACCCGTTCGGAGTCGTGGCATTGATTTCGGCCTATACCGACCCTCAGGCGGAGCAGTGGCTACTCGCCATGAACGCTTATGTCAATGACAATTATCGCATCCTCTGCGATTTGTTCTCCTCGAAACTGCCGTGGATGCCAGTCACCCGCCTGGAGGGAACCTACCTTGAGTGGTGCGACTGCCGCAGCCTCGGCCTGAGCTCAAAGGAACTGGAGAGGATTCTTGTCAATGCAGGGGTGCATGTCAATGCCGGTTCGATGTATGGTGAGTCCGGCGACGGCTTTATCCGTATCAATCTTGCCTGTCCGAAATCTCTTCTGACAGAGGGACTTGACAGGATCGTGCAGACACTGGATAAATTGCGTCGTTAGTCCTCAGCAATCGTATTTTATAGAGTATAAAAAAAGCGGCCGGATGTTCCGGTCGCTTTTCGAATATATTCTGTTCTATGGTTTAGAAAAGAGTCTTTACGATAGGTGCGTTATCCAAGACAACGTAGTTGAACGGCTTTGTGAAATTTGCCATTTTCACAGTGTAAAGAGCTCTTGCAGATGAAACTGATGCTGTACTTAAATCGGTTACAGGCATGCTGAGGTTGTAAGTGCCTGAAATAGCGTGATTCAGTCTGTCCTTAAGAGCGAGTTCAATCTTGTAATTGTTGCCTTCTCCCTTTGTGAGAGTTACCTGTCCCTTTTCTGGAACAGCAAAACGTGTGAGAGAATTGCCATTCTTTACAGAATATAGGATTGAAGGGTAGAGTTTTACATTATTTCCTTGGAATTCAGCCTCACCTGGCCCGAATGTGTTTAACAAGTCTGCATATGATTTTGCATCTGCAGGAGCGCAAGGATATGTACCTGAAAGGTCTTTGCCTGTGACGTCGCTATAGTCAATGTAGAGAGCGAGTGTCAATATATCTTTTTCGCCAGCTGAGTTGTTGCCCTCTAATGAAACATAGGCAATACCACAATCTGTAGTAACCACGTTTCCTTCTTTGTTTATGAGTTTGCTAACTTGTGCCGATGCAGTAGTAACTGTCGGGCTGTAGTCAGCTGTAAGACTGGTCCATTTGGAAGCGTCTTCTCCACCGCCAGACTGGGACTGATCTGCAACAGATAACTGTCCGGTATAAGTTCCCTTATAGGTTCTGTCTCCAGCAAGTGTAACTTCGAAATCCACTTTAAGCTGTTTGTCTTCAGTTGTGCCTACAATAACCTTACCGCCGGTCATACCATATTCGTAACGGTCTGTTTCTGCTGTTCCGTAAATGAAACTGTATGAAGAGAAATCATACACGTATTTGTTGAGTTCAACCTTTCCCTTATTGCAACCTTCATATGTTTTTCCGATCAAGTTGTTTATTGCAGAGTTTACGTCAGAGGCAGGAGGTAATGCTATTACGAATGATACATCATCGTAAGGCAACTCGACTGAACCTTCGGCAGAAACTGCTTTATCAACCAGAGTAAGGATAACAACATCGCACTGACCACCTGACTGTAAAGCATCACCCAAATATGTAGCCAAAGCAAAATTCATGGTCTTGTTCTGTGCTTTTGCAGGCTCTTCCGGCTTAGGTTCCGGTTCAGGTTCTACAACCTTTGCGCTCTGGAATACAACGACATTTACAGTGTTTTCACTTGAGAATGTTACTGAGGAGAATCTGTCGGCCTCATTAGGATTCTCGGCAACAGTAATTGTTACAGTTGCTGCGCCTGTTCCTGAAGCAGGAGATACAGTTACCCATGAATCCTTCGGTGTAGCAGTCCATGAGAGACCTTTTGTGTTAACCTCGACAGTCTGGGATGACTGTTTGCCGTCGAAGTTTACACTACTAGGAGTAACCTTGAGGACATCCGCTGGGGATTCCTTAGAATTTTCTTTATCGCAACTTACAGCTGCGAGTGATGCAATGCCCGCTGCCACAGCAAATGCGACATAGCGGAGAGAATCGAGTAAATTTCGCTTCATATCTTGATTTTTAATTTATTTATGGTCGTAAGTTATAAAATTATTTCTGATAAAAGATATCCGAGGCGACAAATTTGCGACTTTTCTTCACTTTTCCTTAATTTTTTGTGTCTGAAAAACACTGCAACTGCATTGATGCCCCAGACAAACAGAGCCCGGATATTCGAATTATCCGGGCTCTTGTTGGATCGCTTCAGATGACTATTCGTCACCAGGGTGAATTGCACCCATAGGGCAGACACCGGCGCATGTGCCGCAGTCAACACAGATGTTTGGGTCAATGTGATATACATCACCTTCTGAAATTGCACCTGCAGGGCACTCGCTGATACATGTGCCGCATGCTACGCACTCTGTTTCTGAGATTTTGTAAGCCATAATACTTCCTTTTGTTTGTTGTTGTCTATTTTGCCGGACCATCTGCATGGCTACACCTTAATGTATAGGGTAAACCGGCAGAACCGGAATACAAATGTATGTGAATTCTCTCAAATAATCAAATCATGGAAAGATTTTTGCAAGAGAATGGCCGTTATGTTGAAGATTTTCAGATATATTGCCGCAATTCTGTCTGCGGTAGTGGTTTCGTCTGCGTCATGGGCACAGACGAAGACGGATGGCAAAACCGTTGACATTGACGGTATTGCGAGATTTGACAGGATTATCTACGACTTCGGGGATGTGACGTTGGGACGGGGGGCATTGACATGCTCTTTCACTGTCACCAATATCTCTCAGAAGCCGGCAGTTATATATAATGTGGTGTCATCATGTGGCTGTACTGGAGTGAAATGGACCCGCGAGCCGGTGCTTCCCGGCAAGACAGGAAAGATTACCGCCACATATTCCAATGATGAAGGTCCCTATCCATTCGACAAGACATTGACAGTATATATGTCTGGACTGAAGAAGCCGGTTGTCCTGAGACTGAGGGGTATCGTACATGAGAAGAAATTGAGTCTCAATGAATTGTATCCTCAGCGCCGCGGCTCACTGGCATTGAAAAAAACTGAACTGAAGCTGGGGAACCTTTCCCAGGGAGGCCAGCGGAGTGATGCGGTCTCTGTCGCCAATGTCGGGAGCAGTGCGTTGAAAGTCTCTTTTGAGAAGGTTTCTCCCGGTCTGTCCATTTCGGTTTCTCCGAATCCGATACCGGCGGGCAAGACTGCCAAGATGACATATATCGTGACTGCTGACAGGTCCCGTTGGGGAAAGAACTGCTACCATGCGACTCCGGTGGTCAACGGGCAGTCATACAAGCCTATCGACATATGGGCGTTCACTAAAGAGGATTTTTCAACATGGTCGGCGGAGCAGCAGGAAAACGGCGCTCAGCCGATATTTGATTACAGCACTTTCGACTTCGGCAAGGTGAAGAGTGGTACCGTTGTGACTGCCAAGTTCAAGTTCAAGAACATGGGAGGCCGCCCTTTCCATATATATAAGATGGATCCTGAGAACAGCCGCGTGACGGTTCCCGCTTCTGTCAATGATACTGCGCCGGGCGAGAACGGCGAGTTCGTCTGCCGGCTTGACACGACCGGACTTCCTGCCGGGGATAACGACGTGGCCGTCATCCTCACCACCAATTCACCTTTAAGACCTGTGATAAGTCTTTACATATCAGGCACTGTCACCAAGTGATAACTGACTTTCGACATGATTCCTTATTTTTTACACGTACATACTGAACACCACATCCCGACCGGCATACCTGATGCCCTTCTGGATGCATTGACAGAATCCATAGGCATCTGCGCACTCGTCATCCTTATGATGACATTGATAGAAATTTTCAATGTCGTGACGAAGGGGCGTCTTTTCCGGGGGCTTGAAAATCACCGGTTTGCGCAGATTTTCACGTCTTCTGCACTCGGTTTCATTCCCGGCTGTCTCGGAGGCTTCGCGGGTGTGTCCCTCTATTCGCACAGGATGGTGGGTTTCGGCGCCCTGATGGCGACCCTTGTTGCGACGACAGGCGACGAGGCGTTCATCATGCTGGCTTCGTTTCCCGGGGACGCTCTCAAGATGATGCTGGGGCTGTGTGTGCTCGGAATTGCCGTCGGCTATGCGACCGATATTTTTATAAGGTCAATGCAGAAGAGGGGAAAACTTCTGAATGTGGGTTCGGACCGTCAATGTGATGACAATTACGAGCTTCATGCGTGTGACTGTGAAGAGCATCACCATGACCATCATGAGCATGGCGGGCATGAGGAAGGTGCCGTCCATTCCAGGATTATCCATTTTGTCCATGAGCATGTCTGGAGGCATGTCATCAAGCGTCATCTCCCGACAATTTTTGCCTGGACTTTCGGCGTGTTGGCCCTGTTCGGCATCCTTTCCATATATATAGATGTCGAAACCTGGATTCGCGGCAATGTCTGTATTATGATTCTTCTTGCCGTCCTCATGGGCTTGATTCCTGAGTCCGGACCGCACCTCATCTTCGTCACCATGTACGCCTCCGGCATCCTGCCGTTCTCCGTCCTCCTTGCCAATTGCATAGCGCAGGATGGTCACGCCTGCCTGCCGCTCATCGCCGAAAACCCGAAAAGCTGGCTGACGGCCAAGCTCCTGAAATCCGCTATCGCCCTCGCAGCAGGATTCTTGTCAATGATAATAGCATGAGCCCTGACAGATTTCTCTGTCAAGGCTCAGATGACAATTCCGTAGAATGATGTGTCCTAGTCCGCGTCAGGCGTATATGTTTTCAATGCCAGTTTCTTGACCAGCATCACGAAACCGCCTGTGAGGATAAGGTTCAGCACAATCGTGAGTACCGAAATGAGCAGTGCCGGGCCGCCGAGATTATAGCCGATAGCAATGAAAATCACACCGGCGCCGACCTCTCCGCGGGTGAACATGCCGATAGAAAGCGCAAGCCTCTCACTGAATTTGCGGTCGCGGTAGAAAAACAGCGGCATGAGCTTGCCGACATTGGAAAGAGCCGAAACGATGACCACATGCAGCGCAATCATACCCCATGACATCATCGGCTGGGAACCGGTTATCGAGCCCGCACCAGCACTGCCTGCAGAAAGATCAATGCCAATGAACTGCGGCATGCTCATTCCCACGAGGAACATGAAGAAATAGGAAATTCCCGTAGCGAAATTCTCCTCCGTCTTGCTGTCGATATGGACATGCTTCATAACCATTCCGAGAACGAAAGCCGGCAGCAGGACCTCGATATGCACGCCCTCGTGCTTTCCGAAAATATGCTCTGAGAGGAAGTAAATTCCCTGAGTCACAGCAATTACTATGATAGAATAGAACAGGATCGCCTTCCAGTCTTGCCTCATATTATAAGACCCCATGCGCTTCCAGCCGAGAATCAGAAGGAAAACTACTATGGTCAGGATTGCAGCCATCTGCCACTTCATTCCGATCATGAAAATCTGGAGAGGAATCATAAGCAGAATCGTGTCAAGGTCATCGAAAATCGCGAGCACCTGAATTTTCTTGTACATCCAGCTGGACTTCAACTTCAATGCAGCTAGCATCGTGAAAAGAATTCCGGCGGAGGTAGGAGCGGCGAAACGGCTCATCAGCAGAGTTTCCTTCCATGCCTCCCAATCAGACCAGTACTCATGCGGCAGGAGAGCCAACACATAATAGATACAGATCAGAATCCACGGCATCGCCGCCGTTATCATAGCGATAAAATAATCAAGAGCATAGGAACGCCATTTGGTTTTGTCTATTTCAAATTCGCGTCCGACATTGATCATGATAAAAGCCAGACAAATGTATAAAAGCATGTCGCTTGCGGTTTTGACGGTGTCCGCAGCTTCACCGATGACTTGTGGAAGAATCTGAGAGACAGCCAGTCCGACAAGAAGAAAGAGGGAAAAGGTAAGTACTTTTCTCATCAAATGACAGTATTAGGTATTTGTGAATAAACCGGCGTTTTAGCGCCGTCGGCATATTTATGCCTAATATATTTAAGGCCGCAAAGTTACAAAAAATCGACCAAAATACCAATATGTCACATTTGATTTGCTTTGATTAAAGATATTTACTACTTTTGGCTGTCCGAGTTATCTTTTGTGAATAAATCGGCAAAATTGGTAAATAATTAAAAGAACCACGTTGTTATAAACTTATGATTAATCAAGAAGCAGGAAGATGCTTGCTCTGCAAGATTCCGCGCTGTTCTACGGCCTGCGCTGTCAGAACGGATGTGCCTACCGCGATGAAACTGTATCGCGAAGGAAAAAATGAAGAAGCCGCTGAAATGCTTTTCAGGAACAATCCGTTTTCAGCAATAACCAGCATCGTGTGTGACTGGAAAAAGAATTGTCTTGGACATTGCGTGCTCAATGCCAAGAACGTACCTGTCAGATGGCATGAGATAGAGGAGGAACTTTCCTGCAGCTATCTTTTCAATGCCCATGTTACGGCGGGTCCTGATTGCGGAAAGAAAGTGGCCATCGTCGGCGGAGGCCCTGCAGGAATCACTGCGGCCCTCATGCTCAGGGAGGCCGGATGCGCAGTCACGATTTTCGACCGCAACGAAAAGTCGTGCGGAGTGCTCAGATACGGAATTCCTGAATTCCGCCTCGACCCGAAACTCGTGGAGCAGTACGACAGAATCCTGGCTGAGGCCGGAGTAGAGTTCAAGGGAGGAGTCAATGTTACTGCTTCCGGAGAGAACGGTTCCGTAAGCCTGTCAAGCATCATGAAGGACTACGATGCCGTCCTCATGACAGCCGGAGCCTCCATTCCAAGGAAACTCGATGTTCCTGGAGAGGACTCTGACAGAATAATCTATGCTCTTGATTATCTGAAGGATCCGGACGCATTCAAGCTCGGGCACAAGGTTCTCGTCATCGGAGGCGGCAACGTCACCATGGATGCCTGCCGCACAGCACTGCGCCGCGGTCATGACACTTGGGTCTATTACAGAAAGTCTTTCGAGAACATGCCTGCCAACTCAAGCGAGGTTCATGAGGCAATCGAGGAAGGAGTAAAATTCGAGATTTTCGAGGTTCCGGTAGCAGTCAAGGACAATATCGCTGTCATGCGCAAGTGCGAAAACGTCACCAAAGAAGACGGACGACTCACCACCAGAATCATTGACGGAACCGACCATGATGTGGAGTTCGATTCAATGCTGGTAGCGATCAGCGCCAATGTGGATTACAGCGTATTCGAAGGATTGGATGTCGAAATGATGAAAGGCTGGCCTGTAACAGATGACAAACAGCAGACCAGTGTCAAGGGCCTGTTCGTAGCCGGCGACTTCATCCTCGGACCTGCCACCGTAGTCGAGGCTGTGCAGTCCGCAAAGGTTGCCGTATCCGGCATCCTCGAACATTTGGGAAAATAATGTTTATTTGATTGATAGTTACACCACATTGTTCCGCAGTTCAGGTCTCTCTGAGCTGCGGAATTTTATGTTTGTCCGCGAGAAAACGTTTTAATCCGGATAAGTTGCGCCTCTGCTGCAATTTGTCCGGAGAAACCCCGGTTTTCACGGACGTTTTCTGCCTTCAAACAAAAACTGCTTCGGATTGTAGGGACCTGACGCGGACAAATCCTAATTCCTGTATGGCGGAACTTTGCCCTCGTCTATCAGGTTTCTGAGAATCTCGAGGAAATTTGCCGGATAATTGGCGGCAGGGTCCGAAAATCTGGCATTGACCTGACGCAGATTATAGACGCCGTTCATATTGTCATTGACCCAGCTGCAAATCGCGGCAGCGGTCTCGGCATCGGTCATTATTGTCTTCTGCCCGGCAGGCGTGATGCGTTTTTTCCGGCATACGTCGCACCTGCCGCAGTCGGTGGATTCGGTCTGGCCGAAATAAGCCAGCAGGAACCGCGACCGGCACGTGTCCGTCTCGCTCACGTACTCTATCATCGTCTGCATCCTCTTGTGCCAGGTTGCCTTCAGCATGGCATACCTGTCCGGGGAAAGTTTCACGTTGCCCTCCGCCAGATGCTCGCTGTGGAGCGAAAGAACGTCCGCGCGGTCGCCCGGTATATATATAATGGTATGCTCGAGGGCGATGTTGTATAGAAGCTGGCGGAGCTGGGGGACTGTGATGCCGCATTTTTCCGCCACATAATCCTCCTCTATCGGAACCGGGAAAGAGAAGATTCCGGTGTAGCGGCGCATCAGTACCTCCATGATGTCCAGCATCTTGCGGTCGCTGAAATCCACGTCGTACAGGTCATCGCGGCTGATGATGATGCGTATCCTCGTAGGCGTTTCCAGGTCCTCGGAAAAAGTCCAGTGGCCCTCGCGCTCGAGATATTTCAGGGCATAATAGGCCGAGGCGCGGTTCAGGGAAAACTTGCGGCAGAACGCCATCAGGTCGAACTTAAGCTGCCTGCCCAGCCCCTGCCCGTAAGCGATATTGAAATACGCGTAAACCTTATGGTAAATGTCCTCGATGTAGTCCAATGTTGGGAAGGATACCGTTTCCAGCTGCTTTAACCTGCTGATATCCGTGGAGTTCCATAGGAGGACAGCAAAAGAGTCCTTGCCGTCACGACCTGCGCGGCCCGCCTCCTGGAAATACGCCTCCGGAGAATCCGGCATGTCAGCGTGGACGACAAACCGCACATCGGGCTTGTCAATGCCCATGCCGAATGCATTGGTGCAGACCATGACGCGTGTCTTGCCGGATTTCCAGTCCGCCTGGCGCTTCATCCTCAGCTCGTGCCCCAGTCCCGCGTTGTAGAAAGATGCCGAAATGCCTGCCGCTGTCAATGCCGCTGCGATTTCCTCTGTCTTTTTCCTGCTCCTGACATAGACGATGCCGGTTCCGGGCACCCCGTTGCAGATGTTCAGCATCTGTCCCGTCTTGTCCTCGCATTTTCTGACGATGTAGGAAAGATTCTTGCGCTCGAACCCGCTTTTCAGCAGCGTCTTCTCCTTGAACCCGAGCTTCTCCATGATGTCGTCGGCCACCTCCGGCGTCGCGGTCGCTGTCAATGCTATCACAGGCGCATCGACTGTCTTTCGCAATTCGCCGATTTTCAGGTAGTCAGGCCTGAAATCGTACCCCCACTGTGAAATGCAGTGGGCTTCGTCAATGACAATGAAACTGACATTCATGTCCTGGAGATAGGCCTTGAAGAGCTGCGTGCCGAGCCTCTCGGGGGAGAGGTAGAGGAACTTCGCGTTGCCGTAAGCCGCATTGTTCAATGCCAGGTCCACGTCCCTGCGCGACATTCCCGCATATACCGCCAATGCCTTTATGCCTCTGTCGTTCAGGTTCTGCACCTGATCTTTCATCAATGCTATCAGAGGAGTTATGACCAGAGCGATGCCTTCTTTCATCAATGCCGGTACCTGAAAACAGACTGACTTTCCTCCGCCCGTCGGAAGGATGGCGAGCACGTCTTTGCCTTCCAGCGCGGTGCGGACGATTTTCTCCTGCATCGGCCTGAAGGAAGAATATCCCCAATATTGTTCGAGTATGTCTATCGGCTCCATAAATTTCTAACTAAAAGCAAATTAAGGTCTTGTGTCAATGAAAAAAATGCGCTAATTTTGCATTTCGAAACGAAAGTTGTAAAATTTCATTTCAAAAGAAGGCTGGTAAAACAATTTAAGTTCCGGTTGTGTCTTCCATGGCAGAATATTTGCAGGTTAAAAACACCGGATTTTGTGCAAAAATAGCAAAAATATAATCTGTAAAAGTGGCAGTAATCACAAAATTTCTTAATTTTGCACCCGATTTACAGAGACGACACAAAAATGCGGAAAAACCGCACAATTACGACGAATTAGTTATAATATTTAAAATATTATTTTTATTATGCCAACATTGGATTTAAGCAAGTATGGAATTAAAGGTGTAAAAGAAGTCCTTTACAACCCATCTTACGAAGTTCTCTTCAACGAGGAGACAAGACCGGAACTCACCGGTTATGAGAAAGGTCAGGAGACCGAGCTCGGTGCCATCAACGTTATGACTGGTATCTATACCGGACGTTCTCCTAAGGACAAGTACATCGTCATGGACAAAACCTCAAAGGACACCGTATGGTGGAACACCCCTGAGTATCCAAACGACAACCATCCTGCTTCAGAAAAGACTTGGAAAGCCTGCAAGAAACTCGCAGTCAAGCAGCTCTCAGGCAAGAGACTTTTCGTAGTTGACGGATTCTGCGGTGCAAACGAGAACACCAGAATGAAGGTTCGTTTCATTATGGAAGTTGCATGGCAGGCTCACTTCGTTACCAACATGTTCATCCGTCCTAAGAACCAGAAAGAGTTCGATCAGGAGCCTGACTTCGTTGTATATTGCGCAGCCAAGGCAAAGGTTGAGAACTATGAGGAGCTCGGTCTCCGTTCAGAGACTGCAGTTCTCTTCAACGTTACTTCACACGAGCAGGTTATCCTCAACACATGGTACGGCGGTGAGATGAAGAAGGGTATGTTCTCCATGATGAACTACTTCTTGCCTCTCAAGGGCATCGCTTCTATGCACTGCTCTGCAAACACAGACAAGAACGGCGAGAATACCGCTATCTTCTTCGGTCTTTCAGGAACCGGCAAGACAACCCTTTCTACAGACCCTAAGCGTCTCCTCATCGGTGATGACGAGCACGGCTGGGACAACAACGGTATCTTCAACCTCGAAGGCGGTTGCTATGCAAAGGTTATCAACCTTGACAAAGAGTCAGAACCGGATATCTATGGTGCTATCACACGTGACGCTCTCCTCGAGAACGTAACAGTTGACGCAAACGGCAAGATTGATTTCGCAGATAAGAGCGTTACCGAGAACACTCGTGTATCTTACCCTATCTACCACATCCACAACATCGTCCGTCCTGTATCTCACGCTCCGGCTGCAAAGCAGGTCATCTTCCTTTCAGCTGACGCATTCGGTGTACTTCCTCCAGTATCTATCCTCGATCCTGAGCAGACAAAGTACTACTTCCTTTCAGGTTTCACAGCTAAGCTCGCAGGTACAGAGCGCGGTATTACCGAGCCTACTCCTACATTCTCAGCTTGCTTCGGACAGGCATTCCTCGAACTCCACCCTACAAAGTATGCAGAGGAGCTCGTTCGCCACATGAAGAAGAGCGGTGCAAAGGCTTACCTCGTAAACACCGGCTGGAACGGTACCGGAAAACGTATCTCTATCCGTGATACACGTGGTATCATCGACGCTATCCTCGATCACAGCATCGACAGCGCTCCTACCAAGACTATCCCTTACTTCAACTTCGTAGTTCCTACACAGCTTTCAGGTGTTGATCCTAACATCCTCGACCCACGCGATACTTACGCAAATGCTGCTGACTGGGAAGTTAAGGCTAAGGACCTCGCTGCAAGGTTCATCAAGAACTTCGGCAAGTACGAAGGAAACCGCGCTGGCAAGGCTCTCGTAAAGGCTGGTCCACAGCTCTAGTCTGAAAAAAATGACAGTGATGGCACTTGCCGTCACTGTTTACAAATAAAAACTCCGTCCGGAATCCCCGGGCGGAGTTTTTTATGCTCGTTCAGGCTCAGGCCTCTCTGCCTGTATAGTTTACCTTGCTGATGTCCTTGCCCTTGTGCGGACGGAAATTCTTCTTGAATCTTATCAGTGAGGCGCCTACTTTCGGCGATGCCAGGATGCATATGAAATGTCTGGTGAAAATCCAGCACTTGAACATCACTGACACAGTCTTGCTGTGCACGGCATCCAGATTGAGGGCTTTGATGATAGTGCTCCTGTCATCATAGTACTTTCCTTCAGACATCATCACCAGGGCCCTGTAATATAGCATTACCGAATATCTGCGGTATGTCCTCCTCAGTCCCGCACGCAGACCATGCGAACATCTGAAGAAATACAGAGGAAGAGAAAACGCGCAGTTGAGGTTTGAATTCTTGTAAGATGCCGTCAATGAATGGCTGTGCAGTCTTACGGCGTAGAAATACTTCGCGGAATATGCGCATTTTACCTTCTTCCTGAAATATCTTGAAGCCAGTTCGGCATCCTCGTCGAAGGTGAAACTCTCGTCAAATGTAAGTCCTGATATTGACTCCCGCCTTACAAGAAACTGGAAACAGGAGAACTCTCCGTCCAGACATTTCCCGAAGAACAGTTTTCTGGAGAGTATCTTCTTGTCAAATATCTTTCTGTGGCGCTCTTTCCTTATTTCCTTGCCGTCAAAACCGATTACCTTGAATTCTCCCTTGACGATGTCCGCCTTGGTGCTGTCGGCGATATTGACCAATGTGTCCAGGCTGTCTTTATTTGTCCAGAAGTCATCGGCATTGAGAAAAATGATATACTCGCCCTGAGCCCGTTCCAAGCCGAAGTTCTTCGCGGAAGCCGGTCCGTCATTGGGTTTGTGGAAAACCCGTATTCTGCTGTCAAGACTGCTGTATTCATCGCATATGGCGGCAGAATTGTCTGTGCTTCCGTCATTTACAAGAATCAGCTCATAATCGCCCAACGTCTGGGCAATCACGCTTTCAATGCATTCGCGCAGGTACTTTTCTGCATTGAAGACTGGAACAATTATCGAAACTTTCATACTATTTTTCACGGTGCCGGGTTAGGTGATCCGGGCGGGTTGCGCTATCAGTTCTAGTGATAATTCACCATGCAAACACCAAAGATAAATATAATTTCTTATCTTTGCCGCGTATTACACTTTAAAATTGTAAAATTTTTATGAAGCGAACATGGATCTGCCGTCTGGCAGTCATCCTGACCGCAGTTCAATGCGGTATCTTACCGGCGTTCTCCGCCGAAACAAAATCGGAAAAAGACACACTCGGAACAACCCTTAAGCTTGACGCAGTTGCCGTTACGGGCAGCCGTATCCCGATAGCCCTGGGAAAGAGTGCGCGAATAGTAACTCTCATGGACAGTACCGCAATAGCGTCGCTGCCTGTCGAAAGTGTCAATGACCTGCTGAAATACGTGGCCGGCATTGATGTGAGACAGCGTGGCGATATGGGCGCCCAGACCGATATCAGTATGCGCGGCGGTACAAGTGACCAGATAGGCGTATATCTGGACGGCATCAATATCTGTGACCCGCAGACCGGACACAACACGGTGGACCTGCCTGTAGATATCTCTGAAATCGAGAGAGTTGAAATCCTTTCCGGCCCCGCCGGAGTAGCCTACGGCTCATCATCATTGACAGGAGCCATCAACATCATCACCAAGAAATCCGCCCGCTCAGAGGTCTCCGCCCATGCGGAGGGAGGCTCTTTCGGCTTTTTCAATGGTGGTGTGCGTGTCAGTGCAGTCACCGGAAAAGTAACTAACAGCATTTCCGCAGCATATCTCCGTTCCGACGGGTTCAGCAGGAATTCCGGGGGAGGGCTGAACAGTGATTACGAAACTGTAAAGGCTTTTTATAGAGGCGCTTACAAAAGCGAAAAACTTGCCATGGACTGGTACGCCGGACTAAGTTCCCGTGACTTCGGTTCGAATACTTTCTACAGTGCCAAGTTCGACAACCAGTTCGAGCACACGTTCAAGACTTATGCGGCATTCAGCGCCCGCACCCACGGATTCGTAAAGGTCAAGCCGTCAATATATTGGAACAGGGGACAGGATAGGTTCGAACTCGTCCGCGACAATCCTGCTGCGGTTCCGTTCAACTACCACAGGACCAGCGTCACCGGTGCCAATGTCGATGTGTGGGTCGAAACCATTGCCGGAAAGACGGTGCTCGGAGCTGATGTCCGTAACGAGGACCTTCTCAGTACCAACCTCGGAGAGACCAGAGACAATCCCAAGAAAGTGCCGGGACACGATGCCGAGTACAAGAAGGGTCTTAACCGTACCAATTACAGCATTTTCCTGGAGCATACCTATGAGGACAGGAACATCACCGCGTCCGCGGGCGTAGCCGCGGTCAAGAATACCGGCAACTCGGACGGGTTCAAATTCTATCCCGGAGTCAATGCCAGCTGGCGTTTCCTCGGCAACTGGAAGTTATACGCAGCCTACAACTCATCTCTCAGAATGCCTACATTCACAGAACTTTATTATTCCGTAGGCGGCCATGCGGCAGACAAGAACCTCAAGGCAGAGAAGATGCAGTCCGTGGAAGGTGGTCTCCGCTTCTCAAGGCCTTGGGTCAATGCCGTTGTGACATTGTTCTACAATCACGGCAGCGACATGATCGACTGGACCAAGGACCTCTCAGAAGGTGCCGACGCTCCGTGGAGATCACGTAACTATACGAAAATCAATACCTTCGGTCAGGAAGTGTCTGCTCGCATAGATTTCGTGTCAATGCTGGTGCGCGATGATTTCTTCATCAGGAATATAGAACTTTCCTACAGTCACATAAATCAGGACAAGAAGCTTGAGGAAAACATCCAGTCCAGATATGCATTGGAATATCTCAGACACAAGTTCGTGGTGAAGGCTGATTTCCATATCTGGAACGGCCTGTGCGCCAATGCGTCATGGCGCTGGCAGGACCGTGTCGGCAATTACGAACTGTTCGAGAACAAGGTTTCCACTGGCAACATGGTCTCATACAAGCCTTACTCCCTGCTTGACGCAAGACTTTCATGGACCTCAGGCTACGGCAAATCCTCTTCGCGCCGCACTGGTTACAGTTTCTATGTCGAAGTGAACAATATTCTGGACAAGGAGTATTATGACTATGGCAACATCCCTCAGCCGGGAATCATGGCAAAGGCCGGAGTCATTGTCAATGTCGGACTTAAGTAACCTTGTATCATGGAAATTTCCGAAATGATAATTCCGATGTCCAGAGGCGACATGTATGCTGTCCATACTGTCGTCCCCGGAGCGGAACATAGACCGTTAGTCATTCTGTGCCACGGACTTATGATGAACTGCGCCCTGAATCCGATATGCGGGGTGGCGGAATGTCTGTCCATGGCGGGATATGATACGATTCGTTTTGATTTCCGCGGGAGCGGCCGGAGCCGGGGAGATATCACGATGATGACACCGCTTACCGAATCCGCTGACCTGCTGGACATTATAAGATATGCGTGCAGCATTGTCAATGCCGACCGGAAGATTGTTCTTTGCGGCCATTCCCTCGGAGGTCTGGTTTCCCTGCTTACTGCAGCCGGACTTTACGGAGCCGGAGGAGGTCCTGCGGCAGCATTGACACAAGCCGAAAGGGAAGCATTGAAATCGAGGATTGCGGGTCTCGCTCTTCTGGCACCGGCGGTAAATGCCGAAGCGGATTCCTGTGCCGGCAAGGTCGGTCTCGAGACTTTTGATCCGGACAATATTCCGGACCTGGTCGAGGTCTGGGGCTCTGAACTCGGCAGCGGATACTTCCATGCAGCACAAAACCTCCACACTTACGATGTCATTTCGAAGTATGGAGGTCCCGTATGCGTTATCATGGGGGAACGCGACAGGCTCGTTGCACCGGATCTTGCAGAACGTATAGCAGAGGCATTGCCTCAGGCTGAACTGCATGTGATTCCGCGTGGCGACCACCTGTTTTCCCGCAATCTCAGAGTTAGGGCTGCTGAAATCATTCAGGAATTTCTACAGCGACTTGATGTAGTCTGACATCTCGTCAAGGTGCGAAAGCGCGCTTTTGAACAATGCCATCTGGGATTTTGCCCTAACGAAATTATGGTCCTGATATGAAATCTTGTAATATCCGTCACCATTGAGATAATCTGTCAGGAAACGCACGGCCTGCATGAACGGAAACATGCACGCGGCGAATGGCAGATTTTCTTTTTCAATGTCAGTGAGGAAGCCTTTTGCGGACTCCACATAGCCCCTTGCGAAGGCCTTGAAGATATCCATTCTGAAACTTACCTTGGATGTGTCCGGCTCATCCTCCGCAGCGGTGTTTGCCGCAGTCCTAAGAAAATCGCCGAAATCGGAGAAGACGAAGCTTGGCATGACTGTATCCAAGTCGATGACACACAGTATCTTGCCGTCTTTGTCGAACAGGATGTTGTTCACTTTAGGGTCGCAATGGCATATCCTCTTCGGGAGGATGCCGTCGCGGAACATCTGTTCGGCCTTGCACATCTCTGCACCGTATTCGTCGATTTCGTTCTCCAGCATGTCATAGATTTCTTCGCTGTGGTCAGGGTCGCCGACTCTCATGATTCGTCCGTCACCCTCTTCCGGCGGGTCAAGCCTGCAGAACGTATCGCTGTCTATGGCCTCAATGAGCTGGCTCATACGGAGTTCCATATTGTGGAAATCCGGAATGGTCTCGCCGAGCTCCACATCAATGTCAGAGAGCATCGACTCGAAATTTCCGAAGGCCTTGCCTGTGCAGTAAGAGGTCTCTTCGTCAATGACATCGAGTGTTCTGGTGTCCGGGATGAAGACGCTAAGTCTCCAGAACTTGCCGTCTTTTTCCAGGAAAGACTTGTCCGAACCTTTGGCATTGATGAATCTCAGCACTTTACGGTCAATGTCATCCTCTCCTGCGGCTTCGAGTTTTTTTCTGATGTGGCCTGTCACGGCGTCGATGTTCCTCTGGAGGAGCTCAGGGTTTTTGAAGATGCTGTCATTGATTCTCTGGAGAACGTAGTCGGGGGCATCTCCCTCGGTCTTGACCAGATAGGTGTCATTGATGAGCCCCTTTCCGAGAGGCTGGATGTCATTGACTTCGGCGGAGATGTCGAAGCCGTTGATGATGTCTGTAAGGTTTTCCATTGTTATTCCCAATATTTGTAGAACAGTGCGATAGACTCGATTCCGGCATAGAACTGTCTCAGCAGGTAGCTCTCGTTAGGGGAGTGGATGGTGTCTCTTTCCAGACCGAATCCCATGAGAAGCGGGTCTGCTCCGAGGATGTTTCTCATGTCTGCGAGAACGCAGATGCTGCCGCCTCCTCTGCTCGGAACAGGTTCGATGCCATAGACTTCCGCCATTGCCCTGGATGCGGCCTTGTATGCTGAAGAGGTTATAGGAATGAGGAATCCGTTTCCTGCTTCCATCTTCTCTACAGTGACGCTTGCGTAAGGAGGTGCGATTGCGAGGATGTGTTTTGCGGCCATGTCCAGAATCTTGTCGGCTTTCTGGTTAGGAACGATGCGCATGGAAATCTTCGCATGTGCCTCTGAAGGGAGGACCGTCTTGCTGCCGACTCCTGTATATCCGCCCCAGATTCCGCAGACGTCGAGGCATGGTCTGATGGCAGTGCGCTCAAGTGTGGTGAAGCCTTTCTCGCCCTTGACTTCCCGTATGCCTATGCTTTCCTTATATTCTTCCATGTCGAACGGAGCTCTCGCAAGTTCGTGTCTGTCAGCGTCTGAGACAACTGCGACATCATCGTAGAATCCTGGGATTGTCACTCTGCCGTCCTTGTCAATGAGGGTGGCGATCATCTCGCACAGGGTATTGATAGGATTGGCGACAGCACCGCCGTAGTGCCCGCTGTGGAGGTCTTTGTCCGGTCCTTTGACATTGACCTGAAGATAGGTCACTCCGCGCATTCCGCAGTTGATCGAAGGCACCTTGTCTGAAATCATTGTGGTGTCGGAAACGAGGATTACGTCACATGCGAGTCTCTCCTTGTTCGCCTCAACCCATGCCGGGAGGTGCTTGCTTCCGACTTCCTCTTCACCTTCGAAGATGAATTTCACGTTGTGTTTCAGGAGGCCGTTCCTGACGAGATACTCGAAGGCCTTGACATGCATGAATGTCTGTCCCTTGTCGTCATTGGCGCCTCTTCCCCAGATTGCGCCGTCGTGGATTTCAGGCTCGAACGGGTCTGAATTCCATTTCTCGAGCGGTTCAGCAGGCTGTACGTCGTAGTGGCCATAGACGAGGACGGTCTTGTATGACGGGTCCAATGTCTTGCTGCCGAATACTACAGGATTTCCCTCTGTCGGGAAGACTCCTGCCTCATCTGCTCCTGCTTCCAGGAGGAGTTCGGCATAGCGTTCCGCGCATTTCTGCATGTCTTCTTTGTGCTCCGGTTTTGCACTGACTGACGGAATTCTCATGAGGGAGAAAAGTTCATCGAAAAATCTTTCCTTGTTATTCTCGATGTATTCCTTGATACCGGTTGTTTTTGTATCTGTCATAGTATGTGGATTTTTCTGACTTGGAAATTTACGAATAATTCCCGATAATGGCAAGTGTGGAGCGTCTTGAGCTGTTTTCTTGTCTGGACTGATGTGTTTGCTACCGGCAATTTGTTTCCAAATTGGCCAATAGTTGTTCCAAAGGTCGACATCGCGCTAATTCTAAGAAAAAAATATGTTATTTTTGTCTCTTGTATATATAGAAATATAGTAAGATGAATAATATCTATCCGATTTTCAACAAGATACAGCAGCGTATCGACAAAGAAAAGATGCTTGGACAGCATGGAATCACCATTTGGTTCACAGGTCTCTCCGGATCAGGAAAATCCACATCCGCCATCGCATTGGAGCAGTTGCTCGCTTCCGAGGGCTATGTGTGCAGGATTCTGGATGGTGACAATATCAGGACCGGACTTAATTCTAACCTTGGATTTTCAGAGGAAGACAGAAATGAGAATATCAGGAGAATTGCAGAGGTCTGCAAGTTGTTCACTGATACGGGAATAATAACGATTGCCTCGTTCGTGTCGCCGACGGCTGACCTGCGCAGGATGGCCCGCGACATAGTCGGGGCAGACGATTTCTTCGAGGTTTACATGTCCACCCCGCTCGAGGAGTGTGAGAGACGTGACGTGAAGGGGCTGTATGCCAAGGCCAGAAGGGGAGAGGTGAAGCAGTTCACCGGAATTTCAGCGCCTTTCGACGTGCCTGAGCACGCGGACATCAGCATTGACACTACCAATGCTACTCCGGAGGAGACTGCGCGCGAGATTTTCGACAAGATTTCTTCCAAAATTGAGTTCGGAGCATGAAGCGGGTCTTGTACGTCATTTCGGCATTGACGTCATTTCTGGTTTCTTTCAATGCCGCGGCACAGATCAAGCCGATTCCTTTCGGAAACATGGAACATTGGATGGTCCGTCAGGTCGATGAATCCGGAATTATCGGAGGAAAGACCAAGTTCCTCTATGAGGTGGCATCGGGTGATACGTTGAAAAACAATACCCCTTATGTTCCTAATCTCAAGGTATCCCCGTGGGCTACGTCGAGCGTGCTTGCCGTGGTCAAGGGCGTTACCAAGAGCAGTTGTACGGTGTTCCCGGAATATCACGGAAAGGGCAGGGCCGCCAGGCTCGAGACACGCATCGAAAGGGTCAAGGTGCTGGGACTCATCAATATATCCGTTCTTGCGACAGGCACCATCTTCCTCGGCGAAATCGTCGAGCCGGTGCGCGATACCAAGAATCCCCAGGCAAAACTCATGATGGGAATTCCGTTCACGGAACGCCCTAAAAGTATCATATATGACTATAAGTTCGAGCAGGGTGCGGAGAGCGGCAAACGCATGAAAATGACGGGCTTCAGCCGTGTCCAGGATATCCCCGGAGTCAACTGCGCCGAGATGTGTCTCCTGCTTCAGAAAAGGTGGGAAGATGCTGACGGCAAGGTCTATGCGAAGCGCGTCGGCACCGCGTGGGTCCGCTACGACAAGGACACCAAGAGCTGGGTCAATGCCAATGAGGTCCCCATTATGTATGGCAATATTACGAAATCCACTGGTTTTCAGCCGTATATGGGCTTGATTGAGGCCGGGGAGGATGCACCTCACTGCAAGAACAGCAAGGGTGAGGCTGTTCCTATCCATGAAGTCGGCTGGGCTGCTCCCGGCGAAAAACCTACTCATATAATATTGAGATTCTCTTCCGGACATGGAGGAGCTTATGTCGGCTCACCTGGAGCCATGTTGCATATTGATAATATTAAACTGAAATACTAGCAGATGGGACTTTTCAAATTCGAAGATCTACCGGTCAACACCCTTGTGGGAACCAGTCTCGGGACATTCAACAAAGTGACTTACGGCGGAAAGGAAGTCGATAAGAAATACAAGTCGAAATATCGTCTTTCCAAGTTCGTGTCGGCGATACTTACACCAATGTATAAGATCAATGACAGGATGGCGGAAAATCTCCCTCCCATTGAGGGTGTCAAGGACCCTGTGTTCATCATCGGACATTGGCGCAGCGGAACCACATTCATCCACAATGTGCTTTCCAAGGACCCGCAGTTCGGCTATTGTTCTACATATCAGACGGTTTTCCCTCATCTGATGCTCTGCGGCAGACCTTTCTTCCGCTGGTGCATGAAGACTGTGATGCCTGACAGCAGACCGACCGATTCGCTGGAACTCAATCCGGACCAGCCGCAGGAGGAAGAGTTCGCATTTACCAACATGACTCCGTATTCCTATTACCATTTCTGGATGTTCCCGCGCCACATCGCCGAGTACAGACGCAAATATCTGCTGATGCAGGATTTGACTGAGGATGAGCTTTCCGAAATCAAGCGCTGTCAGAAGTCAATGATAGATACTGCATTGCATGTGAGCGGAAAGAAGCAGTTCCTCAGCAAGAATCCTCCACATACCGGTCATGTGAAGGCACTTCTGGAACTTTATCCGAATGCGAAGTTCATCTATATGGTGCGCAATCCGTTCACTGTCTATAAGTCCACGATGAGTTTCATCAAGAACACCATCAAGACTCTCCAGCTTCAGGACATCAGTGAAGAGGAACTTGAGAACGAGATTGTCAAGACCTATTCGGAACTTTATGACAAATATGAGGCTGACAAGGCCCTCATCCCTGAAGGACATCTCATGGAGGTCCGTTTCGAAGATTTCGAGCAGGATCCTCTGGCGAAGGCCGAGGAGATTTACGAAAAGCTGCAGCTCGGTGATTTCCAGGCGGTGAAGCCTCTCATGGCTGCTTATGTCGGAGAAAAACGCGGCTTCAAAAAGAATAAATACCAATACGATGAGCACACTGTTAATACTGTCAATACGCATTGGCGCAAGGCGGTGGACCAGTGGGGCTACGGGATTTGATACGGCGGGTGACTGAAGTTTCCGGACTTCTGTCACCTGTTTTTTTGTGTTCCGTTTTGGTTGCGGAATGCACTTTCAAAACGAAAGTTCCGACTTTTGGAACAATATTCCTATAAAGTACGGAACTTAATTTGTAATGAAAGGCAAAATGTGTAAATTTGCTTGATTTAACATTAAAAACGATTAAAATTAAGATTTTTATATATGCAGAACAAATTGCAAGAACTGACAGACAAGCTCTATAACGAGGGCCTGTCAAAAGGAAGGGAAGAAGGCGAGGCACTTCTTGCCAAAGCCAAATCTCAGGCTGCAGATATCGTAGCGGAAGCAGAAAAGAAGGCTGCTGAAATCATGACCAAGGCAGAGAAGGAAGCTGAGGCCTACAAGGTCAAGGTAGCAGGTGACCTTAAGATGGCGGCTTCCCAGAGTGTCCAGGCCACAAGAAAGGACATCGAGGATCTTGTAGTGTTCAAGATGACAGGTGCCGCTACCGAGAAAGCGCTTTCAGATGAGGCTTTCGTAAAAGAGGTTATCAAGGCTGTTGCTGAAAAGTTCAATGCCGAGACCGCAATGGACCTGAATCTGGTCCTTCCTGAATCATTGAAATCTTCCCTCGAACCATTCGTCAAGAATGAACTTTCCACCATTCTCAAGGGACAGGTGAACGCTTCTTTCTCCAAGAAGATTGCCGGCGGGTTCACTATCGGTCCTAAGGACGGAAGTTATTTCATCAGTCTTACAGACGAGACATTCAAGGAACTCATCAGCGAGTATCTCCGTCCTGCAACCAGAAAGCTTCTTTTCGGGGAATAATTATGGCAAATTACGAATATCTGATAGCAAGTCTTCCTGACATCACTCCTGACTGGAAAGGGGCTGATGCGGCCACTGCCGACGCTCTTGTGCAGGAAATCAGGGAGATGAGCTCCACCGGAGATAACCGTCTCATCGATATGCTCATGGACGGCTATCAGGATGAAAAGCTGAATCTGGAGTTCTATCAGAATGCATTGTCGCTCAAAGATCATTTCCTAAGAGAGTATTTCAGGTTCGACCTCAATGTCAGAAATGCCAAGGTCGCTTATCTGAACAAGGCTCTCGGCAGACCTGCCGGGACTGACATCTTCATGTCCGCGCCGGGAGAGTTCGAGGAGGCCCAGAAACTGGATTCGGTTCTTGCGACCGATGATATCCTGGCCAGGGAAAGAGGCATTGACGATCTCATGTGGGCGAAAATCGATGAACTCACCACGTTTGACTATTTCGACATTGACGCCGTTCTCGGCTTCATCGCGAAACTTCACATCGTGGCAAGATGGCTTAAGCTTGATGACGGGACAGGCAGGCAGATGTTTGCACGTCTCGTGGATGAGGTGCGCGGTTCTTATACCGGAATCCGTGACGCTGCTGACAAGGCGGTCAGCTGATTAGTGAAATTAAAAACAGTAATTGAATAAATGAAAACAAAAGGAAAGGTAACGGGCATCGTTTCAAACCTTGTCACTGTCGAGGTTGATGGCCCGGTGGCTGAGAACGAACTCTGCTACATCACTTTGGGCGGTACCAGGCTCATGGCCGAGGTCATCAAGGTGAAAGGCAGAAATGCTTCCGTCCAGGTGTTCGAGAGTACTCGAGGACTTAAGAACGGAGATGCTGTCGAGTTCGAAGGCAAGATGCTTGAGATATCACTTGGTCCTGGTCTTCTGTCCAGTGTCTATGACGGACTTCAGAACAACCTGGCCACTATGGACGGCGTGTTCCTCAAGAGGGGTGAATATACGGCTCCGCTTGACCACGACAAACTCTGGGATTTCACTCCTATGGCCAAACCGGGCGACAAGGTCGTTGCGGCTGACTGGCTCGGTGAAGTAAAGGAGGGATGGCTTCCTCACAAGATCATGGTTCCGTTCTCATTCAAGGGAACTTATACCGTAAAGAGCGTCGAGAAGGCCGGACAGTATAACATTGACCATACTGTGGCTGTGCTTGTTGACGAGAACGGCGAGGAAGTTCCTGTCACAATGGTCCAGAAATGGCCTGTGAAAGTGGCTATCAAGTGCTACAAGGAGAAACCGAGGCCGAACAGAATCATGGAGACGGGTGTCAGGGTCATTGACACTCTCAATCCTATCGCCGAAGGCGGTACAGGCTTCATCCCTGGTCCTTTCGGTTGCGGAAAGACTGTGCTTCAGCACGCGATTGCAAAGCAGGGTGATGCCGACGTCATCGTGATGGCAGCCTGCGGAGAGCGTGCGAACGAGGTCGTGGAAATCTTTACCGAGTTCCCTGAACTCATTGACCCTCATACCGGCCGTCATCTTATGGAGCGTACGACCATCATCTGCAACACATCCAACATGCCGGTTGCCGCCCGTGAGGCTTCAGTTTATACCGCGATGACAATCTGCGAGTATTACCGTGCGATGGGACTCAAGTGTCTGCTTCTTGCCGACTCTACATCACGTTGGGCCCAGGCGTTGAGGGAGATGAGTAACCGTATGGAGGAACTTCCTGGTGCCGATGCGTTCCCTGTCGATCTTTCTGCCATCATTTCCAGCTTCTATGCCCGTTCAGGTATGGTTGTGCTGAACAATGGCAAGACGGGTGCGGTCACATTCATCGGAACAGTATCTCCTGCCGGCGGTAACCTGAAGGAGCCTGTTACGGAGTCCACCAAGAAGGCTGCGCGTTGCTTCTATGCTCTCGAGCAGAACCGTGCTGACCAGAAGAGGTATCCTGCAGTGAACCCTATCGATTCTTATTCGAAGTATCTCGAGTATCCTGAAATCCGCGAGTTCCTCGACGAGAAGATTGAGGCAGGCTGGGCTGACAAGGTTTCCAAGGCGAAGAATATCATCCGTCAGGGACGTGACGCAGCCGAGCAGATCAACATCCTCGGAGATGACGGCGTTCCTATGAGTTACCATGAGACCTTCTGGAAGTCAGAGCTTCTGGACTTCGTGTTCCTGCAGCAGGATGCGTTCGATGCTGTCGACAGCCTTTGCGGTCTGGAACGTCAGAAATTCATGCTGAACCTGATTCTGGACATCTGCGGAAGGCAGTTCGAATTCGAAAACTTCGAGGAGTGCCGCAACTTCTTCAAGGAGATGATCAATGATCTCCGTCAGATGAACTATACGGAGTTCCACAGCGAGGATTTCGAGAAATATAACTCACAACTTTCAAAACTTCTGGAAGAAAATGGCAAATAAAGCTTTTCAAAGAACATATACACAGCTGGATGCTATTACCAAGGCCACAGTATCGTTGAAGGCCACGGGAGTAGCCAATGATGAACTTGCCACTGTTGCCGGCAGGCTTGCCCAGGTTGTGAAGACCAAGGGTGACGCTGTCACTCTCCAGGTTTTCGCCGGAACCGAGGGCATTCCGACAGACGCTGAGGTGTCATTCCTCGGTGCTCCTCCGACATTGAAGGTGAGCGAGCAGCTTTCAGGAAGATTTTTCAATGCTTACGGACAGCCTATTGACGGCGGTCCTGAGGTAGAGGGCGAGGAGCGTGAAATCGGCGGTCCTTCTGTGAACCCTTACAAGAGACGTCAGCCTTCCGAGCTTATCCCGACAGGTATTGCCGGCATTGACCTTAACAATACCATCGTGTCAGGTCAGAAGATTCCTTTCTTCGCTGATGCTGACCAGCCTTATAACCAGGTGATGGCGGATGTGGCTCTCCGTGCGGATGTGGACAAGATCATCCTCGGCGGTATGGGTCTTTCCAATGATGACTATCTTTTCTTCCGTCACGCTTTCGAGTCTGCGGGTGCGCTTGACAAGATCATCAGTTTCATCAATACTACTGAGGAACCTCCTGTAGAGCGTCTGCTTATTCCGGACATGACTCTTGCCGCAGCCGAGTATTTCGCTGTGGACAAGAATGAGAAGGTGCTTGTCCTGCTGACTGACATGACATTGTATGCGGATGCGCTCAGTATCGTGTCCAACCGTATGGACCAGATTCCTTCCAAGGACTCTATGCCTGGTTCACTTTATTCGGACCTCGCGAAGATTTACGAGAAGGCCGTACAGCTTCCTTCAGGCGGTTCCATCACCATCATTGCCGTAACTACTTTGAATGACGGTGACATTACCCACGCTATTCCGGACAACACCGGTTATATTACTGAGGGACAGCTTTATCTCCGTGCTGACGCTGATTCCGGAAAGGTTATCATTGACCCGTTCCGTTCACTTTCACGACTGAAACAGCTTGTCCAGGGCAAGAAGACCCGCGAGGACCACAGCCAGGTGATGAATGCCGGTGTGCGTCTTTATGCGGATGCCCAGAATGCCAAGACGAAACTTGAGAACGGTTTCGACTTGAGCGACTATGACCACCGCTGTCTCAAATATGCCAAGGAGTATGCTACAAGACTTCTTTCCATCGATGTCAACATTACCATTGAGGAGATGCTTGACACTGCATGGGAGCTGTTCGGCAAGTACTTCTCTAAGGCTGAGACTGGTATCAAGCAGGTGCTCATCGACAAGTACTGGAAGGGAAATCAGGACTAAAATAACTGAATAACAATTAATTATGGCAATAAAATTCCAATACAATAAAACTTCTCTGAACAATCTCGGCAAGCAGCTGAAGATGCGTCAGAAGGCGCTCCCTACGCTTCAGAACAAGGAGTCCGCCCTGCGTCTTGAGGTGCGTAAGGCCAAGGAACGTTCGGAAAAGCTTATTGTGGAACTGAATGCCTTCATGAAGAAGTACGACTATCTTGCCGCGCTCTGGAATGAGTTTGAACCGGGGCTCATCGCCATTACGGATGTGGAACTGGTTACTGCCAAGCTCGCCGGAGTGAAGACGCCTGAACTGAAGGAGATTCATTATGAAATCCGTCCTTTCAATGCGTTCGTGAAACCGGCATGGTATGCTGACGGCGTGGCCATCCTGAAGGAGCTTACGCGTCTTGGCATCGAGTCGGAAGTATATCAGGAAAAGAGCCGCATCCTTGACTGGCAGAGGAAGAAGACCACCCAGAAGGTGAACCTCTACGAGAAGGTGCAGATTCCTGGTTATCAGGAGGCTATCAGGAAAATCAAGAGATATATGGAGGATGAGGAGAACTTGAGCAAGGCCTCGTCCAAGATTGTCAAGAGCCGCCACGAGGAGGAAGAAGCTATGGAGGAGCTGCAGCATGATTAGCCCGATGACAAAATACTCCTTTGTCCTGCTTTGCGGGCAGACGGAGGAATTCCTGTCGAAGATTCAGGAACTTGGAGTCATTGACATCACCCGTTCGCTTAAGCCAATCGATGAAAAGTCGGAGAAGCTTCTTGCGGATGCCGATGAGGTGAAGAAGGCCCTGTCCGTGCTGAAAAGCTGCAAGGGCGAGCCTGACAAGGCGTCTGTTTCGGGATGTTCCGCGAAGGATGTCCTTGATACTGACGAGCGTATCGCCGAACTTCGTGGGGAACTGACTTCTGCAAAGAAGGAACTGGTTGCCCGCAAGCCTTGGGGTGAGTTCAGCAGTGCTGATCTCCAGAAGCTTGAGGCCAAGGGACTTCTTGTGAGGTTCTATAGTTGTCCCAAGAAGAAATTCGATGCTTCATGGGGTGACATTCAGCCGCTTCAGGTTATCAGCGAGACTGAGAGCACCGTATTTTTCGTGACTGTCGCACCTGCCGGCGATGAATACAGTTTCCCGATTGAGCCTATTGCGGCTCCTGCGGGTTCTGTGAATGAGGCGGAGAAGACTTTGGCGGAAATCCAGTCCAGGCTTGATGGCGAGAACCGCAAGCTTGCGAACTTGAAGTCTTGCATAGGGAACTTGGAAAAGACTTATGCCGACAGGCTCGGGGAACTTGACCTTTATTTCGCCGAGGCTGCGACCGAGAAGGCTGTGGACAATTATGTTACGGTCCTGACCGGTTTCGCTCCAGTTGAGGATGACGACAGGCTCAAGAAAGCATTTGATGAGCTTGGAGTATATTATACTGCTGAGGCTGCGACCAAGGAGGACAATCCTCCTATCAAGTTGCACAACAACTGGTTCGCAAGGAATTTCGAGGTGCTGACCGGCATGTACGGTATGCCTGTGTATGACGAGTTCGACCCGACTCCTGTCCTCGGACCGTTCTTCATGCTGTTCTTTGCGATGTGTATGGGTGATGCCGGTTACGGAATTGTCCTTATGCTTATCGCATTGTACATGAAGCAGAAGATGCAGGATTCCGGCCTTGGCAAGATGTACAGGCTTATCGGATTCCTCGGAGGAATGACTTTCTTCGTGGGACTGTTCCTGGGTACGTTCTTCGGAATGAGTATTCTGAGTGCATCCTGGGCTCCGTCATGGCTTAAGGCTTTGTGTATCGACGGATGGTTCCCTGACGGAAAGATTGCAGGTTTCCCTGTCCAGATGGTTCTGGCTGTCGCTATCGGTGTGCTTCACATCTGTCTTGCGATGATTATCAAGACGGTGAATTTCACGAAGCGTTTCGGTTTCAGCAAGACTGTCTCCACATGGGGCTGGACTACTCTTATTGTCGGCGGTATCGTCGTGATTTCGCTCGGCATGATGGAGGTCCTTTCTGCAGAAGTCTTCAAGTGGGTGATTATTGCATTGGCAGCAGTCAGCGGTCTTGCGATTTTCGTATTCAATACTCCTGGACGCAATCCTCTGGTGAATATCGGTTCCGGCCTCTGGGATACCTATAACATGGTTACCGGTCTGCTTGGTGATGTCCTGAGTTACATCCGTCTGTATGCGCTCGGCCTTGCCGGCGGTATGCTCGGAAATGCTTTCAATATCATGGGTACTATGATTCTTGACATTCCTGTGCCTGTGGTGAATTGGGTGTTCTGCATTGTAATATTGATTTTCGGCCATGTGCTGAATCTTGCGATGTCCTGCCTCGGTGCGTTTGTACATCCGCTTCGTCTTACTTTTGTGGAGTACTTCAAGAATTCCGGTTATGAGGGTACCGGTGCTAAATATAACCCTTTGGTGAAAACAAAATAATGACAAATAAAAATTAAGAACTATGAACGAAATTCTTGGTTATCTCGGTCTTGGCCTCATGCTCGGCCTCGCCGGTATCGGTTCCAGCTACGGAACAACCATCGCTGCCAATGCGGCTGAGGGTGCACTCAAAAAGAATCCTGAGAAGTCATCTACTTATATGATCCTCTCAGCTCTTCCTGCAACACAGGGTCTTTACGGTTTCGTAGGATTCCTCCTTTGGCTCGTTGTCTTCAAGCCTGACTTCGCCGTTATGGGTCCGAAGCTTTTCGGTGTCGGTCTTGCAGTCGGCCTCGTGTGCCTTTTCTCTGCTATCCGTCAGGGTCAGGTCTGCGCCAATGGTATCGTTGGTGAGAGCCAGGGCCACAGCGTTATGACCAATACTCTTATCTACGCCGCTCTTCCTGAGTTCTACGCCATCCTTGCTCTCGTAGGTGCAATTATGACAGTTCTCTAGTCTACAGCTATAGATTATATAATTTGAGTGCGCTCCTTTCGGGGCGCACTTTTTGGGCTTGAACATAACTACCGGTCTGCAAGACCAATGAAAACTCTAGCTTATTCCACACTTAGATGACATTGCTTACTCAAATATATACTTATTAAAATTAATATACAATGAATATCAATAAGTTAAATAGAATACTTCTATTAGGGACCCTTATCTGCGCTCTTGTGGGATGCCGTCAGACCGTGGATGTCAAGTTCGATTCTTCTGTAGCTGACTACACTCCGGTCGTGAAGGAAATCCTGGAGGCTCATCCGGAAGGAAACATAACACTCCGTTTCGGTGAGGGTGTGTATAATTTCTATCCGCAGAAAGCGGTGACGGAATTCCTCAATGTCTCCAATAATGACAGCGGAAACAAGTGTGTCGCCTTCCTTTTGAAAAATATGAAGGACGTCCGCATTATCGGAAACAAAACAGACTTCATGTTTCATGGCGCCATGATGCCGATCGCTGTGAAAGGCTCTGAGAATGTGGAGATTGAAGGAGTTTCGATAGACTATGATTATCCTTGGACCTTCGAAGCTGAAGTCATTTCGAATGACCCGGTAAACAGAAGTTTTGTAGTCAAGGTTTTTCCTGACAGCAAGTACAGAATCGAAGGGGACCGTCTGCTTTTCAGTGGCTATGACTGGGAATATCCGATGGGGGAGAGCATTGTCTTCGACCCTTCTGCACATAGACCTTGGTTCGACACTGCAGCCTATGGCCACAGATATCGGTCTGGCGAAATGGGTGCGCGCGAAATCGAACCTGGAATCGTGGAATTTACCAGACTCAGCGCAAAGGACGTGCCTCCTGTAGGCAGTATCTGGGATGACAAGGGGCCTACGAAACTGAATAGACTCTATCCTGCCATCGCAGTTCTTTGCTCGAAAAATGTAACTTTGGAACGTGTCCACGTCTATCGCAGCGGCGGAATGTCACTGATAGCGGAATACTCTAAAGACATCACGGTGAAAGAGTTCTCCACTGCAGCACATGCAGGTTCCCCGAGGATGATTACATCATCTGCAGATGCTACGCATTTCGTGAATTGCAAGGGTCAGGTCAAGCTTGAAAATTGTCAGTTCGAAAGCATGCTGGATGATGCCACGAATATCCATGGAATATATATGCTTGTGGATACTCTGCTGAACTCCAATGTGGTACGTGCTTCGTTCGGTCATTTCCAGCAGGAAGGAAATTATTTCGCCGAGCCTGGAGATATGATGAGATTCGTGGATAAGGCTACCCTCAAACCTGTAGGGCAGGGAAAACTCATCAGCATTGACAGAACCGACAGAAAATCTTACGTCATCGAAACAGAGTTCGACGCGTCAGCCGTCGATGCGCCGTCAGGTCTTGCGATAGAGAACATCTCTTGCGATGCTTCGGCCGTAATTCGCGGATGTACAGTCCGTTACAACCGTGCCCGCAGCCTGCTGCTCTCGACTTTGGGCGATGTTCTGGTCGAGAATTGCGAGTTCAAGTCCCAGATGTCGGGTATCAATGTGAGCGGCGATGCGAACTTCTGGTTCGAGTCCGGCCCGACCCGGAATATCGTAATCCGGAACAACCGTTTCGAGGACCTCGGAATAGGAGGGAACGGGCCAATGCCGGTGCTTCTTATCAATCCTGTTCTTCCTGTCATGGGTGATGATTTCTATTATCATGACAGGATTGTGTTCAAGGGAAATTATATCAGCACTTTCGACAGCCAGCTGGTTTATGCCAGAAGCGTACGCTCTATCGAAGTGTCTGACAATAAATTCATTGACTCTGCCAATTATAAGCCATTGTTCCCTGGTCTTTCGGCTATAGATCTCCAGTCTTGTAAGGATGTGAAGATAGACAGAAATGATTTCTCTCAGTGGAAGGTGGATGCGACTGTCAGTCTGCATAATTGTGAAAATGTCCAGAATGACTCGGGTCTGAAAGTTGTGGATAACCCTAATCCGTATTTTGAAAGAAGGTAAGGTATGCAATATAGTTTTAAGGTTTTGATTATTGCGGTACTGGCGATGTTCTCGTCAGCACCGCTTTTCGCGCAGAAAATGGAGCCTGATGCTACTGTAAAGTACGCAGACAGAGATACTTGCGCTTTGTATATGGATATTTATGAACCCGATGATTCGAAGGTGGTATGTGAAGACGGGAGACAACGTCCTACCATTATCCATGTTTTCGGAGGCGGATTACCTTGTGAAAAACGGGAAGTCTATGGGCATTGACCCGGACAACCTTGTGGTTACGGGTTCTTCTGCGGGGGCGATTACGGTTTAGCAGGCGGAGTGGGTGCTTTGCAATCGGGCTGCGGCCGGTCGTCCCGGTGTTGCCGGCAGGCCGTCGTCGGATGCTCGTTTCGGCGGGCTGTGCGACTATGGCCATGTGGCTGATGCGCTTCCGGAAGGCTTTAATTATAAGGGAATTATGGCTTTTGCTGGGGCGGTTATGGTGAATGGCACGCTGGATTATGCTGTCGAGCCTTGCCCGGTTATGATGTTCCATGGCTCTGAGGATGAGCTTGTTCCTTATGATATTGTCCGTGCAGGAACGTTGGCTTTTTGCGGCCCTTGCCAGATTCAGAAAGCATTGGAGTTAGCGGACGGAACCAGCAGATTCTATCGTTTTCCGGGGATGAATTGAAAGTTATTGTAACGGAGCATACCGCTTCTGGTGATAAAGTCATAACTTTGAGGCCTAAACAAGGTAAGGTCTCTGTAAATCTATAAATGTATGGCAGCATTGACAAAAAAAACATATTTTCCGGGCTTGCGGTCCTGGCGCTCACGGTGGTGGGGTGCGACCGCTCCAATAACGAGCCTGATCCGGTGCCTGAACCTGATCCGATAAATCTTGACGAGGTGGTGCCGGTTTATCCTGTCGCACGCGAGGGTTGGGACATTTATACCGGCGACGCTTACGGGACGACGCCACGGCCACCTCTGTAATGCATTGATAATCAGGCATTGTTTATTTTGAGCGTGGATTTTCGATTATTTTTTGCCAACTAATCCACACCTGATTTTGTAACTCATTGTAACTCAAAATGTTGTAAAAATCAATGTGGCGCCGTCCCGACAACAGACGTGACTCCAGAGACGCTTACACAGCAAAAGTACGCAACCTCGGAACACAGGGTTTTTCCCTTGCCCGTTACATATGGCAGGGCTTCCGTAGGGTTGTGTCAACATGTATTGTATACTGAAAATATACGGATATTATTGAATCAGGTACTTCTTTAATCGCAACTGCGTATTAAGGAAGTACCTGATTCGTTGGTGGACAGCGCTGGATTTCAGGAGGCTGTAAATTGTTTCTTTTACTTTGTCTTGAATTCCACTGTGCCGCGGATATCATCTGAAGCGGCAGCAAAATATGCCTTGAATGTGTGGGCAGGATCGAGAACCCAGCTGTGTGACTCAGCATTGAAATAAGCGAGGTCGGAAGCCGGAATTTCGAACTTGACGGTCTTGGTCTCGCCTGGAGCGAGGCTCACTTTCTCGAATGCCTTGAGCTCTTTTGTCGGGCGGTCGAGAACAGGATTCTCCTCGCCGATGTAGAGCTGGACGATTTCCTTGCCCTCACGGCTGCCGATATTCTTGACATTGACAGAAGCCTTCAGAGTGCCATTGGCAGAAACCGATGTGCTGGCATTGAAATCGCTGTACTCGAACTCGGTGTAGCTGAGGCCGTGGCCGAACGCGAACAGAGGCTTGATTTCCTTGGTGTCGAACCAGCGGTAGCCGACGTAGATTCCTTCTTTATAGTGGACATCCTTTCCGCAGGTGTATGCGCCGACCGCGTGGGCAGGGGAGTCTTCGATTCTTACAGGGAATGTGAACGGAAGCTTTCCGCTAGGATTGACCTTGCCGAAGATTACATCGGCGATGGAGTTGCCGGCCTCGGAACCGCAGAACCAGCACTGGGCGATAGACCTTACCTGTCCTACCCATGGCATGGCAACGGCATTTCCGCTGACGAGGCATACTGCGAGATTAGGGTTTGCTGCGGCAAGTGCCTCGATGACAGCATCCTGGTTGTATGGGAGGCCGTATGAGATTCTGTCGGCACCTTCGCTGTCCTGATGTTCGTCCTTGTTGAGACCGCCGAAGAAGAGTACTACGTCAGCGTCTGCGGCAGCTCTGGCAGCATCAGCAATAAGCTGCTCCTCTGTACGTGACTCGGAAAGGTCCTGGCCTGAAGTTACGCCATTGTATGAGTTGGAAGTACTTCCCACGTAGCCTCTCTCATAGATGACTTCCGCATTATTTCCGACAGCGGCCTGGATACCTTCGAGAGGAGAAACCTCATGTTTTACTTTCAATGATGAAGAACCTCCGCCGACTGTCATCATCTTGATGGCATTTTCTCCGACGACGAGAATCTTCTTTGCAGATGCGAGATCTACAGGGAGAACCTTGGAACCGTCACCGGCAGCGTCGTTTTTCAGAAGTACGATACCGTCTGCGCCGATCTGGCGTGCGGCTGCAAGGTGCTCAGGTGAATTGATGGAACCGAAAGGCTTCTTGGTGTTCATGGCTGTGCGGAAGATGAGCTTCAGCACGCGTCCTGCCTTGTCGTCCAGTTTCTCGAGTGATGCACGTCCGTCGCGGAGGCGCTCAAGGTATGGATCAGCAAGCATGTAGCTGTCGTAGCTGGTCTTGCCTTTGCTTGAAAGGCCGTCTGTCCATGTTCCGTATTCGAGGTCAAGGCCATATGAGGCAGCCTGGTCGGGGTCGCATGCTCCGCCCCAGTCGCTGATGACCGCTCCGTCGAATTTCCATTCGCCCTTGAGGACATCATCCAGAAGGTATTTGTTGTGGCAGAGGTGCTGTCCCTTGTAAAGGTTGTATGCGGCCATTACTGACCATGCGTTACCTTTTTCTACGCCTTTCTTGAATGCAGGCAGATAAATCTCGTAAAGTGTTCTGTCATCGACATCTACATCAGCGATGTGACGGTTGCATTCCTGGTTGTTCAGAGCGAAATGCTTGAGGCAGACAGCCACGCCGTTCTTCTGGACTTCCTGAATGTAAGGCACGCACATCTCACCGGCAAGGAACGGATCCTCACCCATGTACTCGAAGTTACGTCCATTGTAAGGAGTCCTGTAGATATTTACGCCAGGTCCCAGGAGAACATCCTTTTCGCGGTAGCGGGCTTCCTCTCCGATGCTCTTTCCGTAAAGGGCCGAAGCTTCCTTGTCCCAAGTTGCTGCGAGACAGGTCAATGCAGGGAAGGCTGTGCAGGAGTCGTTGGTCCATCCGGCCTGGTCCCACTCGTCCCATTTCACTTCAGGACGGATGCCGTGAGGACCGTCTGAGGTCCAGAGTTCAGGAATTCCGAGGCGAGGTACTCCATGAGATGAGAATTTGCTCTGAGCGTGGAGAATAGCCACTTTCTCTTCCATTGTCATTCTTGCAAGCGCATCAGAGACTCTTGCGTCAATGTCTTTGCTCTCGTCCAGATACACAGGAACAGTCTGCTTTCCTGAATTTACCGAACATGATGCAACCGCCAGCAATCCGAGTGACAGGATTGTAAATACAGTTTTGTTCATACTATAGTTAATATTATAAGATTCGAAAACGTTTCGAGATTCTGTCAAGCCGTTCGTTATGTGTTATTTTACGATGACGTTATAGATATTCGCACATTTCCATCCTACAAAATTAATCATAACCGATGGAAATATGAATATATGGAGGAGAAGATTTGTGGAGAATAACATGATTTAGATATGATTGCAGATTCTTGCATCGCTCGCCGCGGATTGCTATCTTTGTAAGATACAAAAAACAACTATATGAAAAAGTCGCTGATAATGGCAACTGCGCTGGCGCTGACGCTGTGTGCAGGATGCAAAGAGAAAAATGTCAATGATGCAAGGGTGGACAAGCTCATGTCCAAGATGACTCTCGCTGAAAAAATCGGACAATTGAACCAGTTCGTGCCGACAAATTCTGTCGTCACGGGACCTGACGGCAGCCCGGTGGATGTGAAACGTGTGATAAAAGAAGGTAGGTGCGGTTCGCTTCTGAATGTCTGGAAACCTGAAGAAATCATTGAATTACAGAGACTTGCCGTTGACAGTTCGCGCCTCGGAATTCCTATTCTTTTCGGGCATGACATCATACATGGGGCAAGGACCGGTTTTCCTGAGAATCTCGGAATATCATGTTCCTGGGACACGAAAGCCGCTGAAACTGTGGCAAGAATCTCCGCTGCCGAGGCATCCGCATTCGGTATAGCATGGACATTCTCACCTATGTGCGACGTCTCTGCGGAACCTCGTTGGGGACGTGTTTCAGAAGGCTCCGGAGAGGATCCGTATCTTTCAGGACAGATGTCTGCCGCCATGGTCCGCGGTTATCAGGGCGACGACCTTTCTGCCGGCAATACCATACTTTCTTGCGTGAAGCATTTTGCCGCTTACGGCGGACCTGAGGCCGGAAGGGATTACAATACGGTAGACATGTCGGAGATGATGTTCCGAGACCGCTACCTGCCTTCCTACAAAGCAGCCATCGATGCCGGAGCATTGAGCGTAATGTCTTCTTTCAATGATTTTGAGGGGATTCCTTCCAGCGGAAACAAGTGGCTGCTTACGGACGTGCTGCGTAATGAACTGGGATTCAAGGGATTTGTGGTATCTGACTATAACGCCATCAATGAGATGACCAACCACAGGGTTGTTGCAGACGGAAAGGAAGCGGCAGAACTGGCATTGAACGCAGGCCTGAATATGGACATGGTCGACGGGGACTATTATAAGTTCGCGGAAGAACTTGTCAAGAAGGGCCGTGTCAGCGAAAAGCAGATAGACAAGCTTTGCCGTGAAGTCCTGGATATCAAGTTCAAACTCGGTCTGTTCGATGACCCGTTCCGCTATGGCGGAGAAGGCCGATGGGACAAGGAAACCTGCCTTCCGGAATATATGGAAGCATCCCGTGAAGTTGCCAGAAGTTCGATGGTTCTGCTCAAAAACCAGAATGACGTACTTCCGCTTAAAGAGAATGCCAAGATAGCATTGATAGGACCCGCAGCCGATTCCCGCAGCGAAATGATTGGCACGTGGAGCGCTTTTGTCAGCTCGAAAAATGCGGTAAGTTTCTTCGAAGGTCTCAAGGCGCGTTTCGGTAATGTTGTCTGCGAACAAGGCTGCGACTTCTTCGAGCCTATCGACGGCGGCATTTCCAGGGCAGTGGCCGCGGCCCGCAATTCTGATGTCGTCCTGATTACATTGGGCCTGCCGAACTCATGCAGCGGCGAGGCGGCATCATTGGCCGACATTGATATTCCTGCTGCGCAGAAGAGCCTTTTCAATGCCGTGAAGTCTGTCGGCAAGCCGGTTGTCATCCTGCTTGTCACAGGTCGTCCGATGACGATTGCTCCGGAGACGGAAGCCGCTGACGGACTTTTGGTTACATGGCATCCGGGCTCGATGGGAGGCGCTGCTCTTGCCGATGTCGTTTCCGGAGACTACAATCCTTCAGGCCGTCTTACCATGACATTCCCGCTCTGTCTCGGACAGGTTCCGATACATTATAACTATAAGAGTACGGGCCGTCCGCGCAAGTCGCCTGACAGCGATGAGAAATATGTCTCACGTTATCTGAAGACTCCAAACGAGCCTCTCTTTGCCTTCGGTGAGGGCTTGAGCTATACTGAATTCAGTTATTCTGACCTCGAAGTGTCGGCTCCGGAAGTTAAGCTCGGGGGTAATGTCAATGTCAGTGTGAAGGTTACCAATGTGGGCCCTCGTGATGGAGAGGAAGTGGTGCAGCTCTATCTGAAAGATGTAGTCGGAAGCCGTACCCGTCCTGTCCGTGAACTCAAGGGCTTCAGAAAAGTGAATTTGAAGGCAGGGGAGTCCACTGTGGTCTCATTCGAGATAACCCCTGAAAGCCGTTCGTTCTTCCGTGCGGACAACACGTGGGGAGAGGAGCCCGGTGATTTCGAAGTGTTTGCCGGACATGATTCCCATGCAGACCTGAAATGCGGATTCAAAGTCGTGAAATAGAATTGTTTAGCCCTGAGTTTTCTCGGGGCTTTTTCTTTCATATGCGAGAAATTTGACGTCTTCTGAGCGGGCCTTCTGTTCGTCATATTTCCTGTCCCATTCGCGGTAAAAGCTGAGTTTCGGGTCTTCGAACAGCATCAGTTGCTCAGTTTCTTCCTTCGTGAATTTGGACAGGCCGATGCCGACCTGCCTGATGGGTGCCGTTCCGTCCCACATGTCGCTGAGCATTCTTCTCGCTTCATTGAGTATCAATGCCGTGACGTCAGTAGGTCCTGATATCTGGCATTGTTTCTGGGCCACGCTGAAGTCGGTGAACTTTATGAACATTGACACGCATGAGCATCTGAACCCCTGGCGTCTCAGCCTGTGCGCGACGGTGCATGCGACATTGAACATTTCCCTGTCCAATTCTTCCGGATTGACAATGTCCTTTGCGAAAGTGCGCTCCACACTGATGCTTTTCGCCTCCTGAAACTCGGTAATAATCGGTTCATTGTCAATGCCGTTGGCGTTGTCGTGCATCTGTGCCGCGAACTTCTTGCCGACTATTCTTGCCAATGAATTTTCCGGTAAACTGGCTATGTCGCCAATTGTATAAATCCCGTATGCGGACAGCCTTTCCCTGGTCTTTTTGCCTACCCAGAGCAGGTCCCCGGCAGGCAGCGGCCACATCTTTTCCTGGACTTCATCTTGCCAGAGCGTGTGGACCTTGTCCGGTTTCTCGAAGTCCGAGGCCATCTTGGCCAGTAATTTATTGGATCCTACACCGACATTGACAGTAAATCCGAGCTTCTCCTTGATTTCATCTTTCAGCGCCCGCGCCACTTCCGCCGCGTCTTTCCGGTAGAGCCTGAATGTCATGTCAATGAAGCATTCATCTATGGAAAACTGCTGAAGGACAGGCGAATACAATCGGCAAATGTCAATGAAAGAGGTCGAACAATGCCGGTACCATTCCCAGTCGCTGTGGACGATTACCAGGTTCGGGCATTTCCTCAATGCCATGCTGACGGGGATGGCCGTCTTGATTCCCAGTCTCTTGGCGGGGATGGATGCTGCCGTTATTATGCTTCTCCTGTCTGACGGATCTCCTGATACGGCAGATGGGACGAGCCTGATGTCAGGCCCGCCTTCTGTCAATAACTTGACGGCGCTCCAGCTGAGAAATGCTGAGTTCACGTCAATGTGGAATATGACGCGTTTCATGGAGAAGTCCGTTTTGTCCGGCCGTTACTTGCTTTTCTCTTTCAGGAAATGGCCCAGTGCCTCGCAGATGTCCCTGTAAGTGCTTTCGAAATCACCTGTGTACCACGGGTCAGGTATTGCCTGGTCCTTTCCTGCCAATGACATCAGCATCCGGATCTTGCCTTCGTCATCCCTGAACATCCGTTTCATGCACTGCTGATTGTCCCTGTCCATGGTGAATATCAGGTCATAGTAATCGTAGTCTGCCTGCGAAACCTGTCTTGCACCTCTCTTTTCAAATGGTATGTCGTGCAGCCTCAGGCAGTCCTTTGCCGGCGGATATATGTCATATCCTACGACTTCGTCAGACGTGGCCGCCGACGAAATCTCGAATTCTCCCTCACGTCCGGCATCATTGACCATCTTCTTCATTATGTACTCTGCCATCGGGCTCCTGCATATGTTTCCCAGGCACACGAAAAGTATCTTCTGCATGTTGTTAATTGTATCTACTGGTGTTTCCGCTCCGCGACTCCTTCGCGGGTGTTCCCATATTGCAAAGATAATAAATGCTCTTCAAATCAACCCTCTTGACATTGATGCAAGTGATTATGTCATTGATACACTGCGTGTTATAGTTTTCTGTTCCTGCCAAGAGGTGCCTTTGAAACGGGGTCTTGACAGCCTTTATTCTTTTGAGGATAACCGTAAAAGCCTGTCCTTTAGCGAGTTACGGCTGTCTTCCGGAAATACCAGCCTGCCAAGAGGGTCAGGTTTTTGTCGCCAAATGCCACCTGAATTGAGGAAACTGCCAGCGATTCTCTCGTGACACCTTTGTTTTTGTTGTGAAATTATCTAAATTGCAGAGGAGTAATACTTATTATCATACACACGACCATCCAAGATATCTTAAGAAACGAACTTTAATCCTTTAAACATATGATTTATTTCCAAAAGTTCTGCACGCTACTTGCGTGTGCCGGCATGATGTTTCCATTGTCATCATGCAAAGAAAATGCTCCTGATCCTGAATTGAACGTATCTCCGGAATCATTTGAAGTCGGTTTTGCGGGTGAAACTGTCATTGTCAATGTCATGACGAATCAGGGAGAGTGGGATTTTTCATTCTCAAATCCTTCTGCGTCAGAGTGGTGCGTGGCACAGAAAAAAGAGGCCGCTCTGGAACTTGCCGTTTCTCCCAACAATACAATCGAGTCCCGTAGTTTCATTGTCAATGTCAATTCGGGTGAACTCTCAAGGTCTGTTTCTGTGACGCAGTCGGCTTCTCCTCTGGCTATCCGTTTGTCTGTCCCTGATTTTTCAAACTCTGATTCCGCTGAAGGCCAGGCTAATAGCCTTGTTTATAATGTGAAGGTTGGAGACAAGACGGTAGCACGCATTTGCAATGAGTATGTGCCTGACTATTCGAACAAGACTCGTGCAACAGTAGTTTATCCGGTGAACGGAGGCGAAATTGATTATGCTTCCGGATTTGTTGCCGATAATGGTGGAACTCTGGTTTGGAATGGTGAGTCTTATACCTATTCCGCGGGGACCAAGGATGCGTTGAAAGAACTCTTTATCATTGATAATCAGATTTTTCCTGAAGCGGTAGCTCATTCTGTCGTCAATGATGCTGAACTTGAGCAATTTGTGCTGTCTGACAATGCCGGAACAAAATATCCGTTAGTTAAGGTAGGAACACAATATTGGATGCGAGGTAATCTTTCCACTAAGTCCTACGTTGACGGTACTCCTATTCCAACCAATCTTTCGGCTGCGGATTGGGCTGCGACGACTGCTGGTGCATGCTGTATTTCGGATTATGCTGATGCCAATGATGCCAGTGAGACAGCATTGAAGTATATTAAGAAGTATGGTGTTCTCTACAATTGGTATGCGGTAACTGATTCACGTGGTCTTGCTCCTGAGGGAAGTCATGTCCCGTCTGTTGATGAATGGGGTACATATTATGAGTTTGTAGGTGGTCAGAAGACTTTTGGCGCGGCAGGTGCTTCTTATCTTAAGCGTTCAGGTATGATTGCCCTTTATCCTGGGACTCGTGATCTCAAGGGCAAGTTCTATGACCGTTCCGAGTATGGTTATTGGTGGAGTGCCAGCAAGTATTCCGGAGAGGACGTTGACCAATATCCAAATCATGCCAATCATGCCATGTTGGGTGTCACTTTCGATGAGGATACTTATGATGAGATAGATTTCTTTACGGTCTGGGGTTATGCTCCTTACCGGGAAGCTTATTCTGTCAGACTGGTTCTGGATTAAAATTTAGTCCGGTCGCGGGTCGTTTCTGTGGCCGGATTTTTTTCGTCTGGACAATGTTAAGCGTTTCTTCGGGACGGTGCCACATTCGTTTTTGGAATTAGTTGATTGTCAGGTTTTTATATGATTAGGCGTGGAATACCGGCTAAAAAATGGCCGAGATTCCACGCCTTACTAAAAATGTACTTGATTATCAATAACTTACATGACCTACTGTGGCGTCGTCCGACACCGCTGGACCACGATGTGCCATCCTCGAGCCTCGCCGGACTCCGACCATACTTGACGTCTGTCTGGCCACGCTACAGGATGACGCCGTCGGCAGTAATCCTGATTTTCACCTCAGCCTCACCCTTCTCCAGTTCGATTACGAACCACTCGCCGGAAGGCGTTTCCATGAACTCTGCATCATCGATCTTCCAGGACGGATAGGCAGCATTGACCTGAGTCAGGACGGCAGCCGGAAGTTCGCTCTTGCGGACATCCCACTCGGTGCGCAGCCACTCATTGTTCCTGCTGAAATACACGTCCTTGCCACGTCCATTGTGGATAATCTCCACCTCGATCTCTCCGTCATCATATTCTGAATCCACGATTACCGCACCAGGATACCTGTCATTGATGAAACTCTCGAGCGCGGACTGGATGTCAGAAGGAAGATAATCTTCATAATCATAGTCGGAATCATAGCCTGCGGTTACCTTGATGAGCACACCGTCTGCCGAATAATAAAGTTCAGCCTCCTTTTCAATGTTGCCGGCTTTGGTCTCAACTTCAATGACATAGAAGGTCTCCATGCCGATTCTCTCGATCTTGTCAATGTCATCGATTTCCCATCCTGCATACTCGCTTGCCTCGAAAGCCGTCCTTACTGCCAGCGGAAGCGCATCATAAGTCACCTCACTTTCAGTCATGCACCAATCTCCGGAGCGTGTGAACCATACGGAAAAATCATATTCGGACTTGTGGGTGCGAGTTGCGAGTCTGTTGAACTTGGCGATGGAATAACCATTCTTTGACACCCAGTTTACATTTACTGCATCAGGGTAGCGTGCCGCCAGTTCAGCTTTTGCTTTAGCATTTTCAGTATAATTGTCTGCCGAGGCTTTATTGCAGCCTGCAAGTGCTATCAGGCAGATGCACATTGCTGTAATAAACAAATGTTTCATTGTAATATAGTTTATTTGAGTTTTGAAATTATTCGGACTTATTTGGAGGTTCGCAAATTGGAGGTTTCTTGCAAAACCTGTGTTATCCCGTGATTGTCACAGCCTCTAGTGCTCAAGGCCTATCAGCTCATATTCCTTTCCGAATTTCAGCTCCAGACCATTGTCCAGTTCCAATTCCAGATCGTTGTCGTCATACTCGGCCTTGGTAATGACAGCATTGGGATAGAGTTCTTTGACCTTGGCCGCAGCCTCCTGAGGGACAATCCCTTCCGGAATACTGATTCTGTGCCTTTTTATCTCCTTCCAGTCCCCGTTGCGGCGGAATTCCAGTTTGGTTCCGTCAGTGAGCACAATTTCGTATGTGACCTTGAACAAATCCCTGTCCTCCTTGGCGAAAGCAATTTTCTCATTCTGAAAATGCTCCGTGATAAAAGTCAATACCTTCTCCGGTAACGCTTCGGGACTGGTGGCCCTGTCACGTACAAGATTCGCAAGGTAATAGCCCAGCGCACCGGCGGCTAAGAGCGAAATGACAACTAAAATAATCTTCTTCAACATGATAAGCTTTTGTTTGTATTGCGAAGTTATAGTACAATTCTGGAGTGAATCTGTAATGGACGGCAAAAACTGAAAAAATCAGAATCCGATGCGGAAAAGATGCATGCCATTCTCGTAAGAATAGGTAAGGCGGAGCCCGTTTCTGTCGGCAATAGTCTTGGCAAGAGCCAGTCCGAGCCCGGTGGAACCGTCTTTCTTCGCGCCCTGATAGAACCTGTCGAAAATGCGGCTCTGATCCAAAGGAGAATCCCCGCTGTTCGCGACGACCAGTTCGTTTTCTGTCAATGTCAATGCCACTGTACCGCCCTCAGGGCTGTGCACGAACGCGTTCTTGATGATGTTAGTGACCAGAATCGAGGCAAGAGTCTCATTCATCCTGATAATGACCGGCTCATCCGGAACCTGTACCGAACAGCTGATTCTCTTGCTGCTGAAAATCTCCTCACACAACTCCTTCTGGGACAGAACCATAGAGGAAAGGTTTACATCAGTCTGGTCAGGGAACTGGTCATTGTCAATCTTGGTAAGCAGAAGGAGAGTCTTGTTGAGTCTCACGATATGGCCGAGTTCACGCTTCATCTGGACAAGTTCACCCACACTTTCCTCTCCCAGAGAATCATTGTCCAGCATCCAGTCAATCCGTCCTCCGAGTACGGCAAGCGGTGTCTGCAACTCATGCGACGCATTCCCGATGAACTGTTTCTGCTTTTCAAAAGCCTTGTCGGAACGGTCTGTCGCCTCTGTAGTGACTTTCTCCAGCTGGCGAAATTCATGGATGTCTGTATCTATGGACAGGCGGCTGTGGAATTTGCCCGGAGTATAGGCGTTCAGCCAGTCAAGAATCTTGTAAAGAGGACGCATGCTCTTCTGGAGCACGACAAGTGTAATTAAGATAACTGTCAGAAGCAGAATTAGATACAATGCCAGTATCCACCAGAGAATGGTGCCTATTAAGTCGTTTTTCTCGAACGTCGGAGTTGCTACAATGAGTTCGAAACAGCGTCCTTCGCGGTCCTTGAAAATGGTTTTCAGGAATCTTGCCGGTTCATTCTCATCGGTTTCGCTGATATAGAAATCTGCGTCATAATATACCATCCCGGCCTGGGAATCCGCATAAGACTCCGTGACCTGGGAAATACTGTAATGCCCGTCCGTCATGATGTTGGTAACAGGCAATTCCTTCCCCGACAACTTCCTCACCATCAGCTGCTCAGCATAACTCTCCAGCAGGTCGTCAGCCTCATCATTGATTTCATCTACAATGACGAAATAGAAGACCATGGCCCAGAGTCCGATGACCGGGAGCAATGCTACGGACAGCCGTACGGCAATATTGTGAATCAGTTTCATTGACCTTCCTTAGAAATGAGTTTGTATCCGAATCCGTAAACCGACTTGATTTCGATATTTGCGCCAGCTTCTTCAAGTTTCTTGCGTAGATTCTTTACCTGTGAGTATATGAAATCGAAATTGTCTGCCAGATAGATGTCGTCACCCCACACGGCTTCAGCCAAGACCGCCTTATCTACCATATGTCCTGGCCGCAGCAGAAAATACTGCAGGATATCGTATTCTTTCTTCACCAAGGTCAATGTCTTTCCGTTGATTTCCACGACCCTGCTGTCCGGATTCAGCCTGACATTGCCGAACGCAATCCCGTTCCGTCCGTTCCCGCTGCTCCTTCTCGTCACGCTTTTGATTCTCGCCAGAAGTTCTGCCGTGTGGAATGGCTTCGGAAGATAGTCGTCAGCCCCTTCTTCAAGTCCTGCGACCTTGTCTTCCAATGAGTTGCGCGCAGAAATGATGATGACGTTCAATACCTTTCCTTCTTCCTTGAAAGTCTTGAGAAGATCCAGTCCGTTTCCGTCAGGAAGCATTATGTCCAGCAGGACGCAATCGTAGGAAAACATGTTCAGCTTCTCCCAAGCCTCGTTATACGTCGAAGCAACCTCTACGACATATTGCTCCTTCAGCAATGCCCGGGCAATCAGTTCCCGCAGGGAATTCTCATCTTCAATAACCAATATTTTCATTGTCTTGTCAATGACTATCTTGTACACCATGGCGAAAATACAAATAAAAACTGGAAAGAAACTGAAATTTTTGAACAGAAGCTTGAACTTGTTGTAACTTTGCCGTATGAAAAACGAGACAGAAGAAAAATATATAAAGATGACGACAAAGCCGGTGGGGCACCTGGTAGGGGAGTTCGCGATACCCTCCATCGTCAGCATGCTCATCACAAGCATTTACAGCCTGGTCGATACCTATTTCGTGGGTAACATTGACACGCAATCCACAGCTGCGCTTGGAATCGTGTTTTCATATATGGCTCTGGTTCAGGCTGTTTCATTCTTTTTTGGACACGGGTCGGGGAACTATATCTCCAGGGCATTGGGCTCGCGCAACACAAAAGGGGCCGGCACAATGGCAGCCTGCGGATTCTATACGTCAATATTGACAGGATGCGCCTTTGCGGTTCTTGGCTTCCTGTTCACACGCCCGATATTGCGCTTTCTCGGAGCCACCGAAACCATCATGCCTGCCGCAGTCGGCTACTTCCGCTACATTCTTCTCGGAACCCCGTTCATCGTCGGAACTTTTGTTCTGAACAACCAGATGAGGCTCCAGGGCAATGCGTTCATGTCAATGATAGGGATTTCGATAGGAGCCGTCCTCAATGTCATTCTCGACCCGATTTTCATTTTTGCGCTGGATATGGGTGTTGCCGGAGCCGGTCTTGCGACCGCCATTTCGGAAGCGGTCAGTTTCTTTATCATGCTGAGTATGACCGGAATGCGGGGCGGAATCAAAATCCGTTTGAGGAATTTCAGACCGTCAATGCCACAGTACCGTGAAATCGTGGCAGGCGGATTGCCATCGCTTGCAAGACAGGGCCTGGGCTGTATAGCTGCCATCTGTCTGAACCAGATGGCCGGAAATTATGGTGACTCCGCCATTGCAGCCTTCTCCATCGTGAACCGCGTCATCATTTTCGTGTCATCCGCCCTCATCGGCTTCGGACAGGGATTCCAGCCGGTATGCGGCTTCAATTTCGGTGCGGAAAAATATGACAGGGTCCGTAAGGCATTCTGGTTCAGCGCTTCAGTGATGACCGCATACTGCGTAGTGTTTGCCGTGACAGGAATGCTGTTCGCACCTGAAATCGTGTCGATATTCCGTGCCGATGACGTCGAAGTCATAAGATACGGGTCAATGGCATTGAGGTGGCAATGTGCCGCGTTCCCGCTGGTCGGCATCATTGTCCTTTCCAATATGTACCTGCAGAACATCCGCCGCGTCATCCCGGCAGTAGTCGTGGCGATGTCCCGCCAAGGCATCTTCTTCATTCCGCTGCTCTTCATTTTGGAAAGCCTGGCCGGCATTGACGGACTCCTTGTCGCACAGCCGATATCAGATGTGATCTCATTCGCATTGGCCTTGCCTCTTTCGATAGCAGCATTGAAGTCAATGGACGTGAAGGCTTCAGACTCCGTGTCCTTGTAGCTGTGGAATTACTCTTCAGTCCTGAGTGTCACTATCTTACATGTATGTCCCGTTGCCGGAATTATCTTCTCCAGCAGGTCCGTCATCTTTATTTTCAATGTTGCCGTATTGATGCACGGGTGGCACCCCAGATATTCTGATTTCATCAGGTCATTGTCAATGACAAGCATGACTTTCAGTTCTTTGTCATTGATAAGTCCCATCACCGACACCGAACCCGGATGGATTCCGAGCAGTTCGGTCATTTTGCTTTCGTCCGCGAATGACAGCCTGGCGCAGCCGAGTTCCGAAGACAGGAATTTTGTCTTGAAGTGCTTGTCTCCCGGGAGCATCAGAAGATAGAACTGAGTCTGCTGGCGGTTGCAGAGGAACAGGTTCTTGCAGATCGGAACCCCGAGCGTCTTCTCGATTTCCTGGCACTGCTCCATAGTGAATGCCGCCTCGTGACATACCGTTTCGTATTGAATACCAAGTGAATCCAGAAAATCATAAGTCCTGATTTCCACCTCACTCCTTCCCTCGTTGCTGTCGGGCATGCCAATATAATGTGTAATCATACTCACTTTTGTATTTTGTCAGTGCGAAATTACGCCGAAATATCATTTCTGCAAAACTAAAAGGGCAGTTCCGCCGAACATCGGAACTGCCCGTGGCTATTATTTGGTCGCCAGTTATTCAAGTTTCCTTATTGATAAACTAAAGTTAAGTACCTTTTATTGTGAGCCCGTATGGGCAATTGTAAGTCATTTGGTTGTGAAACTTGAATTAGTTAGAGTTAGTTGGTATTATTATTCCACATTTGATGTTTTCATTCCAGAGGTAGCATTTGGAGTTCTCTGTCTTGATGCATTTGAATACATCACTGACGTTGCCTGAGTCTATACCTGTGAATGAAACCGTAGTCTCGATGTCTTTCCCGTCAGAAGGCGCTGCAGAGAATCTGCACTCTGCAACCTTGGCCAGATTGTCGCTCTGGATTCTGAACAGGGTTCCCGCAGCGTTTCTGGAAATCTGCTGGCTGTACTTGTCGAATGTTATGACAGCCTTTCCGTCCTTGTATATGCCGATTTCCGTCTGCGCGGAAAACAGTGTCTGTTGTCCTTCAGCCTTCTCTTCGGTCTTGGTACATCCTGCAACGAAAAACGTCAGCAGGATACCGGATATGAGTAGTATGATATTCTTTTTCATGATTGGATGTTATTCTATGACAGTGACATATTTGGTTATGATTTCTTCGCCTTCTCCGCCCTTGATGAACAATTCTATTTTGTGTTCAGGTCCGGAAACAGGGAATTCGATGTCCTCGACTTTGTTGCCGTCGACCTCCCAGCGGATAGTTGCGCCGTCAGGAACATTGCCGGCCTTGAGCAGAATGACGTCACCCTTTTCGTACATTGAATGTACGAGGATTGCAGGGTAAACAGATGTCTGTTTGGCAGTCTTGAATGAGACTTTCCTGAAGTTGTTTTCAATGACACCGTCCATCTCAGCCACGCTCACAGTATAGGAAGTCCCCCTCTTGAGTCCCTCGATATTGATCTTCGGAACCGTTGTCATCAGAGTCTTGACCTCGCCCGGCTTGTCGGTAGGATAGTATTTGACAATCCACTGTGTGGCCTTGGAACCTGGCCATGTCAGGAATGCTGAAGTCTCATATTCGTTGAGGGAGAGGTTAAACGCACCTGTGCCTGTCTCCATTTCATCCTTGTTGAACAGGACGATGTCGCAGAGAGATGCACCCTTCATGATGTTGAGGCCCTTGTCCTGTGCAGGGTATTCAGACTGGGCAGTCTTGAGACTGTACAATCCCTCGGCAAGGCCGGAGATTTCGATTATGCCCTTGCTGTTCGACTCGGCAGTGTAGTTCTGCTTGCCGTTGGAGACAGTCACTTTTATTCCGGAAACAGGGAACTTGGAAGTGTTGACGGTTCTGGCTCTGAATATCTGTCCGTCAATGACTTTCAGCTGCTTTTCATCGGTGTGGCCACCGTCTTCAGTGGTGACTTTGATGGTGGTAGTACCTTCCTTGACCGCTTTTGCCAATCCGTTCTCATCGATGGTTGCGACTGAAGGATTTGAAGATTCCCACTTGACATTCTTGTTGTATGCCTTGTCAGGAGTAATGATTGCGCGGAACTGGATAGTATCGTTTACAATCATGCTGTTTCTGCCGTTGATTTCGACAGACTCTACATTTATGCGCTCCTCGTTGGACGTGATTACGCGAAAGGTGATTTTTCCGTTCTCTTCAGTGATGTTGAACAGCTCCGCATCTACGTGGGCACCGCTCCATGACGAGTTCTCAGGGTTGCTCAATGCTGTGAATTCCCTGTTGTTACTCGCTCCCGGAAAGGGCATGTATGCCTGATAGCCATCCCCGGAATTGGGTCTTGCTGTGATGATTCTGTAACACTGGTGGCTGGCTACGCAGTTTGGGGTGTTCCAGTCCCATCTGTCGATGGCGGGAACTCCTGCGACAAGTCTCTCAGAACGGTCCACGTGAAAAATCATGAGGCCATGACCTTTCAGGTATTTGTCCCAGCCTGAGGTGTTCTGTCTGTTTTCCAGCATGAAGTATTCACCTTCAGTGTCAGTCCTGATGATATATGCCTTGTTGGATTTCTCCAGAGATTCCAATGTATAATTTCCTGTGTAATATAGTTCTTCCGGCTCCAGCCAGCCTACCATATATCTTGCAGTGGCGCTGACTGCCGGAGGGGTTCTTCCCTGGTTGTTGTAGGAACCGCTGCACATGATTGACCAGTCCCATACGCCTTCGCAGTTTCCGTTTGCGGCTCCATCGGTGTCATATACGTCGGCCCATCCGAGAACGTGGCCGAATTCGTGGCAGAATGTTCCGATGCCGGCCATTTTGGGGGAGTATCCCGCGAGGTTGATTTCGGAAGAGCAGGCATAGACGCATACTCTTTTGCCATCCAGTACGAGTTCTTCTGAAATCTCGGACCTGTGAGGCCAAATCTTGTCGGCTCCGCCGCCTTCGGCTTCGTTGTTGCCGGCATAGAATACGAATACGTTATCGACTATGCCGTCATTGTTGAGGTCGTAGTTCGCGAAATTGACGCCCAGGTTGTCGTGGGCAAGTCGGCATGCCTCAGCTATCATTTCTTCAGCCCTGCTGTCAATGCCGTATTTGTCATTCTCTCCATAGTATTTGGTGTCATGTGAGAGTGTCACAGGACCATATACGTCAAATGTAGGATTGAACTGATAGTTTGAATTCTGGAGGTAATAGTCCTTGGCGCTGCCGGTTGCTCCGTTTTGGGAGTACCCTTCCTCGTTCAGCAGGTTGTGGAAGTCCTGCTGTGCGGTCTCACTCTCGAAAGACTGGTCCTTGAAATTTACCAGCAATACAAGTGTGCGTATCTCTCCTTTGGTAGGGAAGCCTGTGTTCAGTCCCTGTCCGAGCGGCAATGGCTTGTAGCTGCTGGAGAGGCGGGCAATCGCCGATTCCTTGAACTGCTGTGGTATTCCTTTGGATTTGAAGAACAGAAGGTCAGATTCCGCTCCGCTTCTTTTCGACGGGTCATTTGCTTTTATATCTGTAACTCGTAATCCGGAGGCATCAGCAGTGGCATGATAATACACACCATTCTTCTGTACGACCAGGTAGCCGTCGCTGGTGGTGGTATAATGGAATTTCTCGTCTCCGTGTATTTGGATAGTAATAGTACTCCCATCTGACTGCTTGACAGTAATCAGTCTAGGGAGTGCAGGCACCGCGTATGCGGAGATTTGCATCGTAGCTGCCATCAGCAAAGCTGCGGCTGCCTTCAATATAGATTTCTTCATTTCCGATACTGTTTATTGACCGTATAACAATATCAGAACTGCTGCTTACGCAAATATAGAACGTTTTTCTTAAAAATGCTATATCACCCTTAATCTTTTTGACGGAAATTTATTATTTTTGTTAACGGTAACCTTGGAGCAGAGGACCAAGCTGCAGAATCTGAGGTTTTGAATTGTTTATGATCCGATTCAAGAGACTCCTCGAGTCCTATATTATATATGTATTTTGTATTCTTTCCGCCCTTGCCCTATGCAGTTGCGGGAAGGAGTATGATTCTTTTCTGCAGGAGGCCAATGAAATCATTACTGTGGATCCTGACAGTGCATTGACCATTTTGAAGACTAGACCTATCAGAAGTTTTTCCAAAGAGCGGGACCGCGCCTATTATGCCTTGCTTGTCACGAGAGCGAAACACAATATGGGAATGTATTACGGGGATTCTCTGATGAGGTTCGCCGAGAAGTACTATGAAAAGAATGGCTCTGACCGGGAAAAGTTCCAGATATTGTATAATGTGGGCAACAGTTATAGCACCCAGGACAGTTTCCCTATGGCTGCGGAATATTATTCCAAGGCAGAAATATACGCCAAGAATCTCGGTGACGACCATCTGGTGGCTGCCATAAACAATGCTTTGGGTTACTGCTATGCTTTCCAGCAGGATTTCGAAGATGCCCTTGAGAGGTTTACCATAGCAGTGGACTTGCTGAAGGGAAGTGGTGAATCTTCCCAATATCTGATACCCAAATATCAGCAAATCAATATGTTGATGCAGCTTGGCCGTAATGAGGAGGCCCTTTCTGCTATATATGAGGCCATGCCTGTCGCTAAGCAGGTGAATGATACTGCATCAGTATTGAAACTGTCAAGTTCGGAGTCAATGCTGCTTTACGAAGTTGATTCGACCCGCAGCCAAGAGGCTCTTGACCGTCTGAAGCAGATATATGACAAATACTGTGGCGGTAACGTGCCTATTTCACATTATAATGTATTGGGTGTCGCCTACTACGGGTGCGGAAAAGATGACAAGGCTGCCTACTGGCTGAACAAGTCCATCCAGAGTCATCCTCCTCTTAAAATCCGACTCGGAGTGTATTATACACTTTCCCGTCTCTATGAAAGGAACGGCAAATATGCACAGGCACTTGCCAATGAAAGGAAATTCTCTGCCCTGGAGGATTCGCTTTTCATCGAAACGAAGAGTTCTCTCATCCAGGCCGCTGAAATGAAGTACAAGAACGAGTATCTTCAGGACTCCTATGACATTCTGGCAATCAGGCATCAGAACCAGCGTCTTCTTTTCCTTGTGGTTATCATGCTTTTTGTCCTTCTTGCAGGCTTGGGATACATCATATTCAGAAAGAGGCTCAAGGACCAGGTCAGAAGACAGGAAGAGGCCATGAAGTACGTGGATTCTGTACGTGAAGGGTATTCGGAGATTAGCGAGAAATACGAATCTCTCAAGCGGGAACTTGGACAGAAAGCCGGAATGAGTGGCGAAATGTCCAGACTTCTGGGTAAGCGAATGGATGGACTCAAGGATCTGATTGAAATGGCTTCTCTGTATGAAGGCCGTCCAAATCAATTCTACGAGAGGTTCAAGGAGTATGTCAAGGTCAGCCCTGTTACCAATATCAAATGGGAGGAGGACATAATATCCATTACGGACCTTTTCACACACAATCTCATCAGCGATCTGCACAATGAGCATCCGGATCTTTCCAGGCATGAGATGTGCTACTGCAGTCTGATATGTCTGGGCTTCTCCCAGCAGTCTATCCGTATGCTTTACGACCATACCAACATGAACAGCATCTATTCCCTGCGTACCAGAATCAGGTCGAAACTTGGCATCAACAGCAGCGGAAAGAGTCTGGACAACTACTTCAAGGAACTCATGGAAAGCCGTGGAATTGTACGTTCCGGCCAATGACTTCATTCGTTTTGACCATTGCAGTGCCCTGATATGGGCGGTATTAGAAAAATTTTTCCAGAATCATTGAAAATCAAGTAGTTATAAAATGGGGTATTAGATGAAAATAGGGCGTGAAAGCCCTATTTTCTGTTTTATTTCTCATATATTTGTAGCGACCGGAATCCGGAAACGGATTGAAAATTATTAACTAAAAAACAGAGGCTGATAACATTTGTCGGAACTTGCTGCTAGGCTTTTTATTATGACAAACGTTTACTGCAATGTACGCTAAAACAAAACAAGAAAATAGACGTGGCAAATCAATATCTCTGTATTGTGCTGCCACATTTGCAGCATTTCTTACATTATTGTCTTGTACAGGCAATTCTGATAGAGATGAAATGCCGGAGGGGAAACTGGCCATCAGCATTGAGCCTTCCTCACTGGCATTGACAAAAGCGGGGACTTCTTTTGACGAGTGGGACATGATAGGTCTTTCTGTGGTCGGCTGGCTCGATGGAAAAGAGCAGGACCTGACCGGAATCAGAAATGAGGACAATGTCTGCTATATGTGCTCAAGCGGTTCTTTTATCCCGGATTCTTCACCTGCATATTATCCGGACAGAACTACCAAGTGTACCTTCTATTCTTATTATCCGCACAAGAGCAAAGGATTCGAGAAAGACTCGAACGATCTCCCTGTGGAAGTGAAAAGTGATCAGAATTCCTATTATGACTATAAGGGTTCTGACTATATGGTTGCAATCGAAAGGAATATTGTCCCTACTACTGCACCGGTGCCTATGAAGTTCTCTCACATTCTCAGCAGGGTGACTATCAATCTGATAGCTGGCGAGGGATGTGCTGTTTCTGAACTTAAGAAGATGGAAGTTACTCTCAAATCGCTCTTTTCCAAGGCTGTATATGACGTAGAGAAGAAGAGTTTCTCCGATCTTTCCATAAAATCTGACATCAAGGCGAATACAATCAGTTCACATTCCATTTCAAATGGACTTGGTGGCATCTCTGCCATTGTGGTGCCTCAGACATTCAGGGCAGGCGAGTCTCTGTTCTATTTGGGAATCTATGACAAGACATTGGCTTACAAGCCTTCAGGCGAATTGGTTTTCGAATCCGGCAAGGATAATGTGTTCAATGTTACAGTAACCATCACCAATATGGGCCCTTCTGTAAGTGTTTCTTCCGAGATCAAGGATTGGGCTGATGGCGGCACAATCACCGGAATGGCTGAAGAGGAAAGTAAAGTCAAGGGTACTGTCAATGATATTGAGGGGCATACCTATCCTTACGTTGAGATTGATGGTATTTACTGGTTTGCAAAGAACCTTTATACTACTAAACTGAATGACGGTACTGCGATTGAGTTCCGTGAAGGGGGAAATGAAGACTGGATGAAACTGGAGATTCCTGCTTATACATATTTCAAGAATATTCCTGAAAACCTCACAAAACTGGGTGCCCTGTATAACTACAAGGTGGTGGAGACCGGCAAACTTTGTCCTGAGGGCTGGCGGGTTCCTACCAAGGCCGAGTTGGCAGCTCTCGTAGATGAGGAAGGCGGATATGGAACAGTAGATGTTCCGACCCTCATTTCTCCTGAGTGGACTGGAATGAAGGCTACCAATCAGACAGGTTTCTCAGCTATGCCTGGAGGTATGGCTATGGAGGACTGGATGATGAATGAGTGTTATCTGTGGTCTTCTACTGTAGATGAAACCGCTACCAACAACATGAAATGCGGATATCTCTACCTTTCCAATTACCCTTGGACAGACTTCCATATGCCTCAGGTAGGTATGGCTGTGAGATGCGTCAAGGACAAGTAGAATATGGCAATTTGAAAATCTGTTTGAAAGTATGAAAAAGACTTTATATATAGCAATCGCCGCAATGTTCGGGGCGGTGGCATTGACAGGATGCCAGAAGCAAAACTCTTCTACGGATTCTCCTGCGAGACCGGAAGGAGATGAGATGAGCTTGAAAATCAATGGCTTGTCGTGGGACAGTTCCCAGTCTGAGATTGGCGCATATCTGAATGCCGGTGTGTTTGCCGTGCCTGTGACCGGAACTCTTACTGACGAGAGGTATGTGGACAATGCCGAGTTTGTGAAGAAAGGGGACAAATTCTATGGCCGCGTGCCTGTGATGTATCCTGATGCAAGCTGCAAGGTCATTGCCTATATCCCTTATGGTATCCTGAATTTGCCTGTAGGAAAGACAACTGCGGAGGTGTCCGTGAAGAAGGACCAGTCCAATGTTACTGATTATGTCGCTTCCGACTTCATGACCTCTTATGATTTCGTGAAGAAGGGAACAGTCGGACCTGCTTCATTGACAATGAAGAGGATGTTCTCCAAAATCAATCTTGAATTCACTTCGACCAACATTTCTGCTGAAGACCTTGTAAATTCATTTGCCGAGATGACATTGAATACGACAGCTGTTGCGGATCTCTCAGCTGAAATTGTGTCGTCTGCTTCGAATCGCGGAAATATCATTCCGAAAGGAAGATTGTCGGATAAGGACGGCGTATGCTCCGGATTGACACTCATCACAGTGCCTCAGAATATATCAGCGGAGGACAGATGCCTGCATATTACCGTGAACGGTCAGACTTCTGATTATGCTCTTGGTGAAGACAAGACCCTTGAATCTGGTATGGAATATACTTTCTCGCTGGTTGTCAATAAGATAGGTAATAAGTATGCCCTTGAAGTTGTCATTTCTGAAAAGCCTTGGAAATCAGGTCTCGACCTTAATTTCGATGTGAATCAGGAAATTGAGGAGATTAAGCCGATTACTGACATTGACGGAAACGTTTATCAGGTAGTGAAGGTGGGTGCGCAGTACTGGACTACATCCAATCTTCATGTTACAAGGTACAACGACGGTACTCCGATTGACCTTATTTCCGCAAAAGACAAGTGGGGACAGGTTGCCGAGACCAAGAAGGGTGCATATTGTCTGTATAATGATGACATGAACAATGAAGATGACTACGGTTTCCTGTATAACTGGCATGCGGTGAATACTGACAAACTCTGTCCTGAGGGATGGAAGGTTCCTACACTTTCAGAGTTCATGATGTTTGTCAATGAACTTGGCGGTGAAGGCCTTGCGGGCAACTTGATGAAATCTACTTCCGGATGGGTGGGATACAGAAAGGATGAACTTCCTGACTATCAGGGTACCAATGGTTCCGGATTTGATGCGAGACCTGGCGGATACCGTAATGATGCAGGAGCATTCTTCAATGTCAGCAAATATGGATACTGGTGGTGCTCATCTACTCAGAATGGTGCAAGTGGTGATGCGATCTATGTGTACTTCAACAGTCCTGGTGTATTCAAGACTTCTGCACTCTTCCGTACAGGTTATTCTGTAAGGTGTATCAAATATTAATGTAAATGTTGAAATCATGAACAGAGTTCTTAAAATAGCGATATTGCCTCTGGCTGTATTGGCATGTGCATGCAATACTGAAAAGGATATGCCTGGCATCATTGACAGGACACCTTTGAGCGTTCCGGCGAGAGTGGGTGCTTTTTCAGAAGGCGACAACATCGGTCTTTATATGACGACTTCCCCTGTGCAGGGGACTAGGGCCCTTGCAGGGGAAAGATATTGCGACAATGTGAAATTCACATTGGTAGGCAGCAGTTTCCTGTCCAATCCTCAGACTTTCTTCCCGAAGGGTGAGAATTCGTACAATAACATATATGTCTATGCTCCTTATATTGACGGGTTTATAGCGCCTGGCAAGACTGCAGGTGAGATATCTTTGCCGGAGGACCAGTCTGCAAATCAGGTTATGGACTTGAGATATGCTTCTGTTATGGACTTCAGACCTGCTGACGGGCAGCCGAAATTCGAAATGGAGCATGCTTTCTCGAAGGTTAACATCAGGCTTACTCCAGGAGGATATTACGACAACCTTGAGGAGATTCCTGCCAAGAGGAAGATTGTGATAAAGGGCGTTTGTCTTTCTGGCGCCTTCGACATGGAAAACCAGGCCTTTATCTGTGATTCCAAGAAATCCGAGGTGATTCCTTCCGGAAGATTCAAGGCTACAGGTTCATACCTTTCAGGCGTTTCTTTCATAATGCCTGCACAGACAATCCCTGCGGATGAGGTATTCATCGAGGTGGTTGCAGGTGATGATGTATTCATTCTCAAACCATCCCAGCCTCTGGAATTCGCCGCCGGTACGGAGAGTACTATTACAATCAAATTGAATGCTGACTTCGCAGGTGTCATTCTGAATACCGACATAGTTGTGGACATGTGGACACCAGGCGAGGATATCGACATGGACAGAGACGAGATTCTGCCTCCGGAAGACAAGACCGTCAAGGACTTCGATGGTAACGAATATCCTGTTGTCCGTATCGGAAAGCAGTTCTGGATGGCGGCCAACCTGAGGACTTCTCACCTCAATGACGGTAATTCCATTCATAAGAATGAGGATAAGTCAGAATGGATAAAGAATATCGATGAGGCTGCTTATTCGGCTTACAATGATGACTTTACTGCGGAGACTGTCGAAAAGATGGGATACCTCTACAATAGAAACGCCGTGGAGAGCAACAGGCTTTGTCCTGAAGGATGGCATATTCCAACTGCCACTGACTGGGATGCATTGGGAAAAGCGCTCGGCGGAGAAAGCACTGCAGTAGGAAGCTGGAAGGGAATCGGATTCTCAATGATGTCCACTGAGGGTTGGAACAAGAAGAATGGTACCAATGAGAGTGGTTTCAATGCTTATCCTGCCGGTTATATCTACTATATGGAGGACGAGAATGGAAAGGGCAAGACCAACTATTTCAAGAAAGGAGAAACTGCCAGATTCTGGAGTTATACTACGTTCTTCGGTGAGCCGTTCGTGCGTTCTCTCGATTCTTCATATCCGGATGAGTTCAACCGCTTCTTGGGTGCACTTGATTGCGGATTCTCTGTAAGATGCGTACACGATTTTTAGAATTATGAATCGAATAAATAAATTATGATATTATGAAAAAGATATTCGGTTATTTGATTCTGGCGGCGCTTTTGGCCAGCTGTGAGGGGGAGGCTTTAAATCAGAAGGGCCAGAATGAAGATATTCCAATAAATATGGTTGTTTCCGTTGATACAAAGACTCGTGCTGATGATGCCGGTCTTTCAGACGGAGACAAGATAGGTCTGTATGCTTTCAGGCATAAGAATAGTCAGGAAGAGGCCTTCATGGGCGTGAGACATATGGAAAATCTTCCATTGACCATTTATGGCGGAAAAGCTCAGGCTGATATGCCTATTTACTTCCCGAAATATGAAGATAAGACTGATTTCTATATGTACTATCCTTATGGCAAGATGCCAGAGGAAAAAATCAAATGTATCAAGGACACAGTGAACCAGTTGCTTGAAGATGGAGAGCATGCCGAGGAACCGGGTTTGCTACTTGGTAAAATCCAGTGTGGTAAGACTGATACGTTTGAAGACATCATCGGTCTGGCTTTCGACAAAGGTATAGATATTACGATCGTCTTTACCAAGGGAACCAAGCCGTTGGCACAACAGACCATCATGCGTATGAAGAAAGACTATCGTTTCTTCAAGCCCTCAGATAACTTGGATCAGAAAGCTACTATCAATATCTATGACATCATGAAAGTCTGGAACAACTTGAAGCAGGCAAAGGTGGAAGGCTGTAAGACTGTTATTGTGTGCAAGAAGCAAGCAACCAACATGAGCCACTTGATAGATATGTTCTCTAAAAACTGTACTTTCTTGAAAAAGAAGAAAGTACTCATCGTTGATGACGAGGCAGACTTTGCAAGTCGAAACTATCGCTCTGTTAAGTTACAGGCATTAATGGATGAGGATGGAAATCCGATAGCACAGGATGCGGAAACCGAGATGGCGAAAATAAGTCAGCAGATAGATGATTTCCGTAAAATACCAGACTATTGCCGTTATCTTCAAGTGACAGCAACACCTTACTGTTTGTATTTGCAGCCACAAGGTGAACTGAATCTCAATGGCAATGTGGTGAAGCCATTCAAGCCACGTTTTACCAGTATCGTTCCTGTTCATGCAGCCTATATAGGTGGTCAGCAATATTTTGAGGATTCTCAGAATCCAGATTCCATGTATAGTCATCTGTTCCATCAGATAGATCAGAAGTGTATTGATGTCCTTGGACATGAGGATAAGCGGTACTTGAACAATGCTGTTTCATCTGCAAACATCTATGGTCTGACATATGCGCTTATTTCATACTTCATGGCTACAGCAATCCGTCGAATCCAAGAGCGTAATGCCAACAATAGGGATTATAAGACCAGTGCGCTGATTCATGTTGAGTTGGATAAGAAAAACCATGATTGGCAAAGTCGTGTTATCAATCGCCTTATTGATTCCATCAAGAGTGCCATCGTGGAGGAAGACCAGTCAGACCAAAGAATCTGGGCAGCTATAGATGCTATCTATGATGACTTCGTCGATTCAAATAGAAAAGGTCGTGAAGAGAAACTTATCTCTGTCGATTTGCCAATGAAGGAGGATGTGATGGACGAGATCCGTAACATTTTTAATCCGAAGAAGAACAACTATCATGTGCAAATAGTTAATTCTGACGAGCAGGTGGAGTCTCTTTTGGATGAGGAAACAGGAGAGTTGCAGTTAGATACTGCTGCCAACATTTTCATCGGTGGCAACATTCTCGATAGAGGTATAACCATCAAGAATATGTTGTGTTTCTTCTATGGTCGTAATCCAAAGAATTTCCAGCAAGACACGGTGCTTCAACATGCTCGAATGTATGGAGCACGTTCCAAGGAGGATATGGCGGTAACAAGACTTCATACAACTTCCACCATTTATAGAATCTTGGTTCGAATGAACGAGCTTGATAATCAGCTTAGAGAGTGGTTCTTGGAGGGAGTAGTCAGTGCATTGTTGCGTTTCTGTGGTGTGCAGTTCGACTATACTTCA